>Ga0105092_10000385_pt1 | contig 22486 bp, 17 predicted proteins | sample PPLLak2March2015_FD_87021 | JGI IMG/M metagenome (GOLD analysis project Ga0105092, IMG submission 87021) | Freshwater sediment microbial communities from Prairie Pothole Lake near Jamestown, North Dakota, USA - PPLs Lake P7 Core (1) Depth... | ecosystem: Environmental > Aquatic > Freshwater >... | reverse complement strand
GCAGGCGAGACGCCTGCACTCCCAGGGACGCCTGCACTCCCAGGGCTACTTCTCCTTTGGGTATTTGGATTCCTGGTCGTTTTCTCCCTTTCGCATAACAAGCAGGAATATTACATTTTGCCCGCGTACCCGGCGGCGGCACTATGGCTGGCCGATCGGTTAACTCGGCGGGCGCCGCCCCGCTGGCTTTCATGGGGGGGTGCCGCGCTCCTGCCCGCCAGCATGGTCGTGCTTTATCTGTTTGCTTGCCAGGTGCTGAGCGCGAATATTCTCTGGCTGCCATTGCTCGCCGCCCCTTTTGTCGCTCTTGGCCTGATCCTCCGGCGATTGCAGGTCGCAGCAGGCGCCCTGGCCGCCTTCTACGCACTCGCGTTTCTCTGTTACCTGCCGCCCTTTGAGGCATACAAGCCGGTCCCGGCCTTTGCCGAGAAGATCCGGGTGGAGTCGGAGCGTCTAGGTAATCAAGTTGAAGCGGGCTATTTCAATCTAGCGGTACCGAGCCTGGTCTTCTATCTCGGGCGGCCCGTTTTCGAAGCATATTCTCTTGAGGAAGCGTCCGGGCGCCTGAAATCCGACAAGGTCGTCTACTTGATCGTCCGGGCGGAGGACTACGCGGCGTTGCGTGCGGCGACGGGCCTGCCTCTCGAAATTGTCGATTCAAAACCGAAGTTATATACTAACGCCCGATTTTTCCTTGGAGGCTTAAGACGTGACGGATATAAGATCGACCGCAGGATTGGCGCCGTCTACCTTGTCACCAACAGAAGTCCCAGGCACTCCCCAGTTATCGATCATCATCCCGGTTTACAACGAACGGGAGAATCTGCGCCTGCTCCACGACAAACTGTCACAGACGCTCGGCCGGCTCGGCCGCAGCTATGAAGTGCTCTTCATTGACGATGGGAGCATCGACGGCAGTTCCGCCCTTCTCCGTGAAATTGCCGATTCTGATCCTCACGTCCGCTTGCTCGAATTTGTGCGAAACTTCGGGCAGACGGCCGCGATGGCGGCGGGCTTCGACCATGCCCGCGGAGAGATCATCATTCCTCTGGATGCCGACCTGCAAAACGATCCCGAAGACATACCCCAGGTGATCGTGACTCTGGAAGCGGGATCGGATGTGGTGAGTTGCTGGAGGAAGGACCGGCAGGACCCGTGGCTGACCAGAATCCTGCCCTCGCACATGGCCAACTGGTTGATCAGCTGGATCAGCGGAGTCCGGTTGCACGACTACGGGTGCACACTGAAGGCCTATCGTCGGGATATCTTGCGCCACATCCGTCTTTACGGGGAGATGCACCGTTTCATTCCGATCTTTGCGAGCTGGGCCGGCGCTCGCGTCACCGAACTGCCGGTCAAGCACCACCCCCGGCGTTCCGGCCGTTCCAAGTACGGGATCTTTCGCACGATCAAGGTCCTGCTCGACCTCATTACGATCAAATTCCTGGGGAGCTTCTCGACCAAACCGATGTACCTGTTCGGCGGGCTCGGTTTCATCTCTTTCGCCGTCGGGGTCCTGCTGGCTGCGGTGACCTTGTATCAACGTTTCTTCTACGAGGTTCGGGCGCACCGGAACCCGCTGCTGCTTCTCTCGGTATTTGTTTTCTTTGTCGGTGTTCAGTTTATTCTGTCCGGCTTGGTTGCCGAGCTGATCGTTCGCACCTATCACGAATCCCAAGGGAAAAGGACCTACATTCTGAAAGAGACCAACTCATCGCCCGTCCATCTCGGGCAAGACGAGCAAGAGAACAGGATCAAAGGAGTGTGAATGCTAGAAAGGCTATTCCGAACCAAACCGGTTGAAGAGATCCTCCGTGAAGCTCACACCGGAACCGAGCTGAAGAAGACACTGGGTCCGGTACACCTGATCATGCTCGGCATCGGCGCGATCATTGGCGCCGGCATATTCGTGTTGACGGGAACGGCGGCCGCCGAACACGCCGGCCCTTCTATAATTCTCTCGTTCGTTTTGGCTGGGACAGCCTGCGCCCTGGCAGGACTCTGCTACAGCGAGTTTGCCTCCATGATCCCGGTTTCAGGATCAGCCTACACGTATGCGTACGCCACCATGGGGGAATTCTTTGCCTGGATCATCGGCTGGGATCTGATCCTCGAATACTCCTTTGCCGCATCGACGGTTTCGATCGGCTGGTCAGGTTATTTCGTGGAGGTCTTCAGAAGCCAGGGTGTCAATCTTCCGGCTTCGCTGACCGGTTCACCCTGGTCCGAGCCGGCTGGTTTGTTCAACCTCCCTGCTGCCTTCATATGCCTGTTCCTGACAGGCGTCCTTATTATTGGAATCAAAGAATCGGCGAACTTTAACGCGACCATCGTTGTCATCAAAATCGGCGTTGTTCTGCTCTTCCTGGCCGCGGCAACAGGTTATGTGAAGGCGACGAATTGGCACCCGTTTATGCCTTTCGGTTTTGACGGGATGGTTACGGGTGCCGGCGTCATTTTCTTCGCCTACATAGGGTTTGATGCGGTGAGCACCACGGCCCAGGAGGCCCGGAACCCGCAAAGGGACATGCCGATAGGTATGCTCGGGTCGTTGGCGATCTGTACCGTTCTTTATCTGGCGGTGGCGGCGGTTATGACCGGCGTAGTCTACTACAAGGAACTCGGCGTACCGGCGCCGATTGCTCTCGCCATTCGAACTTTGAACATGCCGTGGTTGTCCACATTCATCTCGCTTGGGGCCATTGCGGGAATCACCTCGGTCATACTGGTCATGCTGCTCGGGCAACCGCGAATCTTCTACACCATGGCAAAGGATGGCCTGCTGCCGCCTTTTGCCGCCAAGGTCCATCCCCGGTTCCGCACGCCCCATATTACGACCGCGATCACCGGAACGGCTTGTGCTCTGCTCGCAGGCCTCACCCCCATAAACCAGCTGGGCCACCTTGTCAGTATCGGCACGCTTCTCGCCTTTGCGCTGGTATCGGGAGGGGTGCTGGTTCTGCGTTACACGAGACCTGATCTTCCGCGCCCGTTCAAGGTTCCCGGCTTCCCGGTTGTCCCCATACTGGGAGTTCTGGCCTGCCTGTACCTGATGTCAAGCCTTCCCGCTGTCACCTGGTACCGACTGGGGATCTGGATGGTCATAGGTTTCGTTATTTACTTTTGCTACGGCTACAGGAACAGTCACCTGAACCGGAGAGCTGTGGAGGCCGCCGAGCGCGTTGGCCGGGGGGAAAAGGTCTGATGTCTGTGGACATTTACGAGCGCATCGTCGAATTGAGGCGAGCCGGGCACCGGGCCGCGTTGGCGACAATTGTGCGGCGGATCGGGAGCACCCCTCGTAAAGACAACGCGAAAATGTTGATTCTCGACGATGGCAGCTCAGTCGGGAGCGTGGGCGGAGGCTGTGTCGAAGCGGCGGTTTGGGAAGCCGCCCAGACCGTCATGGCCGAGCGACGGGCCCAGATGGTCAGGTACGAGCTGAACGACGACGATGCCGAAAACGAGGGCCTGGTCTGCGGAGGCACCGTGGAGGTCTTTGTGGAACCACTTTCACCGGATCCGAGGCTCATCATTCTTGGCGCTGGACATCTGGGAAGATCGATCTCGGATGTCGTTCAACCGCTTGGATTCCAGGTCACGGTGGTCGATGACCGATCCCGTTTTGCCTCGCCGGAACGTTTTCCCGGCGCGGATGTCGTGTGCCAGCCTTTCGAAACCGATCTCGCCGGCTTCAACGTGAATTCTGATACGTTCGTCCTGATCGTGACGCGGGGACACCGCCATGATCAGATCGCCCTGGAACGTGCGATCCAGACGCCCGCTCGCTATGTCGGCATGGTGGGCAGTCGCAGAAAGATCAGCCTGACCGTCACGAGCCTCCTGGAAAAAGGGCTCTCACCGGACCTCTTCAAGAAGCTCTATGCCCCGATAGGGTTGGACATCGGCTCGGAAACGCCCGAGGAGATAGCCATAAGCGTCGCCGCCGAGCTGATAGCGCTCCAGAAGGGCACACACAAACGGAGTGAGAAGCAGGAGTTCGTGATGAGGCTGGTAAAGCAAGAAGCGAACCCGTAAAGGACCTCAAGGACCTCAAAGACCTCAAGGACGATCTCAGGAACGCCTTGTACAGTAACGACTTAATCAATTAGGTAACCAAGTGGCAAGCCGTGTCCGGCGGCGAACTTTGAACCGAGTTGAACTGGCCCTCGACTCTGGGTAATGTGAGAAGAAACAACCCGCCACTAAGGAGGTACCATGAAGAAGAACACCAGGCCGGTTCCTGAGGGTTTGAATACCGTCACTCCGTATTTAACCGTTCGCAATTGCGCGCAAGCACTCGAGTTTTACAAGAAAGCTTTCGGCGCTAAAGAGCTAGGCCGGATGCCCTTCCCCGATGGGCGTATCGCTCATTCGGACATCCAAATCGGTAATTCGCGGCTGTTCCTCTGTGATGAATTTCCCGAAATGGGAAACAAGTCACCCGAGACGCTGGGCGGGACCCCGATAAACCTCTTAGTCTACGTTGATAACGTAGACTCTGCTTTCAAGATCGCAACCCAGGCAGGTGCCGCCCCGGTCGAGCAGCCCAAGGACATGTTCTGGGGTGATCGGTGGGCGACTGTGCGCGACCCGTACGGCCATACCTGGAACATCGCGACGCACGTCGAAGATCTCACCCCTGAGGAGATGCAGAAACGGGGGGCTGAGTTCTTCACGCAGCCGCAGTCGTAGGTCTGTGGGCAGGAATCTAGAGGACCTCAAAGACCGCAAGGGACCTCAGGGACAGGCCTTGAGTCTCGGTTCTTGAGGTCTCTGAGGTCCCTGGGATCCTTTAGGTTCGGTTGGTCCGCTTGCGACTCTGCTAAAACGCCGCCTTGACTACATCCTCGAAGTCCCTCGCAAAGTGGAAGGTTACCCCTTTCTTCAGATATTCGGGCAACTCATCGACGTCCTTGCGGTTAGCTTCTGGAAAGATGAGGATTTTGAGCCCCGCCCGGCGGGCGCCGATCACCTTTTCCTTGACTCCGCCGATGGGCAAGACGCGTCCTGTCAGAGTGAGCTCTCCCGTCATCGCCAGGTCTTTTCTGATCGACTTCTCCGTCACCATTGAAACCAACGCCGTTGCCATCGTAATACCGGCGGAAGGGCCGTCCTTGGGCGTGGCTCCGGCCGGGACGTGGAGATGAACAAAATGGGCGTCGAAGAAATCCGCGCTCGCCCCAAAGTCCGGAAGGTGCGCCATGACGTACGAATAAGCTATATGGGAGCTTTCGACCATCACCTCGCCCAGTTGACCGGTTTGCTTAAACCCTTTCTGCTGACTCTTGACCGCGGTCGCCTCGATTTGGAGGGTAGCACCGCCCATACTGGTCCACGCCAATCCGGTGACGATTCCCGGTCGAACCTCAAAGAGAATTTCATCGGTGAAAAACGGTTTTCCGAGCACAGACTCGACATTTTTCCTGGTCACCACGAGCTTCGACTCGGAGTCCTCGGCAAGCGCGAGAGCCGCCTTCCTCATGATCTTCCGTATCTGTTTCTCCAGGTTCCTGACTCCCGCCTCACGGGCGTACTGATCGATGATCGCGGCCAGGGCATCTTTCTGAATCACGACCCGGCCGCTGGGAAGCCCGTGCTGCTTCAATGCCTTCGGAACAAGATAACGCCTGGCAATTTCGAGCTTTTCCTCAAGGATGTAGCCGGACAGCCGAATGACCTCCATGCGGTCAAGCAGCGGGCCGGGTATAGTGTCCAGCTGGTTGGCAGTGGTCACAAACAGGGTGTCGGAGAGGTCGTACGGGACATCCAGGTAGTGGTCTCGGAAGGCGTGGTTCTGCTCGGGATCGAGCACTTCGAGCAGAGCGGAGGCCGGGTCGCCGTGGAAGGAAGCACCGATTTTGTCAATTTCATCGAGCATGATGACCGGATTAGAGGTCCCCACCGTCTTGAGCGACTGGACGAGTTTTCCCGGGAGCGCGCCTATGTAAGTCCGGCGGTGGCCCTTGATTTCGGCTTCGTCTCTCATTCCACCGAGAGAGAACCGGTAGAACTTCCTGGACAGTGCCTCGGCAATGCTCATCCCGATCGAGGTTTTGCCGACTCCTGGCGGGCCGACCAGACAAAGGATTGATCCCGCGATGTCGCCTTTGATCTTTCCGACCGCAAGGAACTCAATGATCCTCTGCTTGACATCGACCAGGCCATAATGGTCCCGGTCGAGTATCCGGCGAGCCCTTTTCAGGTCGTAATTGTCCTGGCTCATGATCCCCCATGGCAGCACGGTGAGCCAGTCAAGGTAATTGCGGGTGACGGTGTATTCAGGAGAAACGGGTTCAAGCACTCGCAGTTTCTCCATCTCCTCGTGGACGGTCTGACTGGCCTCCGCGTTGAGCTTGCGCGTTTTCAGGCGCTCCTCGAAGGTTTCGATCTCGGTAAGTTTGCCTTCTTTCTCCAGTCCAAGCTCCTTCTTAATCGCCTTCAGCTGCTCTCGGAGGAAGAACTCCCGCTGCTGACCCGACATCTTCTCTTCGATTTGTCGATTGATCTGCTGCTGGAGCTTGGACACTTCAATTTCATGGCGCAGGAGTACGAGTGTGCGATCGATCCGGTGCCTCACGTCAAATTCGGCGAGTACCTGCTGGAGCTCGTGTCCCTCGGCCATCGTCAAGCTGGCGGCAAAATCGGCCAACCGCCCGGGATCGTCGAGCGCCGTGCGTGTCAAGAAGAGCCTGATCGCCTCGGACTGGAGCGGGTTGAGGTCCATCAGTTCCCTCAGTCCCTGTATCACCGCCCGGGCGTACGCCTTCAGCTCGGAGTTCAAGTTGTAATCAGTCGCGTAGTGATACTCGACGCGCGCGAGGACTCCGGGCGGGGCATCGGTCGCCTCAACGATTTTGAAGCGCTCCATGCAGGCGATCAGGATTTGCCCGCCCTGTTCGGCTCTCGCCACACGGACGATCTTTGCGGCGACGCCGACCTCATAGAGATTCTCCGCATTCGCGGGGGCTTCCGGGTTCTTCACCAAGACGATTCCAACAGTCTGGTTCGATGACTGGATCGCGTACTCGAGGGTGCTCACCTGGTCCTCGGGCACTTCGATCGGGATCTGAAGACCCGGGAAAAACGGCCGGCGTTTGGCCGGCATAATGGCGAGTGTTTCAGGCAGGACTTCGCCTGTGATAACCAGGCTGGTCCCCGTTCCTTCTGAAGTCCCCGCTTCTTCCGTCGGTTTGGGTTCCTCGGCAACGCCGTCAGGCTTTTCCAGCTCTTCTTTCATGGTGTTTGTCCGCTTTAAGTGTTCATATGAATATATCAGCCGTTGGTGGGAAAAACAGGGGGAAAGGGAAGGGGCAAAGGATCAAAGGGGCAGAGGGGCAAAGAGAAAAAGCGATTTCGGCAGCCAGTGTGCCCTTTTCCCTTTGCCCCTTTGACCCTTTGCCCCTTTGATCCTTCCCTCTCATTTTGCCGTGCGACGGTCGGGCGTTGTATCATCAGTTTTTCCCAAGGAGAGGAGAGGAACTGTATGCGTCCTGTGTGCATTATCGTCCGTGATGGCTGGGGCTACAACGAGAACCCGGAGGGAAACTCCGTACTCTCCGCCAACACCCCGAATATCGACTCGTACAAGGAGAAATATCCCTGGTGCCTGCTCGATGCTTCCGGTGTACCGGTTGGCCTCCCGGACGGCTATCAAGGCTCTTCGGAAGTCGGTCACCTGAACATGGGCGCGGGCCGAATTGTCATACAGGAGCTGAAGAGGATAGATGACGGGTTGGCAACCGGCGAATTTTTCAAAGCGGAGAAGTGGCGGCTTCTGACTGAAAATTGGCGCCGGCACCGGAGCCGCCTGCACCTGTTAGGTTTGCTTCAGGACGAGGGGGTGCACGCACACCAGGAACATCTTTTCAAGATCATGCGCCGCGCCCGCCAGGAGTTTCCGGAAGGCGCACTTGTCATCCATCCCTTTCTGGATGGGCGCGATACCCCACCTAGAAGCACCCTGGAATACATGGCGAAGCTACGGCAGGTGATGGCACAGGTCGGGGGCTCGACCATAGGGACGATCATGGGCCGGTACTATGCGATGGATCGTTCCAAGAACTGGAGACTGACAGATACCGCTTACAACTGCCTGGTCCTTGCCGAAGGCCGGAAAGCATCAAGCGCCGAGGCGGCCGTCCGCGAGTCCTACGAAAACGACAAGACGCCCGACGACGTCCCGATGTTCGATGAGTACATCCCGCCGTATGTCATCGGGGATTATGCGGGGATAAAGGATGGCGACAGCGTCCTGCACACGAACTATCGCCAGGATCGGGCGATTCAGTTGTCCATGGCCTTTCTCGATCCAAAATACCCGGGGAAAATAACGGTCAGGCCTCAGGTTGTCTACGTGGGACTGACACGCTACTACGATGAATTCGAGAATTACATCATGGGCCCGATGAGCGGCAGTGGGGCAATGGATAACCTGCTCGGCGAAGTGATCTCCGATGCCGGCCTGCGGCAGCTTCGTATTGCCGAAACCCAGAAGTTCCGGCACGTAACCAGCTTCTTCAATGGGAAGGCCACGACTCCCTACAAAAACGAAGACCAGGTGGAAGTGAAGGGCCGTTTTGACCCGGCCACCTTCGCTTCACACCCGGAGATGGACGCCTTCAACGTCACCGATGAGCTGCTTCGGCGCCTGGCCGATAACGCGTATCAGTTCATCGTCGTGAACTACGCCAATGGCGATATGGTCGGCCACACCGGAGATCCCCTGGCTGCGCGCAAAGCCATCGAGGTGGTCGACGAATGTGTCGGGCGGGTGGTCCAGCGGTTGCTCGAGCTCGACGCCTACGTCCTGATTACGGCCGACCACGGCAATTCCGAACAAATGGTCGACTACCAGACTGGTATGGTGAAAACCAGCCATACCCTGTTCCCGGTCGAATGTATCCTCGTCGGCCCGGATGCCCCGAGAATGACCTTAAGACCGTGCGGGAAACTGGCCGACCTGGCCCCGACCGTTCTGTCCCTTCTCGGTTTGTCGGCGCCCGACGAGATGAGCGCCGACAATCTGATCTGCATCGAGAAGGAGTACACCCGGTTTGCGGCGGCCATGGCCGCCAAAGGAGCAGGCCAACCCGCAGGGGCGAAATCAGCGAAGCGTGAGTTTGCGGGGGCGGTGAGGTAATCCAAGGCGCGGCACCCCAGGCCACAGAGCCGCAAGCGCAGCGTTTTTTTGCGGAGCGCGTCGGTTACGGACGATTTGCACACTTCAAGCTCTGCGCAAAGCGCTGGTAACCGACGCGCTCGCAAAAAAACGCTGCGCTTGGGTGCGGCTCTGTGGGCGGGGTGCCGCCCTACAGTTTTCCTCTGATCGTCCGGGCGATGCGCTCGACGCGTTTCAGATAGTCGAGCATGTTGGCATCCTTCAGGTCGGCAATGCTGGTGACGTGGGTCGGTTTGAAGAAGTAATCCCGGATCGATTTTTCTGCGTTAGCGGTCTGTTCTGACAACAGCTTCATCTCCGTCTCGAAGCCGCCCGCCTGGGCTCCTTGGCCTACCCTCACATCGAACTTGTCTTTCATCTGCAGCTCAACCAGGATCATGGACAGACTCGTCCTGAGGCCCCTTGACTGGTCCTCGGCCTTGGCCAAGGCCTGTCGGAGGGCGACTGTGGCTTCCGCTTTTTTCTGCGGCGTATCGGCGAGCAACCCCGAGGAAGCTGTCACTGCATTCTGAACGCTCCCTTTTAAGTCTGAGAGTCTCTGGTGGACCTGTTTCACGAAGTGATCGACTTGCGAGTCAACCCAATTCTCCCGGAACTTGAACTCGATGCTGGCCTCGTCGGTGGTTGCCGCGTAAGGGGAATTGGAGGAAAGGGCTTGCCGCAGGACGGGATTGGCCCGGACCGAGTTGAAGTCAATATCCTCTTCGGTCTGGCCCGCGAGGCCGGTTGAACATAAAAGCCAGGTCAGGAGGAGCAGCAAACACTCTGATCTTCCGCGCACTGCCCAATTAAACAGCCGAGCGAAGCGCAAATCAATAGCCATGGAGAAGGGCCGGGTTTCACCAAAGACCTACAACCGGAAGGAGGATCACGAGACCGAGCCAAAGGATGAGAGCACCCAGAATATCGAAGATAAACCCTGCTCTGATCATTCTTGTGATCGGGATAAAGCCGGTGCCGTAGACAATCGCATTCGGCGGCGTGGAAACGGGGAGCATGAAGCCCCAGCTGGCGCCGAGAGTGGCGCCTATGGCAGGGGGGATCGGATTCATTTTCGCCGCCATGGCGATTGAGATCATCACTGGAACAATCATATTGGCGGAGGCGGTGTTCGAGGTCGCCTCGCTGACCACGATGGCGGCGACAATCGCGACCAGCATCAGTCCCTCCAACGAAGTTGTTCCCGCAACCTTCAGAATTCCCTTCCCGACCGACTCCGCCAACCCGGTCTCAAACATAAGATTCCCGAGGCTCACGCCGGCGCCGAAGAGAATGAGAGTCCCCCAGTCGATGCCGGAGGCCTGTTTCCAGTTAAGGGTAAAGACCCGGCGCGGCCAATCAACCGGAATTACAAATAACAGGAGGGCTCCGATCAATGCGGCTATGGACTCCGGGATGCGCGTGTTGTAAGTCTTCATGAAGGTCGAGTCGACGCCCCAGATCAAAGCAAGAAAACCCGGTGTGACCCATAATGTCACGGCCACGAGGAAGGCGACCAGCGTGTTCTTCTGTGCCCGGTTCCACGGCCCGAGCGCCGTCAACTGACTTCTCACATACTCCCTGCTTCCGACGATCTCGTCGGACTCGGGCTTGTGCAGGAGATAGAGGAGGCCGAACAAGGCCAGGAGGATGGCGAGAAGGCACGGAAAGGCGAGCGCCGTCCATTGGAAAAAGGGAATGTGGACCCCCGTCGATTTTTCGATCAGGGCCAGACCGATCAGGTTCGGCGGAGTGCCAATCGGCGTGCCTATGCCCCCGGCAGAGGCGGCGTAAGCGGCCATCAGCAAGAAACCGCTGGCAAAACGACCCTGACCTTGCTCGGCGGTACTCGCTCGCGCCATGACGCCGATGATACCGATCCCAATGGGGGCAAGCATTGCGGTCGTGGCCGTGTTGCTGATCCACATCGATACCCCGGCGGCCGCCATGCCGTAGGCGAGCAGTAATCTGAAACTGCTGTTTCCGATGAAGTCAAGCGACATGATACCGAAGGCAAAACGCTTGTCCAAGCCGTGGACCGACATGGCTCGCGCGATCAGGAAGCTTCCGAGGAACAGGTAGATGATGGGATCGGCCAGCGGCGCGAAAGCCTTGGTAGCAGGCGCTACGCCGCTAACAACGCACAGTATGACACCCAGCAAAGCGGCGACCGGAATGGGCACCGGCTCAGTGACCCACCAGGTGATGACCCAGGCCAGAATAGATGCCAGGCGGTGCGACTGCAGGTTCCCGAACGGGAGAAGATAAACGACCAATCCCGCAACGGGGCCGAGAAAAAGCCCGACCGTCCGTCTCCAGTGCTCAAAGATCTCTTCAGTGCGGGAAAGTGTCGGTCTGACTTCGACCGCCTCAGATAGGCTGGGGCTCGGCGGCTTGTCCATGGGCACCAGGGGTTAGGATAAACGAGTCCTGCAGAGAATTACAGAAATTAGAGGACACAAGCGACACAAGCGACACAAGGGACTGAAGGGACCGCAGCGACGGCGCGTCTCCTGTCCCTTCTGTCTTTTCTGTCCCTTGTGTCCCTCGGGTCCTTCACTTCTCCGGCTCGGTCACCGTCAGGATTTGGTCGGCTTTCAGGTTTTCCAAAGTTTGGACTATACCGCTCGGCCAGGTGATTTCGACACGGCTCGCCCGTTGGTCTTTCCCGAGCCCGAAGTGGACCCGGGGATCGGAAGAGCAGCCATAGCCGACCGCCGTGTTCACGTGCCCGTATTGCGAGCCCGATGCCGTCGTCACCTTGATTTTTGCCCCCATGCCGTCGCGACTACTTTTCCGTCCCGTTGTGCGGATCGAAAGCCAGTGATTCGAGGAGGGAGACTGGTTATGCCAGACTTCAGTCGGGCCGTTCAGCGCAGTCACGACGACATCGATTCGCCCGTCATTGTCCAGATCGCCAAAGGCGGCACCCCGGTGGACCGCCTTCGCGGCCGCAAAGCGGTCCCCTGCTGAAGACGAAGCGTCAGCAAACTTGCCGTTCTTGAGGTTCACAAAGAGGGCGTTGCCCATGGGGGCCCGTTCCCGGAAACTGCCTTCCGGGTGCATGACGTCGCCACAGGCGACGAAGAGATCCTTCCAGCCGTCGTTATTCAAATCCGCAATTCCGTTGCTCCATCCCGTCTTGGCCCGGATGACGGCGGCGATGCCGCTGGAAGCTGTAACTTCCTCAAACAGATTGTTACCGAGATTTCGAAAGAGCGGCATGGTCTCGTTCGTCAAAGCCGCCTCAAAAACGTCGGGCCGGGAGTCGTTGTCTATGTCTTTCGCGTCAACCCCCATTCCCGACACCGCCGCCCCGGAGTAGGTGTACGCGACACCCGCTTCAAAGCCAATTTCCTTGAAGGTACCGTTCTTCTGGTTCTGAAACAGGAAGGCCGGTTCAGTGTCGTTCGCCACAAACAGGTCTACCCAGCCATCGCCGTCAAAATCGGCCGGTCCGATCCCCATCCCTTTGCCGATATGCTGGCGAATCCCGGACGGGCGCGACACGTTCGTGAAGGTGCCGTCATGGTTATTGTGGTAAAGCGAATTGGGCAAGCCACGATAGTGCTGTGGGTGACAGTAATCAGGCGCACCGGCCGGCCCGCAGATCGGTTCGGTTTTCGGGTCCCACACACAATAGTTGGAGACAAAGAGGTCCAGCCAGCCGTCCTTGTCGTAGTCAATGAACGCCGCCGCCACTGACCACAGCGTTCCGTACTCCGGATCGCCCGGCCCCAAGCCGGCTTTAAGCGTCCGGTCTTCGAAAGTTCCGTTGCCCAGATTCCGATACAGGATGTTCTCACGAAGTCCGGCGACAAACAGGTCGGATTGGCCGTCGTTGTCATAGTCCCCGGCGATCACCCCGTGGGTGTATCCCCGGCCCTGGACCCCGGCCGCTTCGGTCACGTCCTGGAATGAAAGGTCGCCCCGGTTTTTGAACAGACGGTTGTGGAACCTGGGGTCCGCCTTTTCCAAACCGGGCATGGTCGCACCATTAACCAGGTAAATGTCCAGCCAACCGTCGTTGTTGTAGTCGAAAAGGGCAATCCCTGAGATCATGGTCTCGGGCTGGTGACGGTGATCGGTACGGCTCGGTTCGATCACGAACCGGACACCCGAGCTGTCGAGAAGCTCGAGCCGGACTGGATCGTAAGATACATTTGCGGGTGCCGCGCCTGGGGCCAGTAGAGCGATGAAGATGAGCGACCTGCGCATCGGTGGGTTGAGTTTAGCAGATGTCGCGGGGAGAAGGGGATGTCAGGCGGGTCGGCGTGTTTGAAAGCATTCACTCGTCCTCGTCTTCGTCCTCCCGGCGCTCCTGATCCTTGATCTCAGCCTCGACCCGCTCTTTTTTCAGCGTTACGCGGAGGCGGGCGTATATGGTCATGTACACGTTGGCAATCCAAACCAAGGAGAAGGTCGAGATCACGTAACCCCTCCAGTCTTCGAGGAGCATCCTGAATCCGGTGAGGAGCGTAAAGCCTAGCGCCACGTAGTGACTGAAGCAGTACTCACAGGTAATAAGATAGTGGAGCTTCTGGCCGACCCGCAGGCGCGATGATTTCGAGCGAGCCTCCAAGTATTCGCGCACTTCCCGAAAGATCTCCTCATGCGTCACCGTCCAGGAAATACTGGCGACCGGGAGGGCGAGCATCGCCAACCAGAATGCCTGCATGGCCAAGTCCATACTCGAATTTGTTGCCTTTAAGATGAAGGGAGTTCGGGAGCGCCCTACTAATTATTGTAACCGTTGTTCTTTGCTTGGGCCGCACTACGGAACTATTTCTGACGTGCGGACGCTAATTAGAGCGGAGGAGAGACGATGACACGAAGGCGGTACACCCTGCTCTGCTGTTTCCTCGGCGTTCTGATCCTCGGATTATCGGCCTGCGGCGGACACAAGGCTCGCGTGCGGTTCCCCATTGAGCAGTATCAGGCTTACGTGAAGGAGGGAAACCAGTTCTTCGAAAAAGGCCACTTGTGGGGATGGCGCCAGGCGGACGAGCGGTACGAGAAAGCCTGGTCAATGGCAAAATCCGACGAACTGCTCGAGCACCGAGTAGTCTGCCTCGCTCTCCAGGCAACCAGGGAGCGCGACGAGCTTATTTTTGACTCCGGGGTGAGAGAGAAGATTGCGGGGCTTGGACCATTTACGTCGCCGCAGCTTCGCCTCCTCCAAGCGCTTGCTACCGGTTACGGGCAAACCAAGCCGCCCCTTCCTGCCGACCTGACGTCTGTCCCGTTCGAGACTATCTTCGATTCTCAAAATTCTGACGCTGACGCCTACCTTTTCCTCCTTTGCCTGAAGACGTTCCGTCCGGAGAAGCAGCAGGAGGTTCAGGTCGCGCTTGAAGAGAAGCATAACCAGTCGAACATCTTTCGGTATTCTGCCCCGCTTGGAAACATCGATGAGATTCTGCAGGCCGACCCCGATTTCGCGGAGCTGCGCCTTTACCGGGGACACCTGTGCTTCCAAAACGCCGAGCTGACGAAGGCGCGTGAGCATTTTGAGACCGCGGCCAAGCTCCTGCCGGATCATGCGGAGGCGGTGAATTCGCTAGGCGATGTTTACCTGTTCGGCTTTCGTGATCAGACGAAAGCGCTCGAGCAGTACGAAGCCGCGCTGCGGATTGATTCGGACAACATCAAAGCGCTTTTCGGCAAGGGCCTTATCTTTCACTATCAGGGCAAGTACGGCGAGTCGAGCCGGCTGCTGGACACGCTTCTCCAACAGCAGCCTGGTTGGGAATACCTGGGAGAAACCCAAAGGCAGTACTACCGGGGACAAGCCTACTATTACAAGGCCTACAACGCTTATCTGTCGGACGACTTGGTCAATGCCAGGCGATGGGTGGATACCGCCAAGGGCTACGTCCCGAACTTTGGAGGGGTCTATTACCTCTCCGGTCTTCTCCACTTCCGCCTGCGGGAAATGGACTATGCCGAGCGTGATTTTCTGAGGGCTCTGGAAGACGGAAGAGAGTACTGCGACGCCCCGTATTACCTGGGACTGATTGATCGCGCCCGCCAAGGTGACAGTGTGAGCGCCTACTTCCTGGCCTGCGGCGACTGCTACCGCACGAGCTTGAAAGAGCTGCGCAAGCGAATCGCGGATATACCGAAGATCGACATAACCGAGGCCGAAAAGCAGGTGCTGCGCGGTAAGCTCGAGCACGAGGTCACGGAGCTGGGTCAGACGGCAGGGAAAATCCTGGTCGATATCCTTCGAATACTCCCGCAGATCGAGTTCGAGGGCAAAGAGCTCCAGACGCAGCTGCTGACCGAGGTCTCGGAAGAGCTGAATGTAGCAGCCGCGACCGGCAGTCACCCGTAATTGTAGATTGCTCCCGGTGCTGTTCCTCCTTGACACCTGTTCGTCAGGCCAGCTAGATTACGGGTCAGTCGATTAGGGCCTTTTTCTGGAGGAACTATGCGGAAATTTTTCGTATTGACGTTGACTCTCGTCCTCGCCGCCGGAGCATATTGGGTGTACGCCGGACCCGCCAATGGGAAAATGGCTTTGAAGGTCGGCGATGAGGTGAACGCCTGCGGTTGCGGTACCGCCTGCGCTTGCCAGACGATTTCCAATCAGAAGGGCAAGTGTCACTGTGGCCATGATCTGGTCAAGGCCACGGTAGCCAAGGTCGGAGACGGCACCGCGGATCTGAAGATCGGAAATGAAACCCGCACTTTCAAGACGGTCGGAAAATTCGTGTGCGGCTGCGGTGACAACTGCTGCCAGACGATCTCCCAGTCGGCCGGCAAATGCGGCTGCGGGAAAGATCTGGTGGCGGCCAAGTGAAGGATGAAGGATGAAGAAAAGGATGAAGGATGAAGGAGGAAGGATGAAGGAGGAAGGATGAAGCCGTGTCTGGCTTATCCTTCATCCCACATCCTCACCCTTTCGCGTGCTCCTTTTTCATCCTTCATCCTTTTCTTCATCCTTCATCCTTTGCTTCATCCCCCTCGAAAAACTCTGAACTCTCTTCGCTCCTCCTGCAACTAACTCCAATCGGAAGTGGTAAACTATCTGATTTGTAACGGGAGTCGCGTGTCGACTGAAAGGAGCGATTGGGATGAGTGAAAGGGATGACAAAGACCTCCGGGAAACGGGCAATCCTGAGGAGAAACGAGGCATCGATCGCCGGGACATTCTGCAGGGAATGGCCACTCTGCCGGTGCTGGGCCTTTTTGGATACGCCGTCCACAAGCAGGTCAGCTACGAGGATGCCCAGATTGCACAGAAGCTGGGGACCGCCCAGGCATCGAACCTGAGGGAGGTCAAAGTCGCTTTGTTAGGCGCCGGGGCTCAAGGCCAGGTTCTGCTCGACGCCATGCTGAAGATCCCCAATCTGCGTATCCAGGCGGTGTGCGACATCTGGACCGACTTCAATCTCAAGAGGGTTATCAACACTCTCAAGAAGTACAAATTCGATCCCCATCCTTACGAAGACTACCAGGAGATGCTCGACAAGGAGAAGGATATCGAGGCGGTGGTTATCGCGACCCCGGACTTCTGGCATGCCCCGCATACCGTCGCCTGCCTGAGAGCCGGCAAGCACGTCTACTGCGAAAAAGAGATGTCCAACACGCTCGAAGGAGCCAGGAGCATGGTTCTCGCGGCCCGCGAAACCGGAAAGCTCCTCCAGATCGGACATCAACGGCGCAGCAACCCGCGATATAAATATTGCTATAACAGACTCATAAAAGAGGCCAAGCTCCTGGGCCGGATCGTTACTGTCAACGGCCAGTGGAACCGCGCCGTCCAACCGGATCTGGGCTACCCGAAACGATATCAGATCCCTGCCGACAAGCTCAAAAAGTATGGCTTCAAGAGCATGGAGCAATTCCGTAACTGGCGCTGGTACAAGGGACTGGGAGGAGGCCCTATTGTCGACCTCGGTTCCCACCAGATCGACATCTACAACTGGTTCCTGGAAGCCAACCCGGTCGCCGTCGTCGCCAGTGGAGGCAACGATTACTACTCCCCGGAAACCAGGGAATGGTACGACACCGCGATGGTTGTTTACGAGTACGAAACCCCCGAGGGAAAGGCCAGGGCGTTCTACCAGACCCAGACGACAAACAGCAGTCTTGGCTATTTTGAGAGATTCATGGGCGACCAGGGAACGCTCGTGATCTCCGAGTCGGACGCGAACTACGCCAACGCGATCTACCGCGAAGTCACGGCGCCGGCCTGGGATGAATGGGTCCAGAAAGGCTACGTGACAGCGCCGAAAGTCGTCGAGGTCAAGGAGGAGAAAAGCGCGGTACTGGATGTGCGGGAGAGCGTATCACCGGACGAGCACAAGATCCCGGTCGAATTCGCCGACCTTTACCATCGACCCCACCTGATGAACTTCGTCAACTCGGTCCGCGGGCTGGAGAAACTGAACTGCCCGGCCGAAATCGGGTACGAAAGTGCCGTGACGGTGTTGAAGGTGAACGAGGCGATCCAAGCCGGACGAAGGCTGGAATTCCGGCCGGAGGAGTTTGAAGTCTCTTAGCGGGCGATCAGAGCCTATTGTTTAAAGAAGAAGTCAGAAGTCAGAAGTCCGAATGGGAAAGGATCAGGTTTCCATTCTGACTTCTGACTCCTGACTTCTGACTTCTTCTTTGCGAAAGGAACACAAGACAGATGCTTGAACAACGATACACTCACTTGCAGATGATCGCTCTCGTCGTGATGCGGGTCCTGATCGGCTGGCATTTTCTGTATGAAGGCGTTGCCAAACTGCTCAAGCCGAACTGGTCGGCGGCCGGCTATCTCAAGGCAGCCAAAGGTCCAATGGCCGGGACGTTCAAATGGATGGCGGACTCACCGGAACTGCTGGACTGGGTCAACCTCCTGAACATGTGGGGGCTGTTCCTGATAGGCCTCTTCCTGATTCTCGGCCTGCTGACACGATACGCGGCCATCGGCGGAGCGCTTATGGTCCTGCTCTACTACGCCGCCAACCCGCCCTTCATTGGATACTTTTCCTCAGTGGCAACCGAAGGAAGTTACCTGCTGGTTAACAAGAACCTGGTTGAGATAGGGGCCCTTTTCGTGATTGCCGTGACCTATAGCGGCCGGTACGTGGGGCTTGACCGAATCTTCTACCGACTGTTCCACCGCCGGAAAAGGACCGTGTCAGAGCAAGAACTGACCGGGGCGACGGTGTAAGTCGTTTAGAGCCACAGCCGCGCGCGGAGCGTTTTTGCGCCATTTGTGGCAGGTGGCAAGTGGCAGGTGGCAAGTGGCAAGTGGCAAGTGACAAGTGGCAAGTGGCAAGTGGCAAGTGGCAAGTGGCGAGTGGCGAACCCCGAACGTAGAAGACCGTCAATCGTCAATCGTCGATCATTCGTTCCCGCCACTTGCCACTTGCCACCTGCCACCTGCCACTTGCCACTTGCCACTTGCCACTTGCCACCTGCCACTTGCCACCTGCCACAAATGGCGCAAAAACGCTCCGCGCGCGGCTGTGTTCCTATTCCCCCGCTCCCCGCCCTCAGTTGTTTCGGAGCACCTGTATAGGACTCAGCCGGCTCGCCCGCAAGGCCGGAGCAGACAGGGCAAGAGTTGATACAATGGCGACCACAACCGCTACCCCGCCGAGGACCAGAGGATCAAAACTTCGAACACCGAAGAGAGCCAATGAGAGGAGATAACCGACAACCAGGCTCAGACCTAAGCCGATTGCAGTCCCGAAGACTGTCAGCCTGAATCCGCTCCGCATAACAAGCCGCGCTATGTCCGCTTTGGTGGCTCCGAGAGCCAGGCGGATTCCGATCTCCTGAATCCTCAAGCCCACCAGATGACTGATGACCCCGTAGAGACCGATACTCGCAAGCAGAAGGGTCACGGCCGCGAAGCCCGCGATTCCAAAGATCAGCACCCGCGGGAAGTACCCCTCGATGATCTCCTCTACTGATTGAGTGCCCGACACGGCCACTGTCGCGTCAATAGCCGCGATGCGGCGTCGGACCTCGGTGATGAGCGCCTCCGGATCATCGGACGTGCGTACCAGGAACGACATGTGGGGCATCGGCTCCTGGCGGTCCGGAACCAGGATTTCCGGGAAAGCCTGTTTCATCAGGTCCTGGTTGACATCCTGGATAATTCCGACGACGGTGAGTACGCTTTGACCTTCGACCTCCAGGTGGCGGTTCACGGCGCTCGCACCCGGCCAGAGCAGGCTAGCCATTTTCTGGTTGACGATCGCCACTCGCGACTGGTTCGGCCCGTCCATTTCGGTGAAGTCCCTTCCTTCCAGGAGAGGGGTGCCCAGCGTGGTCAGATAAGACGGTGTCACCACACTGCGCCGGCCGGTCACCAGTTGAAATTCCCCGGATCCCGGTTCCCTGACCCTTAGCTTGCTGATGCTCCCGGAAAGCGGCAACTGGCTGGCGGCAGCGACCGCCCTGGCACCCGGAATCTGGCTGACCTGAACGAGCGATTCTCTCAGGAAACGGACCTTCTGCTCGGCAGCAGGGTACCGAGAATCAGGGATTGTCAAATGGAACGTCAAGAGGTTCCTGGTCTCGAATCCGGTATTGACGTGATGGAGACTGACAAAACTCCTGATCAAGACTCCCACCCCGGCAAGCAAGATGACGGCGACCGCGATTTCTCCGACGGCCAGGACTCCGCGGATCCGTTTTTGTGACATCAATGTCCCTGCGGATATCCCCTTCAGCACGTCACTCACGGCCATCTTTGATACCGCCAACGCAGGTGCGAGCCCGAAGGCTACCCCGGTCAAAGCTGAAATCAACAGGTTGAAAAGTATGACATTCCAGTCGAAATCGATCTCCGCGAGCTGAGGAACGGCGGCAATCAGCAGACGCTTCAGCCACACGAGAAACATCAGACTTGCCGCCCCGCCCGACAGGCTGAGCAGAAAGCCCTCTCCCATCAGGTGCCGCAGCACCCGTCCGCGCGTGGCGCCGAGGGCCACGCGAATGGCGACCTCCTTTTGGCGCTTGGCCGCGCGGGCCAGCTGTAGACCAGCCAGATTTGCGCAAATCACCAGCAGCACGAGCCCCAGTATCGCCAGAAGGATCAGATAACCGGGCAGCACATGCAGCATCCCGTCTGCCATGGACCGCACCTGGATGGCCGTTGCTGATCCCTGATTTCCTTCCGTAGCCCTGCGCTTCGCGATCACATCCATCTCGGCCTGGGCTTGCCCCAGGGAAACATCGGGCCGGAGCCGCCCAACAATCTGCAGGAACCGCTCAGCCCGTTCCTTGGGGCTGACATGGAGAGGAACCCACACCTGGTATCCCGCATAGTAATACCGGTTGATTCTGGGAAGGACTCCGACGATTTCGTAAGACCCGCCATCGAGGGCCAACTTGCGGCCGACGATGCCGGGATCCGATGCGAATCGATCCCGCCAGAGGCCTTCGCTGATCACCGCGACATTGGCGGCGGACTGCTCTTCCTCGGCGAGCGGGAAGCGACCGAGAATTGGCTTCAAGCCGAGCGTCCCAAGCAAGCCCGAGCTCGCTTCTGCGCCACGCATCGGTTCCCCGCCCAGGCTGAAGTCACGCGGGCGGACTGCGCCCATCGATTGGAAGGAACCGGCCTCTCGACGCCATTCGACATAAGCATCATGACTGACCGCAGTCTGCTCATGTTTGACAGTGTCATATTCGAGCAGCACGACCAACTGCTGCGGATCCGGGAATGGCAGAGGTTTATGCAGGAGAGTGTTAACCACCGTGAACCCGGCGGTATTGATCGCGATGCCGGTGCACAACATGGCCAGCGCAATAGCGGTAAATCCCGGAGTCTTGCAGAGCGTACGGAAAGCGAGGCGAAGATCTCGAAATAAGTTCTGCATTTTTAACCCTTTTAAAACCGCAATACGATGAAAGCGGAGCAAATGTTCGAAGCTTGGAAGCCGCAAAAAGCCCTCAAGGACCTCAAGGACCCCAACGACCTCAAGGACAAGAAGGAGATTCCGTCCTTGAGGTCCTTTGAGGTCCTTGAGGTCTTTTTGGGGCTGTCTGTTCTTCACAGCTTCGGGCTGTGCCGGTAGGCTTTGTGGATGATTCTCCATTTGCGCTTCTGCTCGCGCTGAGCCGCTTCGTCCTGCTTGAGGGCCAGGAAGCGCAGTTCCTTAGCCAGTTTCTGGAAGCTGGCCAGCCGGTCCTCGGACAGCAGCCCGCTCCTGACGGCCGCGAGAACGGCGCACCCCGGTTCCGCCTGATGCGAACAGTCGCGAAAACGGCAGGAACCGGCCAGCTGATCAATGTCTTCAAACGACTGGGTGAGCGTTTCTTCCGACCCCCAAAGCTGCACTTCCCGGATCCCCGGGCCATCGATGAGAAGGCCGCCCTCCGGATGTCTGAAGAGCTCCCGGTGTGTGGTCGTGTGGCGTCCACGGCTGTCCTTGGCCCGCACCTCTCTGGTCCGCATCAACTCCTCGCCAAACAAGCGGTTGATTATGGTTGACTTCCCTGCCCCGGATGAACCGACGAGGGCAATCGTCTCTCCTTGTCGCAGGAACTGCCGTAGATCGTCGATTCCAGCCGCAGTGTGGGCGCTGACGAGTAGAACAGGCGTACCGGGCGCCAGATGCTCGATTGTCTGCCGGCGCTCTTCGCCTTCCGTGGGGAGATCCACCTTGTTAAGAACAATGACCGGCACGGCGCCGCTGTCGTACGTCATGGTAAGCAGCCGCTCAATCCGTCGAGGATTGAAGTCGCCATCCAGTCCCATGACCAAAAACACCGTATCAACATTGGCCGCGACGACCTGCGCCTCAGTACGCAGGCCGGCCGACTTTCGCCGAAGCAGACTCTTTCGAGCCAGAATTTCCTCAATTATGACCGTCCCAAATTGGTCACTACGCCACGCTACCCAATCGCCGACGGCCGGGGGTTCCGGGGTGCGGCAGACCTGGACCCGAACCTCGTCGGCTCCACGATAAAGGAGCCAGCTTCCTCGAAAGCCGGCGGTAACACGACCGGGCGAAAGGCCTTTATCCTGGTATTGGCGGAAAGGCACGGAAAAGAACGGACTCCAGCCGTAGTGTTCAAGACACATTTCGGTTTTGCTCCAAATTGATGGGATTCAAAGACACTTCGGAGAGACGTGAGTCAACCGAAGTAAGATTCAAGACCGAAACGGCTGGCTAGGCAATCATAGGCGCACCATCAGAGTCCCACGAAGGGCCGAGGCACGTCAAGGGGGGCAACGCTCGGAGCCAGGGTTGATTTGTTCTGTTCTGCAAGCGATTCGTCCTTCAACAGATGCAGACACTCCCGGAGTCGGATCGAGTCGGACTCCGAGTGAGTGGTGAGCGATCGTTTTCCTCGAGGGGCAAAGCG
>Ga0105092_10000384_pt1 | contig 22498 bp, 16 predicted proteins | sample PPLLak2March2015_FD_87021 | JGI IMG/M metagenome (GOLD analysis project Ga0105092, IMG submission 87021) | Freshwater sediment microbial communities from Prairie Pothole Lake near Jamestown, North Dakota, USA - PPLs Lake P7 Core (1) Depth... | ecosystem: Environmental > Aquatic > Freshwater >... | reverse complement strand
GGCTTTTTCGATCCGAACTTTTATAATTTTTAAAAGCCTCAGCTGCGCGAAAATAACCAGTAACTCAAGTCTGCCAGGAACGTCTTTTCCTTTGGCAGACTTGAGATTGAATTCATATTCATATTATACTTTCTAGAAATTTTTCTGAAGCGAGATTAAAGCTTCCCTGGCTGTCTTTCGTACATCCTCATCCAGAGACAGTGCTTCGAATTCATCTTCATCCAACACAAGCTGCCGGCCATCAGGGTAAACAAGCAAATCGAGGGCCAGGTCGCGGTAAGAGACGACTGAATCTTCAAGCACAGCCGGGAAACCTATATTGCAGTACCAACCTTTCAAATGTCCATCCGCCTTGTCGTACATTTCAAAGATGTTGTACCAGCGATCAAAGTAAAATATCTCCACAAACCGGTCGCCTACTTTAAACTCAATTCCATGAAAGGTAAAATTTCCCTTCGTAAATGGTGCTTCTAGTAGTACAAAGCCCTTCATCAGCTGGAGTATCTTTCCCGTATACCGGAACACCTCATTCCCGTAGATATCCTGCTTGATAACAGTTATTTCTTCATCTGGTTCCAATCGTCCCTGCCCTCTTTTCATTACACTCTTTGCTGCTGCAACAACATTAGCTCATCGCCCCTGGCACTTTCCACATCGCACTGCAAAAAACTGATTACTGTTTACTGACTTCTGCTTTAATCGCAAGACCCTTCATATGTGCCAGTATAGCAGAAATACCGTTCAGACGCTGCTGTGTCAGCACTTCATGTAAACCCATCTCCATAAAAAAATCAGAAGGCAGTTTTAGAACTTCTTCCGGTGTAGCTCCATCCAATCCTTCTTGCATCACTGCAGCATACCCTCGGACGGTTGGCGACTCGCGCGGGACATCAAAATAAAACCTCATCCTTCCATTGTTCAACTCGGCATACACAAATACCGGCGTCATGCATTCTTCTACCTGATCCATAGCCTCATGTTTCCCTACCAGATGGTCAGGCAAAGGAGGCAGCTTCTCTGCATACTCTAATAGAAGTTCCAATTTCTCCCTTCCTTCAACAAACTGGAAGTCCTCTATAATTTCTCTTAGTGGACCGGGTATTTTTAGTTCTGTCATTGGCTCACTTCTCTATCGGTGCTCCCACCAGATTGCCCCATTCTGTCCATGATCCGTCATAATTTTTAACGTTTTTGTAGCCCAGCAAGTACTTCAGCACAAACCAGGTATGCGAGCTTCGTTCTCCAATCCGGCAGTAAGCGATGATCTCATTGTCTGCAGTAATCCCCTTCTCCTCGTACAATTTCCTGAGCTCTTCTGGCGATTTGAAGGTGCTGTCCTCTTCCTTCACTGCCTGAGACCAGGGAATATTTGCTGCTCCCGGAATATGACCTCCTCTGGTGGCTCCTTCTTGCGGATAATTTGGCATGTGAAGAAGCTCGCCGGTATATTCTTTCGGTGAACGTACATCTACAAGCGGTTTGTTCCTTTTGAGATGCTCGAAAACATCATCCCGAAAAGCTCGGATGTTCTTGTCCGGTTCTTTCGCCTGGTAGCTTGTCCGTGGGAAGGATGGAACTGTTTTTGTCATAGGGCGGTTTTCTTGCATCCACTTCGCCCTACCCCCGTTCAGAATCTTGACATTCTGGTGACCGTAATACTGGAAGACCCATAGTGAGTAGCATGCAAACCAGTTGCTCTTATCTCCGTAAAACACAAGGGTTGTGTCATTCGAAATACCATGGTCAGAGCACAGCTTTTCGAATTCCTCTATTGTCAAAAAATCTCGCCTCAGAGGATGTTGGAGTGTGGTAAACCAGTCAACCTTGACCGCATTGGGAATGTGCCCTGTATCGTACAACAAATAATCTTCATCCGATTCAACGATCCGGATATTTGGATCATTCAGGTGTTCGGCAAGCCAGCTAGTTTCAACCAGGTAATCTGGATGGACATAATCTTTCATCATATCAACATTCCTTCCCTTATATTTTTTTTGATATTTCCGATAATAATTATAAAAAATACAGCCCCTTTTGTCAAATTCAGTTTATCGGTTTTATCGTATCTCCCCGTTCTGAAAGATCTGGAGTGCTTCCTGAGGATCAAAACCTACCCAGATTTGCTCCCCCTCCTCGGGTAATGTGACATTCGACAAAAACTCGAACACCAACTGGTTTTCCTCCACTGTAATTACGATCAAGCACGTGCTGCCTCGAAATGTGACTTCCTGCAGTATGCCGTGGATGACAGATATTCTCTCCCCCGTTATGGGGGAAGATATTCCCAATTCACCGGATCCGCGAGCTTGATCCTCGCTCCATATATCTTTCTGATCCTCTCGATCGACGTTCACGATCTGCACAAGATCGGGACGTATAAGAACGGACGCTGGACCTAGGACGGCATCCCCTGCGGGGAAAGTCCCCGCTGGTGTTTCGACTACTTTTTGACCGTCATGCTCAACCACCTGTCCTGCCAGCAAATTTTCTAACCCAAGGAACCTGGCAACGAACAGGCTTGACGGGCGGTGATAAATTTCTTCAGGCGGGCCAATTTGCTCGATCTTACCCGCATTCATGACCACTACCCGGTCTGCTATCGTGAATGCCTCTTCCAGATCATGAGTGACGTAGATGGCGGTCTGGTGGATTTTGCGTAAGATCCGGCGCAGGTCCAGGTTTAAACGATCTCGCAATGTGCGATCAAGCGATCCGAGCGGCTCGTCCAGCATCAACAGCCGTGGACGCGGCGCCAATGACCTTGCCAGTGCCACCCGCTGCTGCTCTCCTCCGGAAAGTGTGTTCACATCGCGCTTCTCAAAGCCTTCGAGGTCAACCAGGTCAAGCATTTCACTCACTCTGGCAGAGATTTCCTCCTGGCTCATCCCGTCAAACTTCAGCCCGAAGGCAACGTTCTCATACACATTCATATGAGGGAACAACGCAAAATCCTGGAACATCAGACTGAAATCACGCCGGTGAGGCGGAACGCTGCGCAAGGACTGCTGGTCCCAAAAAACATCCCCTTGTTCTGGTTCGATCAGCCCGGCGATGACACCCAACAGCGTCGATTTCCCGCACCCACTTGGTCCAAGAACAGCAAAGATATCCCCATCTTCCATAGAGAAAGAGACGTCGTTAAGCGCTCGCCTAGCACCGAAAGTTTTATGTAGGTTGGAAACAGTTAGAGTCATATTCGAATGGCCTTGTAAGGTAGGCACCTGGTCAATCAGTCAACCAGGCAATACTGAAAACTGGTAACTGATGACTTCTGCCTACTGTCTCTCAAAACTCTCCGATCTCCGCCACCCGGAAGCGCTCTATTGCCAGCAACCCACCACCCGTAATGACCATCAATATTGTGCTTAACGCAAGAGCTTGCCCATAATTCAGTCCACCGGGTTGAGAAAGATAGCGAAAAATGGCTATAGGTACGGTTGGGAATTCAGGACGATAAATCAAGGCTGTTGCCCCAAATTCACCAATGGATATTGTAAACGCAAACACTGCCGCAACCAGCAATGCTCGCCCGATAAGCGGCAGGTCGACGAGACGGAAAACCCGTCCTGGTGAAGCACCCAGGACTGCTGCTGCCTGCCGGATGTTCGGACGGATACTGCGTAGCGCCGGGGTAAGGCTGCGGACAACAAACGGAAACGCGACCAGTGTATGCGCCAGAGGGATCAACACAGGCGAAGCCCTCAGATCAAGGGGAGGCTGATCAAAGGCGACCAGGAAGCCAAAACCCAGCGTAACCGCAGACGTACCCAAGGGTAGCATTAAAAGTGGGTCGAATAACCGGCTGGCAGTAGAGTTTTGGTTCCCCGCAAGTGCCCACGCAGCCGGCAGCCCGAGAGCAAGAGCCAGCAAGACGGTAATGGCTGCATATCCTAGCGATACGGAGATTGCGGTCGATGGCGGTCGGAAGAAGAGCGAACCTCGCCTGTTTACGGACAGCTCCCGGTAGTAATCGAGGGTCAGGCCTTGCGAGACTTCACCCCTCTGACCCATGTCAGCTTCTAACCGGGTGACCGATCGCAGCGCCAGGGATGCCAGCGGTAAGACAAGCAGAGTCAGGAGCAAGGTAATAACTGCTCCGGCAAAGAGGCGAGACCGCCATGTATTCAATCTTCGCTGGGTAATGGCTTGCGGGCGTAAGTTTATTGGCCGGTTTAAGCGGCTCGTCAGCCTGGAATAGAGGATGGTCAGTCCTAACGTCATGACAAGCTGGATGATCGACAGCACAGCAGCCAGGGGTAGGTTAAAGAACTGAATCGTTTGGTTGTAAATTTCCACTTCGAGTGTGGCAAAACGCGGTCCCCCCAATACAAGGATTACCCCGAATGAGGTGAAGTCAAAGATAAACACCAGCAAGGCTGCGGCTGCCAGTGCAGGCGAAAGTAGCGGCAACGTAACCTTCCGCAGGACCTGAAAACGATTCGCACCAAGCACCTGAGCTGCCTGTTCCATCCTTGGATCGAGATGAGACCAAAAATCACCGAGGATGCGCAGTACGATTGTCGTGTTGTAGAAAACGTGGGCAATCAGAATAGCACCTAACGTGTTGGTGAACTGAATCGGGGGTAGATTTAAGTTAAAAATCCCCATCAATCCCAGGTTGATCCATCCCCGCGGGCCAAGTAAGGCATTGAAGGCAGCCGCAACCACCAGCGTTGGCATGACAAACGGAATACCTGTAAGCGCCATGAGCAGGGATTTTCCCCGAAAGTTGTAACGGGCTACCAGATAAGCTCCGGGCAGCCCGAAAAACAGCGTCAGGATCGTGGAGAGTAATGCCTGCCCGAGCGTGAATCCAATTACCCCTCGTATGCGTGAAGAAGCCAGGACATCCTGAAGGACCGCCCAGATTCCTTCTTCGCTGCGGCTCAAGCTTATCTCAAAGATGCTGCCCAACGGGTAGAAATAAAACAAGAGCAAGAATACCAGGGGAGGCAGCCAAAGCAGCAAACTGGTTATCTGCGAGCGTCTTTTCTCTGCCCGCGGTTGGACAACATCCGAGGTACTCTCGCTCACTGAAGCACAGTCTCTGTCCAGGCCTGCAGCCACTCTTCCCGGTTCTCAGATATCGTTTCCACATCGACCTGGACTGGATTTTCAGGGATTTCCATGTACTGCTGGAATGCATCATCCAGTTCCGCATCCTCCAGTACCGGAAATACGAACATCTGCATCGGCATATCTTCCTGGAAGGTTGTTGAAAGCATAAAGTCCACCCACAGTTCCGCCAGGTCACGGTTTGGTGTACCGCTGAGAATCCCAACAAACTCGATCTGCCGGAAACAGGTGTTATCGGCAGTAACAGAAGCAGTCGGTGGTTCTTCGATCGGCGGATCAGCAAAGATCACCTCGGCTGCCGGGCTGGAGCCGTAGGAGACAACGATCGGCCTGGGTCCTCTGCCAGATGAACCGCTGAACTCGGTGTAATAAGCCGTATTCCAATCCTGGACAACCAGTACATCGTTCTCAACCAAACCTTCCCAATACTCCAGGTATCCATCTTCGCCGAACACACCAATCGTAGCGAGCAAAAATGCCAGCCCAGGTGAAGAGGAAGCCGGGTTCTCGACGACCAGCAGCGATTCATACTCCGGTTCGAGAAGATCTTCCAGGGTTTGAGGTGGTTCGATGCCAATCTCCTCGAAGTAAATTTTGTCATAATTTAAGCAGACGTCACCCCAATCAACCGGCAAAGCCCGGTTCTGAGAGTCGAGCCTATACTGCTCGGGGATGTTTGCCAGCTGCGGTGACTGATAAGGCTCAAATATGCCCTCATCCAGTGAGCGTGTCAGGTAAGTATTATCAACCCCGTAAAACACATCTGCCAGCGGGTTATTCTTCGATAGGATCGCCCGGTTGAGGGCTGTCCCTGTATCTCCTGATTGTAAGATTTGCAGTTCAACGTTATGGGTCTCTTCGAATTCTTGAGCCACCTCCTCAGAGATAGCAAACGAGTCGTGGGTCATTACGCGCAATTGTCGGGCACCAGCAGGCGTTTCTTCAGCTGATGTACCTTCATCAGCAGTTGTTGGAACTGAAGTCGTTCCCTGATCTGGCTCCTCAGCACACGCGGACAGGATAAACAGAAAGACGAATCCTACCATGAGCAACTTTCTAAACATTCTTTTCCTCCTTCTTATGAATAATGACACTCAATAACATACCCATTTCTAATTCCACAGTCGCCTGCTGCCCAATCAAGACATTGCTGACTCCTCGAGAGCTTCCAAACTCGAGTGTTCCATGCTCCAGCGGGTACTCAAGCCCATTTGTAGTTATGCCGCTCGCAGCACCTCCGAGCGGTATGAGAGATACAATATCGCCTGGCTCACCATAAAATGAGCCTGTTTTCCCTGCTCGCACAAGGCTGATCTCCTGATTGCCGTCAACCAGCCGGATTGTTAGTGCAGAAAAAGCTTCGTAGGCAGGCAGGAGCAGGTTTGCCAGTGTCATATCCCAGCGGTTGCCCAACGCGCCAAGGACGACGGCTACTTCGGCTCCTTGTGAATGTGCCAATTGAAGCGCCAGCTCAAGGTCCGTAAAATCTTTCCTGACTGGATAAACGACTAACTTTGCGCCAAGGCGTTCGAGGGTCTGCACGGTTTCTGTGGATAGGGAGTCGAAATCGCCGACAACGAATCGAGGCGTAAGTCCAAAATTCAAGCAGTGGATCGCACCGCCGTCTGCAGCGATTAGAAGGTCGTCCTTTTGTATCGCTGCTTCAATGGCCGGCAAGCCAGATAACAAACCGTTTGCAAAGATGACTGCACGCAATAAAAAATCCCTCCCCCGGTCCGGGGCAGGGATGACTCTGAGTACTGCACTCCCTCCGCCGGCATTATCCGGATCAGGTCCGCGGGTCGAGGGCTTAAAGCCCTCCTCTCAGCCTGCTTCTTTCCAGGCTCCCCGTGCAAAGCTATTCGATTTCGTTATGAGTATATTATGTTTTGGTATTTTGTCAACTGCCTGCGACGTTGAGCTTCCAACTTATTCACCTGGTTTTGCTGCCGAACGTGACCGGATTACCATTAAATTCCGTACCATCCCCAACCAACGGACCAGGGTGCGGTAATCTTCATCGTTCTGGCAGGCAGCAATACCACTGCGGATAACATCTGCAAAGCGGGTATGACCTCGCTTATCCAGTTCTTCCAGCAGGTCTTCTGGGTGCCGCCGGGCGCCTAAAAGCGTTTTTTCGTTGGCATTGGTGAGCATCAAGCCAAACATAGGCAAGGGTATTTTTTGGGCCTGGATTGCCGCCGCCGCCGCCCCCACTCCTTGCAGCTCTGGTCGCATAGCGCCGTCGGGGGTTCGAATTCCATTTTCAAACAATTCGTGCAAATCCAGGTGAAGCTGTTCTTCATAGGTGTAATCGCGGTATGGATCGATGCTCATAAGTTACCTCTTAATTCTCACCCTCCAGATGGCGCCGGCGGCTCAGGAAGGGGTGGCGGCTGAAGTGCTGGCACATCAATAGCAACAAAGTAATCCCATCCACTGGGCAGGTCGAGGGTGTTGTTGCGGAATTGTTCCTCAGTTCGCCAGATGGTATCGCCGGTGAAAACATCATGTACAAGGAAACGATCTCCTGATGCAATCATAACCACCACATAATGACTGGTATTTCTTGCCCCATAGCCCCCACCCACCACGATAGGCACATGCACACCACTTGCCAGGCTGTCTCGAAGAGACATTATGGCTTCATCCATGTTGAGATCAGTACCAATCAGCTGGGTCGTATAGGTCACTCCGGTAGCATTCGCCAGTTCGTTCAAATCACCCTCTACCCAGGCTCCCCCTTGCGTTGCTACATCAGATACGCGGTTTTCCGGTGTGCTCCCATGAGTGGTGAGAATATCTGCCTGCTCATTGGCAAGCTGCTGGTTGCCAGCTTCATCCGGGTTAGCAACAGCCTGATCGGGGGCTTCATCGATCGGTCCGGCAGAACGTAGTTCGAGAGCGTATATAGGATCGGCCTGAGCATGGATTAACTGCATTGCCGTTGGACCGCAGCTGTTCCCATACTGCTGCATAATGCCCCTCTCTTCAGGATCAGCTTCTCCTGGGGTAAGGTCATTCACCAGGTCTACTACCATCAGATTCCGCATGAGCCAGCGACCGCTCATTCCCAGGATGCGATCGGCAAATGTGGTGATATCTTCGATCGAACGTTGAGCAGCTGCGGCCTTGAGCAGGAATGCCCACTCCATATCTGAGGCAGCCCGGTCCAAAAGTGAACGAAGAGCGCTGTATTCCGATTCGGATAATTCATAAACCCGCATAGTTGCCCGGGTTGCCTGATAGGCGTTAAGAGGTCCGGTATCCGATGCCTGGCTCGTTAATCGAACCGAGTCATCCTCAGACCAGCGTTCAACTGGTGTTTCGGGTTCGGTTGTCTCAGGTTCTGTGGTCTCAGGTTCAGTAATTTCAGGTTCGGGACCTACCTGATCCAGAGCACCCCAGGTTAACGGTCCGACAATGCCATCTGGCGCAAGGCTGTTGGAGCTTTGGAATTCCACAACCGCTGTCCGGGTGAGAGGGCCAAATATACCATCCACAGCCAGGGGAGGATTTGCTTCAGCAGAGTTCAGTTTGGTTTGGGCTTCCTCCACATCTGGACCACTCGAACCATATTGGATGGTGCGATGGGTTGTGGTGGGACCTTCTCGCTGGATGACATGCCCGTTCCGGCTGGGTGAGGAGAGGACGTGGCCAAGTTGGCGGTTTCCCCGCGCTTTAGCTATCTGGCCGGCTAAAGATAAGCGCTGGGCTGTCTGGAATTGTTGGTTGGCGAGGATGTCAGCCTGGCTTTTCAGGTCAGATTTCGACACTGCTTCTTCGCCTGTGGACTGTGCAGGATGCGAAACCTGGTTCTGCTGAACCCGGGGGGTTTGATTCGTAGGTTTGTGGCTTTGATGATCGTCGTGATGCTTGTATCTTCCAGGCATAAAAGTCCCTTAAAACCTTATAATTGAGACCAGAAATTACACTCATCACCGCTAGCAAATGCTCTGAACAATATCCCCCGCATTGAACTCTTCGTGAAGTATACTACAAGTTGGATATTATGCCCTTTACTGCCAACTGATTACTTTCCTCTGACATCAAGCTTCAATTTACCGTATCCTACGCTTCCACTCCTCCTTCAATTGAAGTTCTCGCGGGCTCTCTCCTGACTGGAGCGATAGAAAGTCTGTCAGCAACCGGTTAAATTTACTATTCTCATCAAGCATTGGGAAATGCCCCGACTGTTCGAAAAGGATTTGGTGCGTACTTTCTGGAAATACCACCATCTCTTCGTAATGGGGAGGATTTATTGCCGGATCATTTAAACCATGTACATACAGGCAGGGCATAAGGGTATTTATAAACAAATCCTTCCAATTCATCGAAGCCATGCAGTCAAGGCTGGCAGCAATCGCTTTGGTATCTGCCTTGGGAGCTTCTAAACGGACGGCATCAGAGGCAGGGGCTTTGTTCAGCAGCCAGTCTGCCAATTCTGGCGGTGGAGCCCCACGCAGCTTCGGATTCACTCCTCCCATTTCCAATGGAACACCGATGACCATCAGTCTATCGACGATTTCTGGATTCTGCCGTGCAAACATGAGCGCGACGACCGCCCCCAGCCCGTGTCCTACCAGAGCGATCTTCGGTATACCCATCTTATCCAGGAACTCAACCATCAGTTGAACCTGGTTTTCAATCAAATATCTATTCGGGTTCTTAGCCGTGTCTCCAAATCCCCATAGATCGATTGCATAGGCGCGAAAAGTCATTGAAGCAGCCTGCATCGAAGGGATCCAGTACCGCCACGAACCTACCCATCCATGGAGAAACACCAGTGGACGGCCTCGTCCGAGAACCTCATAATGGACTATCTCATCTTGCAGGATTACAGCACTCATTGATTTCGCATTCTTCCTTACTACTTCCTGTACTGATCTAAAAGGACTCGCACACGTTCGGTTAACTGGTCAGGTGAGAAGGGTTTCAAGATATACTCCACAGCTCCAGCATCCAATCCCTGGTGCACCTCCGATTCCTGCCCTTTCGCTGATAAGAACACGACCGGAATCATCTTGACGCTCTCCTCTGATTTCATGCGCTTGCAGGCCTCATACCCTGTCATACGCGGCATTCGCACGTCCATCAGGATCAAATCTGGTATTTCGACCAGGGCTTTTTCAAAAGCTTCTTCCCCGTTCGAGGCTGAGACGACGTCGTGCCCTGCAAACCTGAGTGTGAAAGAGATCAGATCGCGGATGTCCCGCTCATCTTCAGCAATTAGTATTTTTGCCATACTTTACCTCCATCATTAGTCAAAAGGTGCCGTCTGTGTCCTATATGACTACACCTTGATCTTTTCTTAGGATTCATTAACCGGCAGCGAGAAGCTGAATATACTCCCATCGCCGCGCACACCTCTGCTCTCCACCCAGAGACGTCCCCTATGCATCTCGATCAGGCGAGAAACGATTGAAAGCCCAAGCCCGGTACCTGATGTTGCAAGTACAAGAGGATCCTCACCCCGGTAGAACCGCTCGAATATCCGTTTCTGATCTTCCTCGGGTATACCAATCCCGTTGTCTTTAACAGCGACCTGTATCTCATCACCAATGCGGCTCAGGCTGACCAATATTTTCCCATTTTCATCCGTGTAATAATAAGCATTCTCCAATAAGTTATCCAAAACCTGCCTGATTCGGTCGGGATCCCCATATGCGTGATGTGCTTCTCGGGGCAAACTCACCTGGATGTCCATCGGTTTGTTTTCGCTTTTACATCTGCGAGACAGGTCAGCGACTGCCTGGCTAATTAATTCACGCATATCAACCTGCTGAAGTGCCAGCTCGACTTTTCCAGCCTCAATTCGCGAGACATCAAGCAGATCGTTTACCAGGATGGCAAGTCTTTCAGTATTCGACTTAACAATCTCTAAAAAGTGGTGCTGCTGCTCGGTCAACTGACCCGCTACACCCATCAACAGGATTTCCACATAACCTTTGATCGAAGTCATCGGTGTGCGCAACTCGTGGCTTACTGTAGCCACAAACTCCGACTTTAACCGGTCTACTTCTACCTGGTGAGTGATATCCTGGAAGATGGATACCGTGCCAAGGAAATCCTTCCGCAGCCGCACCGGCGCCAGATGGACAGATACAACCCTGCGGTCATCCAGCACAACTTGTTCAGTATATACCGGTGTACCATCCCCTGAAGATGTCAGCTCAGGGTTCGCAGACCAGGCATGGATCGTTTCCATCCATTTCTGAGCTGCTTTTCCAAATAATCCAGTAAAATGCTCCAACGTATGCCCAAGGATCTGCTGGCGCTTCATACCCAAGATCTGCTCTGCAGAGGCGTTGAAGAGTGTAATTTCTCGGTTCGAGTCCGTCACCAATACGCCATCAGCCACAGCTTCGAGGATAGCTTGAGAACGGCTGGTTTCTACGTGCTGTCTGCGCAGCATATCCCCCAGTCGCTCTGCCTGATCTCGTATCAAGTTGAATAAAGATGCATTGTTAATCGCTACTGCGATCTGTTTTGCCGTTGCCTGAACCAAATCAAGCTGGTCGGTAAAGAATTTGCCGGGCTCAGTATGGAACAAGAGCAGAGCACCCAGACTTTCCTCTCCCATCATCAGGGGTACCACCATCGCACTTCGGTGCTGAGCGGCTTCATCATCAAAGTGAATCCAGCGCTCATCTTCCTTTAAATCAGGAATGAGCAGCGGCTGGCGTTTGGTGATGACCCATCCTCCTAATCCCTCATTATGCTTGAGTGCGGTTGGCCTTCCACCCTTTGGAAGCGGTGTCCGGTATCCGACAGCTGCGCGGTGGAACAAGTGGTTATCATCCGGATTGACCAGTACGATTAAACTGTGGTCTGCACCAGTTGAATCATTGATGAGCGAAAGCGTGCGCGTGAGTACAACATCCATTTCCAGGCTGGTAGACAGCTCTGTACTGATGCCCAGCAAGGTATGGGTACGTTGATGCTCTTTTTCCAACTCTGCAGTACGGTCGGCCACGCGCTGCTCCAGGCTGGCAGCATAATTTTGCACAGTAGAAAACAGCCGGGCATTATCGAGTGCTGCAGCCAATTGATTTCCAACCTGTTCGATCAGCCTGAGCTGGTTTTTGTCAAACCGGTCAGGTTCATCACTCTGAACCGATAAAACTCCAATCGCAGATCCACGCACAACTAGGGGTACACCCATCCAGGATCGAGACGGCTCACCCACGACAAAACCAGTCGATGGCAGTTCTTCCTTTTCTCGCTCAATGTCTCCAATGATCAGCGCCTGTTTGTTCATTAAAACGTACTGGCTAAAACTGCTTCCCTCCACAGGGAGCACGATCGGCTCAATTACCTCACCCTTCTCGAGGATATGGCAAATTAAGTCGCCGTTTTCTTCCTGGATCACCAATCCAATCGATTCAACGTTTAACAGTTCCTTCAGGTTCTCAAAAGTCAAATCGATTAATTGGTCTCTTTCCAGAACCTGCGCTACATTTACTCCTAAATCATAAAGTGTGGCCAGCTCAGCGCTGCGCTGATGAGTCTCGTTGAACAAATGCTGAGTTTCAGCGAACAAGCGCGCATTTTGGACGGCTACAGATGCCTGATTACTGATGGTTCGAGCCAGCTCCACCTCGTCAGCCGTGAAATGGTATGCCTCCTGGCATTGGATGAACAACAAACCTAAGAGGCTGGAACTCGAAGCCACCGGTAAGGTCAAGAGTGCTCGAGTGTTATGAGAACGTAAATACGGTTCCAACGGCTCCAGCAGTGGATTGATTTCATTCTGGATCCCGTCGAAAACATCTTCTACCTGGTAAATACCTAAACTTTCATTCAGACGCTCAAAGACGGGGGCTGCAGGGATCTGGAAAGGAACAGATATCTCCGTCTGCGGAACCTCAGCCTGCATCCAGGCAGATCCATCCTTCTCGAACAGCAGTGCGGAAACAGAAGATGAGTGGATTGCTTCTGATAATTCCCGTACGGTTACTTTCAATATATAAGATGGATCCAGCGAACCACTCAGTTCAGCAGACAGCCGGTTCAAGGTCGCCAGACGCTTCGAACGCCGGTCGAGCTCTGCAGCACGGAATACACTCTCTTCATACAACCTGGCATTCTCCAGTGCCACTGCTGATTGACCGGCAAACGTGGTTGCTGCCTGGATGTGTTCGTCTGTGTAATATCCAGCATCTACCTTTTCGAGGGCAATGACTCCCACCACTTCACCTTTCGAAACCAAAGGTATCCCAAGCCAGGACAGGTAGGTGGGTTCGATCAGGGATGGGAAGCGGGAGTCCTCTCGGACATCAGGCACCGTAAGCGGCTTTCCGGTTGCGATCATCTCTTTGATCAGCAGGCTGTCTTCGATTTCGACAGAAATGCCTACCCTTTCCTCACTGTCGTCAAACCCGCTCGCAGCCCGGATATTCATCTTTTGATCTTGTCTCAGCCAAAGTGTTCCGGTATCGTATGAAATTACCGCCCTGGCCTGGTCAAGGAGAGATGCAATGAGTTCATCACTCTGCAGGCTGGAGGTGATCATCGCAGCCACATCCGTCAACACCCGCAGTTGTTCTGCGCGCTGTTCAGATGCCTGGTACAGCCTGGCATTTTCCAGGGTAAGAGCAGTCTGGTGAGCCAGCGAAGCAACCAGAGCCTGGTCTTCTGCTGTAAAAACGCCTGCAGATTTGAAATTATCCAGCACCAAAACACCTAAAACACCGGTCGGTCTCGATGCTGTTCTCGTGCTCACCGGAAGCTGTGTGGAGGGATCACCTGTTCCTCCGATCGGTACGATCAGCTCAGAGATCGGCAGCTTTCCCTGAGTTGCATTTCGGTAGCGCATCAGGTTCTCTGAAGGTAATTGGTAGTGAACCGCAAAATTCACTTCAGCAATCATGACAGGCTGCCCATCTCGAAATACCTGTCCAGGAAGCGCCTCACCTGATCGATATGCAATTTCCAGGATGCTCTCGTACTTCTGAAAGCCGAGTGCTGCTTGAGGCACCAGAAGATTCTGTTTCGGATCCCAAAGCGCAACCATGCAGGTATCTGCCGCGCTGACCAGCTTGACTGCACTATCTGCCAGGGTATGGATGATACTGGCAGGATCGAGGCTCCCGATCTGCCGGCTGAACTCCAGAAGCATGTTCACTTCCTTCAACCGGCGGTTCGTTTCCGTCAGCAGCCTCAGATTTTGCAAAGCTATGGCTACCTGACGGGCCATCAATGTGTACAGGTGCTCATCGTCTGTGCTGAAGGCTTCGTAAGGTGTCTTTCTCACTGCTAAGAAAGCGGCTTCTCCCGCTAGGCCTGGCTGAGCATCCTCTACCGGGATATAGAGGCAGATGAAGCTGCGTGCATCCAGAGCTTGCAGCAGCGGGGAAACTCGCCATTCGGTATTGTCGTAGATGTTAGAAACCAGTATGTTTTGACCGGTCTGAAGGGACTGCCGGACAGGGTTTCTCTGCCCGAGCAATGTCTCCGGGTTCACCGCAGCGGGTGTCGAGCTCAGATAATGCATCAAACGCGGTCCGCCAGTGCTTGGTTCCGCGATGAGAACAGCATCGAAATCCATTTGAGAAAGGAGTTCCTTGCCAAAAGCCAGCAATAACGAAGACCGGTCGCCCTGCCGGTAAAGGTTCTCACCAATTTCCAGACCCACACGGATACGTTTCGCACGCTGACTCAGCCTCTGGATGCTTAGTGTCTGCTCTAAATCTTTCTGCAGCAAGACCGGAACACCTGCTTGCGCATCGATAGCAGACTGCCGCGCACGTTCCAGCTCTCTCTTGATAATCCTTGTTTCCTTTTGGAAAGCTTGCACTCGGTGATCGTTTTCTATAGCCAGCGCTGCCTGACTGGCAAATATCTCCAGCGTTTCTATCGTCGGCCGGTCCGGACGCAGCCCATCCCGCGGATAGTTGACATTGATCATTCCCAATGCCCACCCGTTCGCATCAAACAAAGGCAGCATCAAAATGTCATCCTGGTTCCACGCAAGCCCGCTTGGATGACTCGTTCCTTCCGGTGTGGTCGTAATGATGTGAAAGTCTGGAGGTACGACGGGTGATTTCTCGGCTGGAATTAAATAAGCACGACCAATCTTGTACTGTTCGCCGGCAAGCTGCTCCACTGCTGACCAGGGAATTTTATGTTGGATTGCTTCACGGAGCTGTTCCAGCGTTAAGCCTGCCCCTGTTACCCGTCGCAAACACATCTGCTCATGATCGTACACGCTCATCAGCACAACATCGAACGGGGTGGATTCCTGGATAGCATAAGCGATCGCTTCCAACGATTCTTCCAAAGGACGATCTTCCTGGAGGGCGTTTGTTGACTGGAAAATTTGCGAAAGAGTTTCCACCCTGCGAGCAAGCAGAACGCTTCGTTGTACCTGTTCATGATAGCGCTGGGCATTACCTAAAGCAATCGCCGCCTGGATCGCCAGCGATTGGGCAATATCCAGGGATGTCTCATCAAATTTATTCGGAGCAGTTGAGTGCAGATGGATAAGACCAGCAACATGTTCCTGGTAGGCAATCGGGACAATGAGTGCTGAGCGGATACCTTCATGAGGCGGTGCCGGTGGATCACCTTGTTCACCTTGATCATTGTACTGCCAGGCTTCCCCAGGAGCCGGTTCAAAATCCTTGACAATTAGGGGCTCTTCCTGTTCCAGGACCTTATGTTCAAGCACAGATAACCCCTGGTTATGTTGATCACCAATCTGCAAGATCACCCTGGGTGATTGGCCGTTTTCATCGAGTGGATCAAACAACAAGATAGTCCCACAGCTTGACCTCGTGGTGTGCAGCACCTCATCATAGACTCGCTGCAGCAAATGCTGCAGATCCAGAGAGGTATTGAGTTCCCGGCTGATCCTCGTCAGAGCAGTGAGTTGATCGACTCTCCGGCGCAGTGTTTCATCGGTTTGTTTGTAGAGAACGGACTGCTCGATAGCCCCTGCTAGCTGACCTGCAGCCGTATCAATCAGGATCAAATCACTGCGCTCAAAGAAATTGAGCGACCTGCTTCCCAGCATCATTTCACCGATGTTCCGATCGCGAACCAACAACGGGACCATCAACATCGACTCAATCCCTAACTCGTTGATGATCTGGCGATAACTTTGGAGAGCAGCACTGTCTTCTCGGGCATTTCCTGTCAGGTACGAGCGTTGAATGCGAACCTGAGTGGCCTCTGTGGATGCACGTCCCAGCCGGGAGAGATCAATCTTCGAAATCCCGAATAAGGACTCTTTATGTAACCTCAGCTCTGCCCGATTCTCATCCAGCAGCATGATCATTGCTACATCCGCCTGCAGCAAACGGGCAAGGTCGCGTACTGAGAACTGCAGGATTTCATCCAGGGTAGCGGCAGAACCTGTCAGGCTCGCGATCCTGCGCAGAGCTTCAGCTCGCTGAGCCCGGCGCTGCGTTTGCTGAGCCAGGGCAGCATTCTCGATGATGATGGCCGCCTGACTGGCAACGATGCCTAAAATACGCAGATCGTCTTGATCGAACGGGGAGTTGTCTTTTTTGCTGGCTGCCTGTAAATACCCCAACGACTTCCCACCAGATGCCAGCGGAACTAGCACGGTCGACCGGTAGCCAGCAGCTTGCGCCGTAGGGAGAAATCCCAGGGCTTGCAAGCGCTCGTCCTCCTCGATGTTTTCAGCGACGATGACCTGCTGCTCGGCCCAAATTTCATCTGCACGGCTGTCGGGTTGGATCGGAATCGAATAATGCTCGAGGAACTGGATCGGGATTCCAACAAACGGTGCTTTGGCCTCCAGGGCATGCTGTTTTTCGTCGTGCATCCAGAAGCCGATCACACCGACCTCGATCAGCGGGTGGATGCTTTCGACCAGGCGGGCATACAGATCCTTCGAGTCATACATGGCTGTTGCTGCATGAGCAAGCTGAGCCAGCCCCGAAAGCTCAAGAACTCGCCGCTGTTCTTCTTCGTAGAGCAAAGCATTATGAAGTGCCGCTGCCGCCTGACCTGAAAGTATCCGCAGCGCCTCAAGGTCACCGGCGCTGAAGCAATCGGGGACTTGAGATGCAAGCTCTATGGTACCGATCACGTCACCGGCCAGGATCAGAGGCATCCCCAGGTAAGACTGGATTGGAATCTGTTTCCTATCAAGCTGCGGCCGTACATCTTGATACGAATTTACGTTAGCGACCAGCAGGGGTGCTTTTTTCGTTACCAGCAGACCAGAATATCCCTCTGAAGCACTGTACCGTTCATTCGAACGCTCCAACCGCCTGTTTGTTCCAGGAATGCCAACAAACCTGTAGGGTACCAGTTTCTTACTTTCCTCTTCCCAGATCGTTATGATAGGGAAATCGGAAGGTATGATTTTCTCGATGCTCTCCAAAATTGACTGAAGCGTTTTCTCCAGGTCCAGGCTGGATGCCATCGATTGGCTGATTTCTGCAAAGATATCCAATGTTTGTTCGTGAACACCTGATTGGACACTCGAAGGAGAAATCGCCGTCACCTGAGGACGGTGAAGAGTTACCAATATCGCATGCGTTCCTTCATATGGAATGAAGTATGAGGTACCTTCAATAAAAATCCCGTTTAACGAAAACCGGGCCTGGCCTTCACTTGCACACAGTCCGAGAAATGTCTCACTAGGGCGGACTCGCCGGGTTAATCGCTCGAGATTAAGCTCTTCATCTAAAACCCCAAACCACTCACGGGCTACCTGATTGATAAACATCACCCGCCCACCCGATTGGACGAGCAATACAGCATCATTGATCGCCATGATACCTGGAGGAACAGGAGGATAAGCAATGGGGTATTCAACCGGCTGCACGCGGGGAACCGCGCGCAGCAAGAAAAATGCAAGCGCGAAAAAACCCACCCCAAGCAAAACGCTCGTAATTCCCAGGAATACCGGACTAACTTCAAACATTACTGTCCGCTCGGTTTGCTACCTCGCTGAATCTTGCCTGCGCGCTTCGGCTGCCAGTTCTGTGATCTCACGGATGTCAGAGAACTGGTGCTGTGAAGGCGATACGACACCCACCGATAGAGACATGAGAGGAGCTTTCACCGTTTCCCCGTCTGGGCCTGATGTCAGGATATACCCTTGTTCCCGGTCCATGAAGTTATACTGGGTAAGTACTTCTTCGGCAAAACGGCTTTTCATCAGGTTGCAGACAGCCTGTGCGCCTGATTCCTCTGTAATGACAATGAAATTATCGCCTCCAGGATGTCCGATAAAGTCATTGATCGTGCCGTACTCATCAACCACCTCACCCAGCAGCATGGCGGTAAAACGCATGACATCATCGCCTGCTACAAAACCATAAACTTCTTTGAACGGCTCGAAGTGGTTGATCCGGATATCCATCAGAGCCCAATTTTGGCGGCGGATGATTTGACGAAGCTGGTCCTCGATCAGCCGGCCAGCGGGTAAACCTGAGCGTGGATCGGTCAGGCTTTGCTGGTCCGCTCGAGCGATTGCACGTTGGACTCGCAGCTTAAGCTCCTCGATATCGAAAGGCTTGGTGATGTAATCGTCTGCACCCAATTCGAGTCCCTGCAGCTTATCGCTGCGTTCGTCCTTCTGTGTCAGAAATATGATCGGGACGTGACTCGTTCGGGTAGATGTCCGCAAATTACGGCAGACTTCAAACCCATCGATATCCGGAAGCATAATATCCAGGACAATCAGGTGTGGAAGGCTTTGGCGGGTTTTCTCTAATGCCACAGAACCACGGGGGGCAATATCAACTTCATAGTTTTGCCCGGTAAAGTAGATCCGAAGCATATTTGAGATATCGGGGTCGTCTTCCACTATCAATAATCGGGCTTTGCTCATAACAGCCTCCTGCTACTTTCCTATGAATTCAATATGAGTTGGGCGGGCTTTCTGCCTCACCCGATCTATCATTTCATCTGTTACCGCTCTTTCGAACGAGCGAAATCCGCTCAACCGGAAGCCGTGCTTTTCAGCAATGGCAGTGATCTCTTCTACCCTGGCTCGGCTGATCTGCTTCCCTAAACTGTAATCCTCAAAACGCCCTTCCAACGCAAGGGCTATCGTTTCCGCCATGCACGCATAAGCTTTGCCTGGTGGAAATCCGAAGTCAAAATGGAAATCTACCAATCCCGGCACATCAACCATCCCACCATCGATGACCAGTACATCATCCCTGGTTGAGGCAATCTTGGCCGAGACGTCTCTTGGACGAGCAACATCGCAGACAACGCTTCCTGCCCTGAGATGTTCCGGCTCGATAACGGATTCCATCGAGCTTGTCACCGTAACAATCAGGTCGGATTCCTTGAGAACAGACATGTCGGTGCTTACTCGCAAATCTACAGCCGATCTTTTTGCTGCCACGATCTCATCCCGCAGCCGTTCCAAAGTCTCAATCTTACGCCCTATGAGGTGCAGCCGGGCGACATTCTCAGCCAGCAGTTCTGCACAAACCCTGCCAATTGTCCCGGTCGCTCCAACCACTGCAGCAGATGCATGTTCGAGCTGTATATCCATGACTTCCGCAGCTTTGTACAGAGCCTGCAGGGCTACTGAAACGGTATAAGAATCCCCGGTTGTCACCGGTACATCCATTGCTTTTGCAATGGTCACTCCACCGTCACCGGCAACAGACGTGTACGCGCCAAGCCCCAATATTTTTGCCCCGAGCCTTTCCGCAAGCCTGCCAGTATCAATAATCTTACGATAAACACGTTTTTCAGGAAGTTGAAGTACGTGAGCCGGTGTCAGCGGGCAGGCGACAAACCAGCCTTTGATTTCCTTACCTGAAAACGCAGATCGTATACCCGTAATTTCCGAGATATATACGGGCGGAAAGTATGGAGCATACCGGTAAATTTGCCGTTCATTGACTAACTTTGCCAGAAGCGGAAATTTTCTGCTGATATCGCGCTTCGGGTCGATTGGATGTATGATAAAGCCAAATGTATCCACTACCAGGTAACGCTTTCTAGCTCCCCTGGTCTGGGGTAAAGGCGCGGGTGAAGGTGTCTGAAATTCAACCTGTGATGATCGCTGTCCTCGTAGCGGACATCACGCTCGATTACCCGGCGATGATTCGATGCAACCAGAACTACATCCGATTCTATCGTTCGGGCAGGGAAAATGATCATCCCTGCGCCCATGCGGACATTGTGACCCACACACCCGCCCAGCACGGGGCGGTTCGCATTTACAAGATTTCCGCTGCCGTCCATTGCCCGGATCGGAGCGGAAAGTAAATTGAAATCTGTAAAGGTTGAGCCAGCTCCGATAAAGGTATTCCGCCCGACGACACACATCTGAAGGCAGGTGTTTTGCGCTACCATTGTGTTGTCCATAAGCGTAGTCATAAACAACGCTGCCCGAAACGGCATGAATGCACCGTCCCCAACGACTGAAAGCATGAGCTGGCAGTCTTGAGAGATATTTACATTGTCCCCAATGATACAGTTTTCGATTACCGTCCCCGCGCCAATGGTGACATTGTTGCCTATGGTGGTCGGACCATGAATGACTGCCCGAGGATCGATCGTGCAGTTCTCACCAATCCGTACCACCTCAGAACACTCCAGTACCTGTTTACCCTCATACATGGCGCTCGCGAGAATCTTTAATTTATAGAATGGTTCCCTTGCAATACGAGCCTCAAACTGAGCACCGCGTGTAAATAAACCGAATACCACATCTGTGATGAAAACATGCACCCAGCTATCGATCGCAATCATACTGCGCTGTGGTACGTGGAATGTCAGATCTCCCTGCTCAAAAGCCATGTAAGTCGGCACGTGGTAGTATCCTGCTTCTACGTGCTGCAGATCGATCACAAGGGGTTCTGCTCCAGCCGTAGGACCTTTGGGGTAGTACCAGAGGTCTGCCAGGTAAATTTCACCGTTTTGATCCGGGGTATAAGACTTCGACAGGGGCAGTGCGTGTTCCTGGAAAGCCGGATCGCTGCTGGAGTAGGCCGCTCGCACAGGTTTTCCTGCTTTGATCGCCTCTTCCATAAAAACATCGATATACGCCTGGTTGAAATAAAGGTTATCCCTGTACATGATACAGGGTTCCTTTACCGGCGGAATAGGTTCTCCATATGGTAGTTCGATTTCTCGAGATGTATATGGGGCTAAGATGTCACGCTGCCAGAGCCACAATGGTTTATTCAGCACACGAAGATCACGTGCTCGTTCGTTAAACGGGGATATATAGTTCGGATCCTCAAGAATTACTTTAAGCATCGCAACCAGCTTCGCAATCCAGGAAACTCCTTAAGGTTTCCATAAACCTGGCAGGCTCATCCAGCATAATAAAATGACCTGCTCCCTTAAACAATTCAATCCTGGCTCCCGGTATTCCCTCAAGCATAGGCTTCCACTGCTTAGGATGGACAATGATATCCCGGTCTCCATACATTCCCATCGCGGGTACTTTTATACAATTCAGGACAGGGCGCAGATCTGTTTGCCGTAAAGATGAAATACTGTTCAAGAAAGACTCAAGTGTCGTGGCAGAAACATCCCGATCCATCATTTCCGGCCAACGTTTGTCTCGTGAGTAAAAGGGAGCTAACATATGGTAGAAAAACTTAAAACCCCACAGATTGCGATGAACCAGGTAGGCAACCGGACGCTGGCCAAAGAGCTTTAGCATGAAGGAGAGAGAATTTCCCACAATTGGAGACCCAACAACCACTACTTTATTTGCACGGTTTGGATACTGGATTGCCACCGATAAACTGACTGTGCCGCCCATACTGTGCCCCACAAGCGGTGCTTCAGAAATCCCCAACTGCTCCATGAATTGATTGACCAGGCTGACGAAGTCTGCGACCGCATAACTTTCCCGCTTCTTGCCAGATTCACCGAACCCCCAAAAATCCATGGCATACGTGCGGTAATACTTTCCCAGGTAAGACATCGTCTCCTGCCACAGACCCCAAGATCCTAACCAGCCGTGCAGAAGGATAACTGGTTTCCCACGCCCGTACACTTCATAATGGACTATCCCCTGGTCGGTGGTTAAAGAAGACACGTCGGCTCCATTGGAATCTTAAGATTCTTCCATTTCAGCTAGGATGCTGTAAAGTAGCTCCAAGAGAACCGTTTTAACTGCTTCTTTATCGGTCGCTATGCAGGGAAGGAATTTTACCTTTGAGTCCAGGCGCAAAGCAATCCGCATGTCATTCAAATCCCATGCGTCTTCCTTATCCTGTTTGTTTGCGGTGACGACGTAGGGAGTCGGAGCGTAAGCACGAAAAGTCTCTAAAATGCTGCGCGCTTCTCGGAAAGTTTCTGGGCGAGTCGAGTCAACCATGACAATGAAACCGAGCATACCCTCCGATAGTATTTCCCACATAAAATCGAAACGACGCTGTCCAGGGGTACCAAACAAATACAGGACGAGATCATCGTCCACGGTAATCCTTCCAAAGTCCATTGCAACCGT
>Ga0105092_10000383_pt1 | contig 22530 bp, 16 predicted proteins | sample PPLLak2March2015_FD_87021 | JGI IMG/M metagenome (GOLD analysis project Ga0105092, IMG submission 87021) | Freshwater sediment microbial communities from Prairie Pothole Lake near Jamestown, North Dakota, USA - PPLs Lake P7 Core (1) Depth... | ecosystem: Environmental > Aquatic > Freshwater >... | reverse complement strand
CAGCCAAAGCGGCGTCGCCGGTAGTCCTGGTAAAGCAACGGACTCCCTCTGCCGCCGTACTCCAAAGAGGTGCCTGCTTGTTTGGTTTTTGCTCGCCTCCCTCACAGGACTGGCTATCGCCAACGACTCTTTCCCCGTGACGTTCACGGACATCACTGAGCAGGCGGGGTTGAACCAGCCAATCGTTTACGGCGGAATCGACGCCAAGCGATACATTGTCGAGACCAATGGCTGCGGCGTCGCGCTCGCAGATTTCGACAACGACGGCTGGCTTGATGTCCTTCTCCTCTCGGGCACACGGCTCCCCCCTCAACCGGCCGACGGGGCGCGCAACCGCCTATACCGCAACAACGGAACCGGGTCGTTTACCGAAGTGACCGAGCAGTCCGGCCTCGGCATTACCGGGTGGGCCTCCAGCGTGACTGTGGGCGATTACAACAACGACGGACTTGCGGACTTGTTTATCACCTACTGGGGGCAGAATCGCCTGTTCCGAAATCGCGGGGGGATGCGTTTTGCCGACGTCACCAGCGAAGCAGGACTGAGCCGGCCCGAAACCCGATGGGGTTCCGGAGCCGTCTTTGTCGATCACGACCGCGACGGTGATCTTGACCTGTTTGTGGCGAACTATCTGAAATTCGACCCGAAGACAGTCCCGGACCCGGGCAGGGCTCCGAACTGCCTGTGGAAGGGAATTGCGGTTAACTGTGGTCCGAAAGGGCTCCCGACGGAGACCAACCTTTTCTACCGGAACAACGGGGATGGAACGTTCGACGACGTCTCCGGGGCGAGTCGCATCGACGCCGTCCAGGGTCGCTATGCGATGACCGCTGTCGTTCTGGACTATGATGGCGACGGCTGGCCAGACATCTACGTCGCCTGCGACTCCACTGCATGCATCCTCTACCGGAATAACCGGGACGGCACTTTCACCGACGTAGCCCTTGAAGCCGGTACCGCTTACAACGAAGACGGCCAGTCCCAAGCCGGTATGGGGGTCGGCATCGGCGACTACGATTTGGACGGGCACCTGGACATTTTCAAAACGCACTTTGCCGACGACCTGCCGGTCCTGTATCGCAATACCGGTCAAGGGTATTTCGAGGACGCATCGCGTTCAGCTGGATTCGATCACACGCCGTATGTTCAATGGGGAACCGGGTTAATCGATCTGGACAACGACGGCTGGCCCGATATTTTCACCGTCGCGGGAAGCGTCTATCCGGAAGTCGAGCGGCATTTTGGCGAGTACCCGCATCGGAATCCACGGCTGGTCTACCAGAATCTCGGCACCGGACGATTTCGGGACGTGAGCCGGTCGGTGGGCCAGGCGGTCCAAATGCCCTTTTCCAGCCGCGGCTGTGCGTTTGGGGACATCGACAATGACGGCGACCTCGATGTGCTGATCCTGAACATGAACGATCGCCCGCAGTTGCTGAGGAACGATCACGCGGCCTCCGGCGCCACGGCAAACCGGTGGCTCCAGCTTCGGCTCATCGGCGACAAGTCAAACCGATCGGCGATCGGGGCGCGCGTCTGGGTGAAAGCAGGCGGACGAACCCTGGTGCGGGAGATTTCGAGTCAGTCCAGCTATTACTCCCACAATGACCTGCGCGCGCACTTCGGACTGGGAAAGGCCGAGCGTGCTGACGAGATCCTGATCCGCTGGCCAAACGGCAATGAACAGCGGCTGAAAGACATCGCTGCCAACCAGATCTTGAGCGTGACTGAAGAGTAGAGGGGAGAGGCGGAGCAAGGGCTGGCAAGAAAGCGGCGGATTCTGAAAAGCGAATCCGCCCTACGACCGCTCGGCGTGCGGGAACGGTTAGTCGTAGGGCGGATTCGCTTTTCAGAATCCGCCGCTTTCTTGCCAGCCCTTGCTCAGTTCCTCCCCGAGCTTCTCTGCCCGCCCTTGCTCAGTTCCGCCTCGAGCCCTTTCGCCGTCTCCCGTGCTTGCTCGGCAGCCACCTTGTCCCCCTTCTTTTCGAGCGCTTCGGCCAGTTGACGGTAGCCTTCCGGGTTCTCCGGGTCCAGGCGTACGGCCGCCTGGAAACGCTCGATCGCCGCCTCAAGGTTCCCTTCCTTCAGCCGAGCCGCCCCGGTGTTCAGGGCGAACATGGCCGCCTGGCCGTTGGATTTCTTCTTGTTGAGCCGGGCAGCCTCGGCGAACTCCAGCTGCGCTCCCTTGCGGTCCCCTTTCTGACGAAGCGCGTTGCCAAGAGTATTGTGGATCTCTGGTGCGTCGGGAGCATGCTTGAGGGCCTCGCGAAATACGCTGATAGCCTCATCGACCTTCCCCTGTTGCTGCAGGACGGTCCCAAGGGCATAGTGAGCCTCGGCGTATTCGGGTTGACTCGCGACTGCGGACCTGAATGCCTGCGCAGCCTCGTCGAGCTTAGCCTGCTGCAGGAGGATCACGCCTAGCGTATAGTTGGCCTCCGCAAAACCCGGCCGGAGCTCCACTGCCTTGCGCAGCTCGACCAACGCCTCGTTGAGACTGTCTTTGTTCTTGAGCGCGACACCCAGGTTGTATCGTGCCTCGGCGTTATCGGGAACCAGGCCGACCAACCGCCTGTACTGCTCAACCGCTGCCGCGAAATCGCCTTTCTGGATCAGCGCCATCCCGAGATTGTGCAGCGCGGCAACGTTTTTCGGATCGATTTCCAGCACTCTGGAGAAAGCGGCGACCGCGGCCTCCGGATCCCGTTGCTGAACCAACGCAAGACCCAGATCGTTGCGGATCTGCGTCGAGCCGGGCTCGATCTCCAAAGCAGCCTTGAGGCTCGCCACCGACTCGTTGATCCGCCCTCGCCGGAGCTCCGCCAGACCCAGCTGGTGCAGCGCCGGGGCATTCCTCGGATCGAGCTCGGTCGCTTTACGGAATGCCTCGGCGGTCGCGTCCAGTTCCCCGTTTTTTGCCAAGGCGAGACCGAGGTAGTAATGGGAGGGAGCGTGACTGGGGGCGAGCCTGACCGCCTGTCGAAGCGCGCCAATCGACTCCTCGACGCGCCCGGAGAACCACAGCGCAGTTCCCAGATAGAAGTGAGCCTCGGCAAAGTCCGGCTTCAGGCGAATCGCCGCTTCAAATTCGGGGACCGCAGAGGGCAACTCGCCTCTGACGCCCAGCAGGAAACCAAGCTGAAACCGGGCTTCGGCAAAATCGGGCCAGAGTGACAACGATTTTCTGAGTTCCGCTATAGCCCGATCAGGCTGTTGTCCCTTCGCCAGTTCAAGAGCCTGCTGGTAATGCACTCGCGCGGCATCCTGCTTCGTCGTGTCTGCGAACGCCGGGTCGACGGCGCTGCAAACGAATGAAAGCCCCATGATCAGCAGGACCAGGGAGAGCCGAGGATCTCGTCTTCTGGGACTCATTTCGTCGCGACCGCTACCTTGGGGGCGCCGGGTGACGAGGCGGGAGTGAGGGTAATGGTATCGACCAGTCCTTCACCCTCTTTCACGAGCAGCAACCGGTTGACGGGAGCGTCGGTCAGCTTGTCGACCTTTCCGCTCGGCCATCTGATCTCGAGGGATTTGATCCGGCGGTTGGATCCGACGCCAAAGTGAACGCGCAGGTCGTTCTGCGAGCAGTAACTTCCGCCGCTTCGCACTTCGTCGATTTGCGTCGCCTCGTCGGTGATGCAAATGATTCGTGCGCCGATACCGGTGCGGTTGGATTGAGTGCCCACCGTCTTCACTTTCACCCAGTTGTTTGTGCCCTTACTGTCCACCCGCAACAGCTCCGGCATGTCGTTGACGGGGTTGATGACGACATCCACGTCGCCGTCGTTATCGAAGTCCGCGAAGGCCGATCCCCGAGCCGCAGAAGGTTCGACAACCGCTCCGCCGACCTGCTCGGAAACGTCCGCAAAGGATCCCCCGCCCAGGTTTCGGTACAGGACCTTTTTCTGAGCATAACCCGCCTCAGTCGTCAGTTTTTCGACCTCCGGGTAAACGTGCCCGTTGACCAGAAAGATGTCCAGCCAGGAGTTGTTGTCAAAATCGACGAAACCGCAGCCCCAACCGAGCCACTTTGTGTTCAGCCCTATCCCTGCTTGAAAGGTCATGTCCTCGAAAGCGGTTTCGCCGACCGATCCGGTCACATTGCGGTAGAGAGTGGAGGTGTCTCCGGAGAAGTTCGTCTTGAAGATATCGAGCCAGCCGTCCCGGTCGTAGTCGCCTGCCGAGACTCCCATTCCCGCCTGTGGCTTGCCGTCGACACTGAAGGCGCACCCCGACTCGACGCCTATGTCCGTAAATGTGCCGTCTTTGTTGTTCCGGTAAAGCGCTGCCGGAGCTGAGTCGTTGGCTACGTAAACGTCTGCCCAGCCGTCGTTGTTGAAGTCCGCGACGAGGACGCCAAGCCCGTAAGTACCTTGGCTTTTGGCGATGCCCGATTTGTCGGACACATCGGCGAAGGTGCCGTCACCGTTGTTGCGAAAAAGCATGTTGACCCCGCCGGGGAGGCCTGGGGGGCCACAGGCAACCAGCACTCCCTTGTAGAGACACGGCCCCGTTTCCGGGAGGGGAGCGGTCTTGAGATCCAGGTCGATGTAGCTGGCGACGAACAGATCGAGCTTGCCGTCCCGATCGTAATCGAGGAAGGCGGATCCGGAGCCCCAGCGCGTCCGATTGTTGAGCACGCCTGCCTGTTTGGCGACGTCGGTGAAGGTGCCGTTGGCGTTGTTCCGGTACAAAGTGTTCTGCCCAAAGTAGCTGACAAAGAGGTCCTCGTCCCCGTCGTTGTCGTAGTCCCCGGCGCAAACGCTCTGGCCCCAGCCGGTCCGGCTGACACCCGCCTTGAGAGTCACGTCCTCGAACGTCCCGTCGCCGCGGTTCCGGTACAGACGATTGCTCGGAGACTGCCCTTCCGGAGTGCCATCCAGTCGAGTGCCGTTGACCTGAAAGATGTCCTGCCAGCCGTCCGCGTCAAAGTCGATAAAGGCGATCCCGCAGCCGGTCGTTTCGAGGAGGTAACGGTTCCGGCGTTCATCACCGAAGGTCGTGGGGTGATTGATGCCCGATTCCCTGGCGACGTTCACGAGGCGGATCCCCATGTCGTCTCGCGCACCGGATGCAGCCAGAAGCAAAAGTGGAAAAACCAGACTCCACCGCATAGACAGACTATTCTCTCGAAGCTTTCCAGCTAAGACGAGGAGGAGCCCGGCGGAGTTTCACCCGATGGAGCAGGCAACCACCGCTTGGAGCCGCGCACGACAGCGAGCGCAGCGAGCGAGAGTAAGCGGACCACCCAGACTAGCCCCGGGGTCTGCGGTCTTGAGCGTGAACAGCTTGAGGGCTTGCTGGGTGGTCCGCTTACTCTCGCTCGCTGCGCTCGCTGTCGTGCGCGGCTCCATGTGATCGCGCTTGCCGGTTTGTGGTTAGCCCCGCCCGTGTTTTTGGTTGTGGTGTCTAAGATCGTCAAGGTACCGGAGCAGCTGCGGTTCAGAAAAGAGGCCGTTTTGGATAAAGAACCGGCCGAGAGGCTTCTGGGTCTTCTCCTGGTGGCGGAGCAGCATAGACAGCTGAAAATCCGAAATGAACCCGTGACGCAGCAGTATTTCGCCGAGTCTTTCGCCGCGCTTTCGATCGTTTAACAGATCCATGACTTCCGGCTCGGAGAGCCACCCCCAGCGCCTCGCGATTTCTCCGAGCGCCAGGCGTTGCTGTTTCTGCCAGACCAAGGCCGAAATCAGCTGGTTCCAACTCACGACTCCGGCGAAGTAAAGGAATTCGCCGGTGCGCACCTGCCAGTTCGGGACCTTGTCAGGCGCGTAGACACGGACTCTCTGTGCGGTCTCCCACGGCGGCCTTCGGTCCTGTTGTCCCGCTCGCGGGGTCCACGTCCGGCCCGAGGCACTGCGTTTCCAGGACCGAACCTCTTCGGCCGTAAATATCGGTTTGGGGCGTCCGTTGCCAGACCGCTGGTTCAGGTACTTGCTCAGCGTCTGGTAAGCCAGGTTCACGTCCTGAAAGCGGGCGGTCGCCTGGGCTTGAGACTGTCGCCCCAACGCGGCACACCGGTCGGGATGGGTCGACAAAGCCTTTGTCCGGTAGGCCTTTTTCAGCGCTGAATGGTCGAGCGAAAGGACGAAATCCTGGCCGATCTCCATATGCTCGCCGAAGAGCAAGCGGCAGGCGTGTGAGAGTTCCTCAAATCGAAACATGTCCTTTTTCATTTCTACGCGACAGGCCTGACATTTACAAGCGAAAGCATCCCTTCCGTTGTCGGTGGAACCCCGGCCAGACCGGTTGTAAGGCTCACGAAGTGAACGATATAATCGAGGAGAATGCCGACACGAACATCCAGAATTCTGCGGCCGGATGGGACCATCGAAAAAGGCCGACAGGCGCCTCCCCTCCCCCCTGACGACTTGATTCATCTGTACAGGTTGATGCTTTTGAACCGCCGCTTTGACGAGCGGATGATCACGCTGCAACGGCAGGGCCGCATCGGCTTTTTCATCGGTTCAGCAGGTGAAGAAGCGGCCATTATCGGCAGCGCCTTTGCCCTCGAGCAAACGGACTGGATCGTTCCGTGCTATCGGGAGTTGGGGGCGGCCCTGGTGCGCGGTTACCCGCTTTTTGAACTGATCTGCCAGTTTTTCGGCAATTCGAGGGATTTCAACAAGGGCCGGCAAATGCCGAACCACTACGGGAATGCGAGTATCCGCTTCGCGTCCGTTTCGAGCCCCGTGGGGACGCAGATCCCTCAGGCGACCGGGCTGTCGCTGGCGGTGAAAATCAGGGGCGGGCCCGAGGTGGTCATCGTGTACTTCGGCGATGGGGCCACGTCTCAGGGCGACTTCCATGTGGGGATGAACTTCGCAGGCGTTTTCAGGACCCCGACGATCTTCTTCTGCCGAAACAACCAGTGGGCGATTTCGACCCCCTGGCAATGTCAGACCGCGGCCGAGAACATTACCGTCAAAGCCCAGGCTTACGGGATCGAGGGCATCCAGGTGGACGGTAACGACCTTTTCGGGGTCTACGAAACCACGCGCCTGGCTGCTGAAAAGGCCCGTCGGGGTGACGGCCCCACTTTGATCGAGGCGGTGACCTACCGGCTCGGCGGTCATTCAACCAGCGATGATCCCAAGGCCTATCGGGAAGAGCGGCTGGTCGAGGAGTGGAAGCGGCAGGACCCGCTGGTGCGCGTGCGTACCTACCTCATCGCCCAGGGTTACTGGACCGAGGCCGACGACCAGGCGGCCGAGGATCAAATCAAGTCCGACATCCAGGAGAACCTGCGCCGGGCCGAACGTGTCGAGCTTCCGCCCGTCGATAGTCTATTCGAGGACGTCTTTGACGTTCTGCCCTGGCATCTCAGGGAACAGCAAAACGAGCTCCAATCCGTGCAGCAACCTCAGGAATTGATGCGCTAGCGAGGCTTCCATGCCGGTTATGAATATCATCCAGGCGGTGAACGACGCGCTCCGCTGTGAAATGAGGCGTGACGACAGGGTCGTTATCCTGGGCGAGGATATCGGGAAATTTGGCGGGGTGTTCCGGGCTACCGTCGGACTTTTCGACGAGTTCGGCCCGAATCGCGTCTTCGACACTCCTTTGGCAGAGGCGGGTATCATCGGGACGGCCATCGGTATGGCTCTGTACGGACTGCGTCCGGTCCCCGAGATCCAGTTCGCCGACTTCATCTACCCAGCCTTCGATCAGATCGTGAACGAGGCGGCCAAGATGCGTTACCGGTCCGGCGGCCAGTTCGCCTGCCCGCTCGTCATTCGGACCCCATTCGGCGGCGGCATCAAGGGCGGACACTACCACTCGCAGAGCCCCGAGGCTTACTTTGCCCATACACCCGGACTGAAGGTCGTCATACCATCGAATCCATACGACGCGAAGGGACTGCTCATCTCGGCCATCCGAGACGAAAATCCGGTAATCTTCATGGAGCCAAAGAGGGTCTACCGCGCCGCGCGCGGAGAGGTTCCAGAGGGCGAGCACTCGGTGCCAATCGGCCAGGCAAAGATCGTCCTGGAGGGACAGGACATCACAGTCATCACCTACGGTGCCATGGTCCATACGGTGCTGGAAGCAGCCGCAAAGGCTGAGCAGGACGAGGGAGTTACCGCCGAAGTGATCGACCTCCGAACGCTGCTTCCGTACGACATTCAGACGATTCTCGGCTCGGTGCGAAAAACCGGCCGGGCGATCATCGTCCACGAGGCGCCCAAGACCTGCGGGTTCGGGGCCGAACTATCCGCGGCCATCATGGAGAGATCGCTTCTGTACCTCGAGGCCCCAGTTTTGCGGGTGACGGGTTTTGATACTCCATTTCCCTACAGCCTCGAACACCACTATCTGCCCGGTGTCGATCGGATCCTCGACGCCGTTCGAAAAACCATGAGTTTTTAACAAAGGAAGTTGGTGGGAGTTACGGGGACACAAAACTTAATTCCTGTGCTGCGCCATGCAGGTGCCGTCGGGACGGGAATTAAGTATTATGTCCCCGTAACTCCCCAAACTCGGAGCCACTATGTCGTTTCAATTTAGACTGCCGGACATCGGCGAGGGAGTGGTCGAGGGCGAGATTGTGAAATGGCTGGTCAAAGAAGGAGACGAGGTCGTCGAGGACCAGCCGATCGTCGAGGTGATGACCGACAAGGCGACCGTGGAGATTCCCTCCCCGGTTCGCGGCAAGATAGCTAAACGACACGGCGACGAGGGCACAACTATAGCCGTCGGCGCGGTCATCGTCGAGGTGGAGACCGGGCAGGCGGCAGCCCCCAAGCCCGAGCCAGCCGCGAAATCCGGCGAACGCTACGGCTTTGGGACTTCGTCCGGACGTTCAACAAGCGACACGTCAATCCTGGCAACTCCCGCGGTACGCAAGCTTGCGAGGGAAAAGGGCATAGATCTCGCAAATGTCAAAGGCTCGGGTCCGGCCGGGCGCATCACCCTGGACGATCTCGCTCAATACAAGCCGGAGCCGGAAACGACGGCCCGCGTCCCTCAAGTCGAAGCGGTCTCCCGCGAAGGCCTCGTGGAACAGATTCCGTATCGCGGCCTGCGGCGCAGGATCGGCGAGCATCTGGCCGTTTCGAAATCTACGGCCCCGCACTACACCTATGTCGAGGAAGTCGACATGACCGAGATGGTGCGGTTGCGAAAGACGTTCATCGCCCTCAGCGGCGCGCAGAATCAGAAGCTCACCTATCTACCCTTTGTGATCAAGGCTGTCATTGAAGGGCTGCGCAAGTTCCCGCTGTTGAATTCCACGCTCGACGAGGAGAACGAGCTGATCCTGGTCCGCAGGTACTTTAACATCGGAATCGCGACGGCGACCGAGAGCGGATTAATTGTACCCGTCGTAAAAGATGCGGACTCCAAGTCGATCCTTCAGCTGGCCCGGGAAATCGGGCAGTTATCGGAGGCGGCCAGGCAGGGAAAGCTCAAGGTCGAGGATCTCAAGGACAGCACCTTCACGATCACCAGCCTCGGGCCGCTCGGGGGTCTTTTCGCCACGCCCATCATCAATTACCCCGAGGTGGCGATCGTGGGGCTGCACAAGATAACGCCCAGGCCGGTCGTGCGTGACGGCCAGATCGTCATACGGGACATGATGAACCTGAGCGTCTCGCTTGACCACCGGGTCGTCGATGGCGCGATCGCCGCAGACTTCGTGCAGCAGGTGGCCTTGTACCTGGAGAATCCGGGGCTGCTGGCGCTCGGTCCGTCGGACTAACCCAGATCGCCTAACTCGTATTGCAGCACCGCCAGCAGGGCGACCGGGGCCGTCTCGGTCCGGAGGGTCCGCTGTCCCAGGCTCACTCTCGGGATCTTGCGGATATCGAAAAGCTCCCTGTCCCTCTCATCCCAGCCCCCTTCCGGGCCGACGAAGAAAAGGCAGGTTTGGCTCCCTCGGTTGGAACTGATCACATCACGCAGAGTCGCGTTCCCTGCTTCGTCCAGCACCAGGGTCAGATCGGCTTGCCACTTCTCGAGGCACTCGCTCAACTTGACCGGCTCCTGCACCACCGTAAGGTAGGCACGGCCGCTCTGCTTGAAAGCATCGACGACGATTTTGCGCCACCGCCTCATGCGGTGCTCGATTGCGTCACCTTCAGGAAGGACCTCGGTCCGCCAGCTGACAAAGGGAACAATCTCTCGGACTCCCAGTTCTACAGCTTTCTGAATGACCCACTCGAACTTGTCCTTCTTGATGAGACTTTGTGCCAGGACGACGTGCAGGTTCGACTCGGACCGGCTCTCGACAGGGGCCAGAACCTCTCCGTACCAGTCGGCGCTTTCCCGGGCAAGTGCGCACAGGTGGATGTGGCCTTTTCCGTCGTGGGCCAAGAACCGGTCGCCCGGCCGCATCCGGAGGACCCGGACGAGGTGGTGGGTTTCCTCCTCGTCCAGTAGTGCCTTTTGATCTTCAATCGACTGAGCCAGTGCGCGGTGCATTGACTGCTTCGTATTCCTACTTGACGATCGGCGTCAGGACCAGGTTTCGGTAGTAGACCGCACCATGGTCTCCCTGCAGATAAATCGGGCCAGGCACAAATTCGTCCGCGCTCAAAGCGCCCCCGGTAACACCGAACACTGGCTGGTTGTCGATTATCTTCTTTCCGTTGAGGATCACTGTGGCGTGACGATCGCACAGCGTTATGTCAAGCGATTGCCACTCTCCGGCCGGCTTCTCGGCTGCCACTGTGGGCGTGATCCTGCTGTAGATCGCACCCATGTTGTGGGGATCGAGCGGCTTGCCGAAGGTATCGGCAACCTGCACCTCGTAAATCCCTCGCAGATACACGCCACTGTTGCTCCCCTGAGGCACCATGACTTCGAGCTTCAGGTTGAAGTCCTCGAACTGCTTGGTCGTTTTCAGATTCCCGAAACGCACCCGCGGCTTGCCTTCCGGCTGGACCGGCTTGTTGGCCAGTACGCCGTTTTCCACGGTAAACCCGTTGGTTTGTTTCGGATCGGTCAGCGTCCACCCGTCCAGGTTCTTCCCGTTAAACAACTCGACCGGCGGGCCGAATTTCAGCTTGGAAATATCCGGCGCCGGTGGAACCGGCGGGATTCTCTTGCCGGTGAACTCCAGAGTGGTCAAGCCAGACCCGTCAGCCTTGGTATCGTAGAACCGTCCGTCCATCATGTCGCCGGTGACTCGCGCCGTCAGCAGGCTCGTCAGCGTCATGGTCCGCACAGCTTTTCCAGACTGGTCCCTCTTTCGGACGACCGGTCGAACCCGAACGATATTCAGCGTATCGTCGTTGATGAAAACGTTGTCCACGGGCAGCACACTTCCGCCGTACCAGAGGATGTCAGCGTCCAGGTAACCTTGCTCCTGCCTGACTTCCAGCCAACCGGCACCGTCGGGAAGCGTCAACGCCCATCGACCTAAAAAACCTTGATCCGCCGCCGCCGCGATCTGGCTCGCGACCGCGATCAGAAGTACAACCAAGCCCGCTCTCACGCTGTTCTTCACTCGGAACCTCCTTGCTGATACGAATTGTAATCGGTTTCGCTATTGCGCGCCCGCCGAAGTAAGTGATTAATGACCGGTTTTTTGAATCGCGTGGCATAATGCCGCCGTCACTATGGATGAAGTCGGCCAGGTGCCTTCTACGAGCAAACCGGTGCCGGCAAGCCCGGCGCTCGTGTGCGCAAACTGCGAGTCGCCTCTGACCGGCCGGTATTGCGCCGCTTGCGGCCAGCCTGCGCGCGGGGTGCGTGTGGGACTTCACGACTTTCTCCACGAAGCGGTTCACGAAGTCCTCCATCTCGACGGCAAAATCGCCCGGACGATGATCCTGCTTCTGAGACGTCCCGGTCAGTTGACCAGCGACTTCCTCTCAGGCAAACGAAGTCGTTACGTTTCGCCTTTGCGTCTCTACCTGATGTTGAGCGCGATTTATTTCGCCCTCGCCCTGGCGCTCGGCCCCGACAAGTTCGTCGCAGTGCGAGTCACGGAGACCCCGACACCAACCGGGGTCAAAACGACAACGACCCCAGCGGCGCAGAGCACCGCAGGGCCGGCCAACTCGTTGTGGGCACGGCTGGCTCGCGGCGGGAGAAAGTTGCAGGGCCGGCCGGAACGACTCGCGGAGCTCGTCATCCACGACATTCCAAAGGCTATGTTCCTGCTCATGCCATTCTTTGCCTTCCTGCTTTTCCTTTTTCACCGGAAGCACGAGCCCTTTTTTGTGCCTCATCTCTACTTCTCGATTCATTATCACGCCTTCGTTTTCTTTCTCTCTACCTGCGTGGGACTTCTGACCGTTACGAACCTCTGGATACTCGAGGCCGCCGCACGAACTGCGCAGTTAATCGTCTTCGTTTACCTCTATCTGTCGCTGCGCCGCGTCTACGGCGATTCACGTCTCAAGACGTTTGGCAAAACGGTGGCGATCGGTCTGCTTTACGTAGTCGGCCTGAGCGCCGTTATGGTTTCGATACTGACCTACCGGCTCATCACCCTGTAAGACAAACACCTATACTAACCAGCCGAGAGCTTCGGGCGGTAAATCTAAAATAATCAACGTCTTACTTGAATCGTTTCTTCCGCTTCGCCCGGCGGTTTGATCTTCAATTCGATTTCCGATAATTGTGGAGGCGGCTTATGCGCGAAAACGCAATTTCATACTGATACTCGTCTTCATTGCCAGTCGGGGGGGGGAATATGTTCAAGTTGTTGTTGGCTCTCGCTATCGGTGCCGGGACAATGCAGGGCTCGGCTGATCTCTCGGGTGTAGTACTGGATCCGTCCGGATCAATCGTGGAATCAGCTTCCGTTCAACTTCTGAACGAGAACGGTTCATCCTCGACGGCTATTACGGACTCAGAGGGTAAATACCGGTTCTTAAGGCTCTCCCCTGGCCACTACCGACTGTTAATCACCGCACCTGGTTTCAAGGACTACGAGAACCAGCATGTTCACCTGCGGGCCGACGCCAGCCAGTCGCTCACGGTCCAGCTCAAAGTCGCCGGATTGACCAGCGAGGTCACCGTGACAGCAACCCGGCAGGAGGGATTCGCGCAAACCGAAAGCGAACACGTAAAGGAGATTCTCGAGATCCACGAAGTGCGGGAGAGCTCCGCCAAGGACGTAGGCGAAGCCCTGACCCGGCTCGAAGGCGTGCACAAGATCCGGAAATCCGGTATTGCGAACGACATCGTTCTGCGAGGTTTTCAACAGGGAAACGTCAATGTCGCGATTGACGGCTCACATGTTTACGGCGCTTGCCCCAACCACATGGATCCCCCCGCCTTTCATGTGGATTTTGCAGAAGTCGAGAAGGTCGAAGTTATCAAGGGACCCTTCGACATGCGAAGCCAGGGGAGCCTCGGGGGCACCGTCAACATCGTCAACAAGCAGCCCGAGCAGGGTTTTCACGTCACCCCGAATCTGTCGGCCGGTTCCTATGGCTTCTTCAATCCGTCACTGACCGCTTCGTTGTCGAAGGGAAGGATACAGGGGTTGGTGGGTCATTCCTTCCGCCGTTCGGCGCCTTTCGAGGATGGACTCGGCAAGCGAATCACCGAGTATGCGAACTACCGCACGGACGCGCTCGACAAGGAAGCGTTTCACGTCCACACCGGTTGGTTCAAGCTCGGAGGCGACATTTCAGCGAATCAGAAGGTGGAGGTCGGTTACACGCGCCAGCAGGGCGGTGAGGTCAGCTACCCCTACCTGCAGATGGACGCGCTGTATGACAACGCCGACCGCATGAACCTGACCTACAGTGTGGCCGATCCCCTGGCGAGAGTCGATCGCATAAGGGTCCAGGGTTACTTTACCCAAGTAAAGCACTGGATGACCGACCAGTACCGGACCAGCTCGGTGGGAGCGGCCCGCCCGTATGGCATGGCGACATTCGCCGGAACGCGTTCGTTGGGGACTCACGTGGACGCCGACATGGGGAGCTTCTTCGCCGGAGCAGAGTTCTACGTTCGCGACTGGAACGCGGTGACGACACTCAAATCCCCCACCGGATATACTAACCAGGCTTCCATGCCTGACGTCCGGATGTACGTGGCCGGTTTCTACACCGAACATGTTCGGCAGCTTCATCCTTCGCTGCGCCTAACGCTGGGGGCACGCCTGGATACCGGCAGCACCGAGGCGAACAGCGCCAACACCAATACCGATCTCTATTTCGCGTACAAGGGGAACCGGATCACCTCGCGAACCGACACACTGCCCTCCGGGAGCGTCCGGCTGGCGTACGCCGTCAGCAACTTCGAAATCTTCACCGGGGTCGGTCACGCCGTCAGGCTGCCGGACCCGCAAGAGCGATTCTTCGCACTCAAGCGGATGGGCACCGACTGGGTCGGCGATCCGACCAACGATCCGACGCGCAACACCGAGGTGGACCTGGGATTCACAGCGCGCACCAATCGGTTCATCGTTCGTCCCACTCTGTTCTACAGCAGTCTCGACAACTTGATCGTGATACACAACCAGAAGAAGGTGAATACGGTCGCCTCGGTCATGAACGGAATGGCCCGGTCCTTCTTCCCGACCGATGCGAAGATCTACGGCGGCGAAGTGATGTCGAGTGCCACTCTCACCGATTACCTGATCTTCCGGTCCGGCCTTTCATACACACGGGGTTCCAAGGACCTGGCTCCCGAGCGGATGATTCTGGACCCGGATCTCGCGGAGATGGCGCCGGTCAGGTTCCGGGCAATGTTGCGCTACGGGCAGCGGAGTTTCTTCGGTGAATTGGAGGGCGTGTTCATGGGCCGCCAAAACCGCGTTGATTCCGACTTGAAGGAGCTTCCGACGCCCGGTTACGGTGTTCTGAATGCCAAGTTCGGAATTCACCGCGAGAAACTGAAGATCTCGGCAGGGGTCGACAACCTTTTCAATCGGTTCTACTACGAACATTTCTCTTTTCAGCGCGACCCGTTCCGCACCGGAACGCGAACTCCCGAGCCGGGAAGAAGTGCTTTCATTACCATGGGATACGGCTTCTAGGGTCTTTCGTCTTTGCCGTATCTGCGTCGAGTCTTCGATTAATGGTCCAAACAGGTCCAGTTGGAGGCTGTATGTTCCGAACAGGTCGGCAAATGCTTAAGCAGTCGCTGTATCTCACGATCATCGTGTTTTTGCTCGCTCCGGCCGCCTATCCACAGGCTACCGCCGGGGGCCACGCCGGACATGCCCAGGGGCAGGTCCCGGGAGACCCCGAGATGCGGGAGCACCAAAAGACCGTCGACGCGCTCCTCAGCAACAACACCAAAATCAAGCGCTACGTGGAACTGCTTCCGAACGGGATCAAGGCCACGACCGAATCGGACGACCAGACTACCGCGGTTCTGATCAAGAAGCATGTGCCGCAGGTCTACAAGCTTCTTCAGAGCAAAAAGAACGTCCGGCAAAATGACCCTCTGTTCGTGGAGATCTTCAAGCGCGCCGACAAGATCAAGATGACGATCCAAACAACCGACAGAGGCGTCCAGGTCACAGAAACATCCGACGATCCATATACCGTGCAGCTGATCCAGGAGCACTCGAAGGTCATCGACAATTTCGTGGCAACCGGCTGGACGGCGGCCCGGAAGGGTAACCCGGCTCCGCCCAAGAAGTGAGTTGCGGGGCGATAGTGCCGGACCCCAATGACCTCAAGGACGACAAGGACATCAAGGACCAAAGAGATTTGTCCTTGGTGCCCCTGTCGTCCTTGAGGTCGTTGGGGCTCGGGCGCTATTAGGCTGAGAGCTCCAGGCAGACCCAGCCTCCGCTGTCCCACCGCTGCGTCGACCGTAGACCGTACGCAGCAAAATACTCGAGCACGAGGTGCGCCTGGTCCTGGGTGAATCCCGAGACAACCAGGTGTCGCCCCAGTCGTGCCAGATCTCCGCACAACTGCCTGAAGATGGGCTCGGTCAGATTGGCAAGGATGAGGTCGAAATGACCGCGAAGAGAATCGGGAGCGGCAACCGCCAGTCTGATGTCGTCCACATCGTTCCGATGAAAGTTCTCCTGGGACATTTCGATCGCCTGCGGGTCGTTGTCGATCGCCGTGATTCGGACCCCGGGCATCAGCTTCCGGGCCGCGATGCTCAGGATGCCGGAACCGGTCCCGACGTCCAGAATGCTCCGTGGTCGGATCCTCAAGTGTTGCAAGGCGAGCAAGCACAATTGGGTGGATTCATGGGTGCCGGTGCCAAACGCGTGTCCCGGATCGATCACTAGATTGATCGGGTGTTCGTCCGAGGGGCTCTCCCAGGACGGATGGACATAGAACGTCTGTCCGATTGAGAACCCATGGAAGTTCTTCTTGTAGTCTTCCACCCAATCGTCGGGATTGGAGATTACCTGGCTGATCGATAATGAAGAGAACTGGACGAGCCCCGCGTCACCGAGGCGTCGAGCATCGGCCATCAGGGTGTCCGGGCTTCGGTCGGCAGGGAAGAATGCACGCAGGCTTACGGGATCAGGAAGGTCGGCGAAACCCGGTTCTTCGATGCCAACGGTCCCTAACTCCCAAAGGAGCTCAATCGCCTGATCGACGTCTGAGCGGGGAACGGTGACAAGGAGGCACAACCAGCGATGCTCGGGTTTCACCATCTAGCCGAAAATGTCTTTCACCTTCTCGAACAGCGTCTGGTCCTCGGCAGTTCCGCCGGTGGACTCTAACTGACGAAGCAGATCCTTCTGGTCTTTGGTCAGTTTCGTTGGGGTTACGACCGTCACGGTGACCAGCTGATCACCCTGGCCACGACCGTTCAAGCTGACGACCCCTCGGCCTTTCATTCGAAATACCGTCCCCGTCTGAGTCCCTTCGGGAATCTTCAGTGTCTCCTTCGACTGGAGCGTGGGGATCTGAATCTCGCCGCCCAGGGCCGCCTGGGTGTAAGTAATGGGTACTTCGCAGTAGATATCATTGTCCTGGCGCTTGAAGAACGGATGCTCCTCGACCTCGATGACCACGTAAAGATCACCCGAGGGGCCGCCGTTGACTCCTCCTTCGCCTTCCCCTGCGATCCGGAGCCGGGATCCATGGTCCACACCGGCCGGGATCTTGATTTCGAGAACGCGCTCCTTGTTCAGGCGCCCGGCACCCTTACATTTCGTGCAGCGGCTCTTGATCATCTGGCCCGTTCCCCGGCACTGGGAACAGGGACGGCTGATCGTGAAGAATCCTTGCTGGTATCGGAGTTGTCCCTGCCCGCCGCACGCCGTGCAGGTGCTCCTTCCGTGCTTGGGGTCAGCTCCCGTACCGCCGCATTCAGCGCAACTCTCGAGCCGAGGGATCTTTATCTTGGTCTTCACGCCAAAAACGGCGTCCTCGAAACTGATTCTCAGGTCATATCGCAGATCGGAGCCCCGGGCAGGCTGGTTGGCCCGTCTGCGACGGGACCCGCCGAATACGTCGCCGAATCCGAAAAAGTCACCGAGGATGTCGCTGAAATCAGCGAAGATGTCCGGATCAAAACCGCCGAAACCCCCAGAACCGACATTGACCGCAGCGTGCCCGAACCGGTCGTATTGACTGCGTTTCGACGTATCGCTCAGGACACTGTACGCCTCGGCTGCTTCCTTGAATCTTTCCTCGGCGTCCTTGTCCCCGGAATTCTTGTCGGGGTGGTACTTTAGCGCCAGTTTTCGATAGGCGCTCTTGACTTCCTGGGGACTTGCCTTGCGCTCTATGCCCAGAACTTCGTAATAGTCTCTCTTAGCCAAAACGGATTCCCTCGCTTAGAGATTGCGACCAAAATCATAAGATCGCGGAGCGGCGTTTTCAAGGACGGGGGCATCAACGCAGCTATTTCGAAGACTGCGAACCGGGCACCGCGACTTTCACTTGAGCAGGTCTCAGCAGCCGGTCGCTGATCGTGTATCCCTTCCGATACTCCTCCAGGATTTGACCTTCTTCGTGTTCGGAGGTCGCGTGCGTGTTAACCGCTTCGTGGAGGCTCGGGTCAAATTTTTCACCCACCGCGGAAAGTTCCCGGACACCGAATTTTCCGAGCACCGCGCGGAGATTCCGAAGAAGCAGCTCGTAACCTTCCCGATAGCCTGCAAGCCGCTGGTCGGACGCATGGGCCTGCAACGCTTCCAGTCCCTTTTCCGCGGCGTCCAAAACGACGAGCAACTCCTTGGAAAGATCGGCAATGGCCGAGACGCGCGCTTCTTCTCTCTCCTTGTTGGTTCGTTTTCGGTAGTTCTCAAACTCGGCCTGTTTGCGCAGAAGCAGATCGTAGTATTCGTCCCGTTCCTTGCGAACGGCTTCGAGCGACTGCATAAGGAGGTCTTCAGTCGGTTGTTCAGCGGCCCCTTCCGGATCATTTTTGGATTACGGAGAAGCCGGGCGCGCCTGTTCGTCTGGGTCCTTGTCCTTCTTGTCCTTCATTGTGGGTAGTGCTCCGCTAAATGACGTTGATAAGAGCGAAAAGACTAACCGTGAGTTTCAGTTGCGGCTCAAGATCTTTCCGAAGAGCTTCGCTACATAGTCTACCAAACTTATGGCCTTTTCGTATTCCATGCGCGAAGGACCGAGTATTCCAAGGCTGCCGGCAACGTGATCGTCATAGCAGTAAGGCGAGGAGATCAAAGCCCAGTTCTGCATCCCCGGCAGATGCTTCTCGAGGCCGATGGTGACCGTCGGCCGCTCGCAATCAACCTTAAGACACTCGGACAGAATCCTCACCAGCCGACTCTTCTGTTCAAAGGTTTCGAACAGCGTGATCATCCTGTTCACGTCAGCCAGTTCGGGCTTCTGTATCAACCTGGCGGCGCTGCCGAGATAGACTTCTGAACTAGGCGTGTCCTGACCGGAGTCAGCAAGGGAAGCCGACCCGAGCACCACGACGTTTCGCAACAAACGATCGTAAAGCGCTTTATCCTCGGACATCATCCGAATCAACTCATCCCGTATTTCGTGCAAAGTCCGTCCCTCGAAATTTTCCACGAGGTAACGTGCGGCCTCGTGAAGATCCTGTTGCGAGAACTTCTCCTCGGTCTGGATCAGCTTGTGCTGGACCAGACCCCCCTGGGTGACCAGGATGACGAGAATCCGGTGGTCAGAGATCTGCACGAATTCGATGTGACGCATCACCGCCAGGTTGATTGGCGGAGACAGGACAAAACCGAGGTTATTCGAGACGGCCGAGAGGATCTGCGAGGTCTTGTTCATCAGTTCCCCGGGGTCCGTTTCCTTTTCAAGGATTTGCCTGATGCGCTCGAGCTCCTTGACAGGCAGCACGCGGTTGTCGAGGAGTGACTCCACGTAGAAACGATAGCCCTTCTCAGTCGGGACACGGCCTGCCGAAGTGTGGGGCTGCGTCACCAGCCCGAGTTCCTCGAGGTCGGCAACCACGTTTCGAATCGTGGCCGGGCTCAATGTTTCACGAGTCAGTTTCGCCAGTTTTCGGGACCCGACCGGTTCCCCGGTTTTGATGTGCTCGCGGATCAGTTCCCGAAGAACATCCCGGCTGCGGTCGCTGATTGTCGCTTGACGTTTCTGTTTAGCCATGAACCTACTGCTGCTATATAGCATAGACGAAAAGCGGGCACCAAGGTCGCAAAAGCACTGCCAACTGACCAGCTGACCAGCTGACCGGCTCACCAATGCGAGCATCGACATCGTCGCCCACCGGGCCGAAAAGCGGCGGATTCTGAACTGCGAATCCACCAGTCCCACTTGGAAGTGGGACCTACGTCGAACCTCGACTGGCGGTTTGGTGTAGATCCGACTTCCAAGTCGGATATGGGCGTACGAGTCAGCCGGTTACCCGAGCGGCGTCTCCTGCCCTGACACAAGGCACTTCTTGACGGAGATGTTCCCCGACTTCACTTCGAGGAACGGACGACCTTCCTTCAATCCGACCGTGCCAAAACCTGAAGCAGTAGACAGAAACGCCCTGAAGCTGTTGCCAACCCTCGAGTCGATATGCAGAGCCTCGTCAACCGCATCGTAACGAACCCCGGTCAGGCCCTGGAGCAAGCCGTAGCTCGATAGCGCACGGGCGTACCAGTGCCCGCACTCGTACTCGTTGAAAGGATTGCGGATGAGGCCGTCATATCGCTCCCTGCAGATCCGGACGATTTCCAGTCCTTCCTCAACCAGGCCCTCCAGCATCAGATGCGATGCCACCTGGTATTCGATTCCGGTCCAAACCTCGTTGCTATAAACGAAAGGAAGGGACAGCTCACCGCCTTTTGGCCAGGAGCAGAGCAGCAGGCCGCCTTCGCTCCCGTAGGCGTAAGAGGGCCTTTGGGGATTCGGGTGGTCGCTCAGGTCCTTCTTCAGGTTGTAGCGGTGAATGGATTTGAGACTGCTCCGGACCATGTCAGCATTGAGGATCTCCCCCAGTCCGCACATCTGAGCGATCCAGAAGCCGAGGACGCCGTCCGACAGGCAGCCTTTTCCGTACTGATATTTGGGCCCCTCTTTCTGGAGCAGATCGATCGCCTCGGGCGAGTAATCTGAGTTCCAAGTTCCCTTGGACGCTTCCACCGGGTCTTTGGCCTTGAGGCCCTTCCACTTGATCTCCTGTATGAAGTACTCGCCGTTGTACAGCTTCTCCTGCATGTAGGCGTGACCCTTGGCCAGGAGTTGCTCGTAGCGGGCAGCTGAGTCACCCACGGCGCGGGCCATCCGACCCGCCGCGACCAGCGAGCCCAGATAAAAGCTTGTGCACATCCCGTCGGGTCCCCAGAACTCGATGTCATAGGTGTTATGGTGCGGCTCTTCGACGACCCCCTTCTCGTCCGCGTCCCAGGTTTGAATGCAGTAATCCAGGCTTTGCCTGACTTTCGGCCAGATGTCCGCGAGCCACGGGGTGTCTCCCGAGATTCTCCACTCACGGTAAACTTTCATAATGCCGCCCAACTGCCCGTCGGCAGCCGCGTGGAATTCATGCTTGGTCGGCCGGATCGGCAGCGAGGTCCGGAAAGTCTGGTGACCTCGATCATCCTGGCTCTCCCCGAACTCGGATCTCCGAAGGCTCCTCTCGAGCTCGGGGAAAAGGTGAGGAATGGCCTGAGCGTAATTCCAGACGTGGGTACATGAGCCGTGACAGCATCCCCAGTCATCCGAACATCCCTCGAAGCACCACAGACGCCCGCTGCATTCCCGTTTCACAGTCGGAGATTTGAGAATCGTGAGGTTCGCGGCAACTGCCTCGATGACTTCGGGGGGCAAAGTGGTGTCGTAGAAGGTATCGCGGAAAAGCGCGCTTTTTTCGCGCAGGCGATCATAGATTTGGCGCCAGCGTTCGGCCAACGCCTCGATATTCGCAAACTGGGCGGCATACCAGGGGATGTGATACTTGGTGTCGGGACAGCACGGTTCCCCGACGCATGGCTTCGGCTCCGGTGTCCCCTCCGGATCGTCGCCGAACCGGAGTTCGGTGTTTGGCACGTACCAGGCAAACATGAGGCGGATGGTTCTACTCTCACCCGGCTTGAGATCGAACGGGACAAATATCGAAGCACCCGGTGCTTTCCCCTCAACCGGTGGAACCGCCACCGCCTGATGCTCTGAGATCCGCTTCCACGTCATGGTGACCGAGTCCCACCATCCGCCGCGGAACCAGCAATGATCGATTACGGCGGTCTCGTCGTTGACAAAGGCCGCGAACTCGCCGCCGTCCTGTGGACGTTCGGGAGTTCCCGTCTGAGCAAGGACGAACCCGTTCTTGAAGGCGCGGACGTAGTCGCCCGTCTTCCCCACGGCCATGAAATTCTTAGCGTTATACGAGAAGAGAAGTGAAAGATCGCGGTCGGACGTGTTCTCGAACCTGTATTCGAACCCTCCGACCGGAAGACTCGAACTGTCCGCGTCGCCGGGAATGAAGGGACTCCAGCCGGTCAGTTCGACGCGCATCGGGACATCCGGGTCGGTCAAGCGCACCCGGGCAAAGGGGAACCGGGCCTCAAATTCCGCCTGCTGGAAGCGCGGAAAGCCGTAAGTTGTACCGCCCGCGCCGTTTCCCGTGCCCCGGAGCCCGAAGATCTTCCATTCGGGTACCGGGCCTTCGAGGATTTTCACGCCGTTGGGCAGGCCCTTGATGGAGACAGCCGCGAAGGTGCAGGGCTCGTTGAACACTTCCGGCTTGTTTCGAACCGAGAAGTGAGAGAAAGCCCCGGTGCCTTCGAGGCAGATCATGCCGGCGCCGATGCCGCCGATCGGGAAGGCAACGCGATTGAGGTGAAGCGAGCGGTAAGGACCGTTGAATTCTCGCTTTCCGGCCTTTTCCCGGAGTTGGTCCGGACTGGCCCCCATCATGTATGAACCCGACACGGCTCCAGACACCGCACCCGACATCTTGAGGAAATCTCGCCTGACGAATCTCATAACCGGGGATTCTAGACCAGTCGGGCATGCACGCAAAGGAGAACCCGCTTACTCCGCTGGAAAGCGCTGCGAGGGTGTTGAAAAAGGTGGGAGAGCGCGTCCGACTGGCGGTTGATTGACATTTTTCAACGCCGAAGGCGTTGCGTAGCAAAGCCCGGGGTTGCCCGCGTTTTCTGCGGGAAACCCCGGGTTGACACCGGGAAAGATACAACCCTGAAAGGGTTGCGTAGTGCGGTACGCAACCCTTTCAGGGTTG
>Ga0105092_10000381_pt1 | contig 22586 bp, 15 predicted proteins | sample PPLLak2March2015_FD_87021 | JGI IMG/M metagenome (GOLD analysis project Ga0105092, IMG submission 87021) | Freshwater sediment microbial communities from Prairie Pothole Lake near Jamestown, North Dakota, USA - PPLs Lake P7 Core (1) Depth... | ecosystem: Environmental > Aquatic > Freshwater >... | reverse complement strand
GTGGCCGACGACCGGAAGGCTGACGGAAAGAGCCTCCCGCTCTCCTGGTTGCCCACATTCGATCCGACCCAGGCGGTGCTTCTATTCCTGCTCGGGATGTCTTTGTTCTACGTGGGGTACTGGTTTCATTTCAGCACCTGGGCGATCTGGTACAGAAGGGTTTTTCCGTTCCTGATTCTCCAGATCCCGCTGTGGCTGATCGCGTCGAGCCGCGTCTGGGCGCTCAGCAGAACACGGCCTGTTCTTCGTATTGCAGCTGCCGCGGGCGCTACGGCTCTCCTGATGCTCGGCTTTGCCCACGCCAAGTACTTCGTCCAGGTGTACGACCTCCCCCTGCCTGACGAACTGGCCCTTCGCGAGCGGATCGAGGCGACCGAGGTCATTCGCGCGATGCCTGCCGATGCCCGTCTTTTCGGGCTCGGCTGGTGGCAAGCGCCTAAGTTGTCGATGTTTTCCGGTCGCACCTTCCTCGATCTCACGACCAAGGGGGAGGAGTTCAACGAAGGTTACCTCGTATTGGACCGCGAGGCGATGGGGATAGCGGCAGAGGGAGTGGCCAGCCGGCTGTCCAGCATGGAAACGCGAGTGGTGTGGGAAAACGGGTCGAACAAGATCATCAAGTGGAAGCGCTATCGAGTCGACCTGCGCAAGATCCGGCAAGATGCCAGCTTGCAGCTGCTCAGGATCGGGCCGGATCATTCTTCGACAGCGGGCGAACGGTTTTCTCAGCAGCCGGGCGGAACGTTCGCCATGTGGGCCATCACTGAAGGGGCCAGGCCGAAGACCGTGGTCGTCTGGGACGGTCTGCTTCTGCACAGCGATGTGAGCCCGGACGGGAAGCTGATGACCGCCATGGTCCCGCGCGCCGTCTTCTCCAAGCCGGGCCGTTATCCCATCGCTCTATACGATCCCGAAAATCAGCGCCGCTCGAACGTGTCGGTCATGGTCATCGGAAACCCGTGATCAGCGGGACGCCCGCGCGAACCACAGGTATCCGACTGATCGGACCGATCGGTCCGATCAGTCGGATGGCTTTAACAGCTTGCTTTTTCAGCCGGCAAGCTCGGGGCGAGCGGCCAGTTCTTCGACTTCTTCTTTGACCCGTTTTCCTTCAATCATCATGTAGACGGTCGGAATGAAGACAAGCGTGATCAGTGTCGAAGAGAGCAGCCCTCCAATTACGACCCGGGCCATCGGCACTTGAAGCTCAGATCCTTCCCCAAAACCGAGAGCCATGGGCAGAAGCCCGAGCACGGTGGTCAACGTCGTGAGCAGGATGGGACGGAGACGGCGCCTACCTCCCACCTCGATCGCCTGGCGTAGCGAGTAGTTATGTTCGCGCCTGAGCAGGTTCGTGTAATCGACGAGCACGATCGCGTTGTTCACGACGATGCCTGCAAGCATGATGGCGCCGATGAACCCCTGCATGTTGAAGGTGGTGTTGGTCAGAATCAGGGTCAGGACTACGCCGATCAATCCCAGGGGAATGGAGAACATGATGATCAGCGGATCACGGAATGATTCGAACTGGGCCACCATGACCAGGTACACGAGAACGATCGCAAGCACCATGCTGAGAATCAGGTCGCGGAAGGCCCTCTGCTGTTCCTCGTACTCCGCGCCCAGGAGCACGGCAAAATCCAGGGGAACCGCGAGCTCGCTCAGGCGGTACTGCAGGTCCTTGACCACGCTGCCGAGGTCCCGGTCCGCGAGGTTGGCACTGACAATGATATTCCTCTCATTGTTCTTACGTTCGATCTCGATAGGCCCTTCGGCAGGTTCCAGGACAACCAGGCTCCTCAAGGGTACCACGTCCCCCGAGGGAGTTTGTATGGGAGTATCCATCACTCCTGCGAGGTTCTTGCGATCGGCCTCTCCGTACCTGACCAGGATGTCAAATTCGTCGCCGCCCTCCCGATACATCGTGGCTCTCGTGCCACCGATCGTGGTTTGCAGCGTGTTTGCGATTTCGGAAACCGAAAGACCAAGGGCAGAAGCTTTGGTTCGATCGATCTTGATCTGGTTCTCCGGACGGCCTTCGCTCTGGCTGATCAGGGCATCAGTCACGCCCGGGATGGTCTCCATGATACGGCGCACCTGTAACGCCAGATCATAGGCACGGTCGAGATCGTGTCCCCTCACTTCGACGCTTAACCGTTCCTCGGTTGAACTGGTCATGCGCATGATCCGGAAACTCCCGCCGGCCCGGGCGCGTACCCTTACCCCGCTCATTTGGGAGAGCTGGGGTCGCAGCGAATTGGCAATCTCCTGGCTCGTCCGCTTCCTCGCCGCCTTCTCTTTCAGGACGACTCGGACAGAACCCGAAGCGACTCCGCCGCCACCCCATCCGCCGCCGCCTGAGCCGACCTCGGTCATGACGTGATCGGCCTCGGGGATCGAGTTTTTAACGATTCCTTCCAGCCGACGCGCGACGGCGTCGCTGTTCTCCAAAGTGCTGCCGGGGGGAAGCTCGTAGCTCAGCCGGACTTCCCCTTCATCAGTTTCTGGAGAAAGCTCCACACCGATCAGCGGGAGCAACAGCAGAGTGCCGCCAAAAAGCATGATCGTCCCTATCAGAATTGTCTTTCGGTGATCCAGGGCCCAGTGGATAGCACCCTGGTAGCCACCATCCAGACGATCGAGCAACATTCCGCCGAAATGGACGAACTTGTAGACGATCGACTTCTCATTGGGCTCGCGCACCCGGATGAACTTCGAGCACAAGACAGGCACGAGCGTCAGAGCGACGACTAGAGAACACAACAAGCTGAAGCTCACGACGTAGGCCAACTGCTTGAACATGACCCCGCTCATCCCGCTCATGAAGACGACGGGCAGGAAGACAACCACGGTGGTCAGCGCCGAGGCGACGATCGCGGGCCCTACTTCCCGTGTGCCCAGGATTGCCGCTTCTTTGCGCTCGAGGCCGGCTTCCCTGTGGCGGAAGATGTTCTCCAGAACGACAATCGCCGAATCGACGAGCATGCCCACACCCAGGGCAAGGCCTCCGAATGTGATGGTGTTGAGCGTGAACCCATAGAAATACATCAGGGCGAAGGTACCGATGACCGAAATGGGAATCGCGACGGCGATGATCATCGAGCTGCGTATGTTACGCAGGAACAGCAGCAGGACGACGACGGCCAGGATGGAGCCGAAAACCGCCGCCTGTCGAACCGATCTGATCGAGTTCTCGATGTACTTGGAACTGTCCATCGTCACGTCGACCTTGATGTTCTTGAAATCGCGGTTGATCCGCTCGATCTCGGCGCGTACCTCCCGGGCGACAGTCACGGTGTTGGAGCCCGACTGTTTGTTGACCGAAAGTCGAATACCCGGTTTCCCGTCCACGCGGGTGTAGTCTCTTATCTCTTCGTGACTATCCTCAACAGTGGCGATGTCCTTGATCCGGACAGGGACTCCGTTGCGAAGAGCGACAACAGTCTCCTCGATCTCCCGCATGTTCGTGTATTCGCCCTGGGTCCGCAGCGGGATCTCGAATTCTCCTTCATAGACGTTACCGGCCGGCAACTGCACGTTTTCCCGGCGCAGAGCGGTCAGCACCTGCTCGGTGCGCAGCCGCATCGACTGAAGCCGTTCCCGGTTCAAATTGACGTGGATCTGGCGGCGCAGACCGCCCCGGAGGTTGACCGCTGCGACTCCAGGCGCCCGCTCCAGGCGGTACTGGATCTGGTCTTCGACGAAATAGCGGAGATCGCGGGGATCCATGTCCCCGGACACGGATAGAAACAGGATCGGGAACTGAGAGATATCAAACTTGTAGAGCACCGGCGGATCGGCGTCGTCCGGGAGCGCTCCGCGAACTCGGTCGATTCGGGTTCGGATCTCGTCGGCAGCCTCCGCCAGATCGGTCCCCCAAACGAAGTTGACCCGGACGGAACTGCTCCCCTCGGAGGAATCGGACGTGATTTCCTCAATACCGGGCGCACTACCCAAGGCGCGCTCGATCGGTTCGGTGATCAGTTTTTCGATTTCCTCAGGGCCGACACCCGAGTAATTTGTGCGGACGGTAATCGCCGGAAAGCTAACGTCAGGCATCAGGTCGATCGGCAGCCGCATGAACGCAATGGCGCCGAGGATGATGATCACCATATAGAAAACCGCCGTCATGATCGGGCGGTGGATGGCGGACGAGGCAAGTTTCATGACGGATTTCTCCTTCCTCCCCCTTGACGCTGACCCGGCCTGGCCGGCTGTTGACCGGGGCGACGGATCGCATCTCCTTCATTAAGAAACTGGGCGCCAGCCGCAACCACCTCCTGGCCCGGCTGAAGACCTTCAAGGATCTGGATTTTCCCCTGCTGGGAGACACCGATCTTCACCTCGGTAAGACGCGCCCTATCTTCTTCGATCAGGAAAACTGCGTTGCGGCTTGAACGGGTGACAACCGACTCCCGCGGTACAGCGAGCGACTCGATATCCCGTATGACGATGGCCGCCCGAACGAACATCCCGGCTTTGAGCAGCGCCGCCCGGTTCGGGATGATGATTTCGACTTCCGCCGCCCGTGTGGCTGGGTCGAGGAACGGGGACATGCGACTGATCGTTCCCTTGAAACTCTCATTAGGGTAGGCATCAACGATAATGCGGGCCTGCAATCCAACGCGCAAGTTGCGCAGATGCTGCTCAGGCGCTGCCACGATGGTCTTGAGGCGAGACAGGTCGAGGAGTGAGAGAATCGACGAACTGGGACTAACCTGTGCACCCGGGTGCAGGGTTCGTTCGCCCACAAACCCAGACATGGGAGCATACATCCGGGTTTGCTCGACCTGAATTTCTAATTCCCTCAACGCCGCCCGCGTCTGGTTGATCAGAGCGTCGGCCACGTCCTGCTGAGCCTCGCCGACTTTGACGCGTGATCGCAGGTCTTCCAAAACCTGGAGAGACACCAGTCTGCTCTCGTAGAGTTGCTCATGTCGCCGCAGCTGGCTCCTCAGGTTCTCCAGGTTGGCCATGTCCTGTTTCAGATTGGCTTCGGCTACCTGGGTGGCCGCTCCAGCCCTGCGTCTTTGCTGCTGCAATTCCAGATCATCGATCGTCGCGAGAAGCTGTCCCTTCTGGACGAAATCGCCGTTGTCCACCAGGACCTGGTCCAACCTCCCCGAAACCCTGGGGGCCACCGCAACCTGGGCGAGAGCGCGAAGTTCGCCCGTCAACTCGACCATTTCCTGGAATGCTGCCATGTCGGCAAACGCCGTTTCGACGACCACTGCGGGTCCCGAACCTCCGGGCCGGGGCGCGGCAGCCTGCTCCTTGGTCTTCAAGGCTTCTACGATCCGGAACGAGAGCAGTGCCAGAACAGCCACAGCTATCACAACGAGAATTGTCTTCTTGATCATCCAGTTCTCCGGGACTCAGTTGGGGTCAGTGTTCAAGCAAACCGCGACTGACTGAGAGAGTCTTTGATTCTACTACACGACATATTACGTTCGGGCTGAACGGATGTAACGGAGGATTAGACGCAAGGGAAAACAAGAGGCGCCAATGTCTTTGTCGGAGCCGCGCACGCAGCGAGGGTGTTGAAAATGTTGCCCTACGTGATATTTCCGTCAAGCGGATTGCCGAAATGACCCCAACGGAGTCACGTAGCAAAGCCCAGGGTTGCCTGCGTTGTGTGCGGGAAACCCTGGGTAGCGAGTCACGTGGTCCGCTCACTCTCGCTCGCTTCTCTCGCTGTCGTGCGCGGCTCCGACAAAGACCGTGTTGGCACCGCCGCGATCTCTTAAAACGGCCCGAGCGTGCCATCCTCGTTCATGGGTCCAGGGACCTGCCCGAGAACCTGCACATCGGCTCTCTCACGCAGTTCCTCGAGAACAGGGGAGGATACCTGGAGGATACCGAGACGGCGGGTGTTGGGGATTCGGACAACACGCGGATCCCGACTCCCGGTGCAGGCCCGGGCTGCGAAAGCGAAGGCCTGCGCATCCGAGTCGGCGATCACCGGCACCTTGCCGCGCTCGAGAAAGGCGCTCGTGTAAAGATTTTCGTAGGTTGCCTCGAAGTTGATCGCCTGAAAGAGCCTTCGAGTCACGATATCGGCAAGACCCAGGCCTATCGCATTCCCATGCGATGCCGGCGTGAGACTCCGTGCGACTATCATCCGGACACGTGGGCGTTCGGGGTCAGGCTCTCCGGGAATCTTCAGCCGGCCGATCACGTTGGTATCCATCCCGACTCCGCTGATGTCTTTCCCGATCTCGTCGACAATCAGGATGTCCACGTCGTCGACCGGCAGGCCGGGCATCAGCTCTCTCGCCCGCTGTAACAGCTCTTTCTCGATTTCCGGGATGGCGTGGGCCGGTATTACTCGCAGCTCAGCCGTATCTTCAAACGCATTTTCCACCAGGCCAACGCCGAGCAAGATCTTCGAATGTCGAAGGACGTGGAGCGCAACCTTTGGAGAGATGTCGCGCAAACCGCGTACGCCGTGCCGGTGTATCTCCAGCGCCTGGGCCTGTTTCCCCAGCCCGATCGCCAGCATCTTCATCAAACCGCTTTCATAAGGACCGTGAAAGTCGGTATGGGGCTTGATCCGGTTGATGAGGATAATGCCGTCTGCCTGGTGCGCATACCGGTCCTGGAACACCCGGACTTCGCATCCTTCCGGCAACTCCACCACGTCCATCGACGAGCGGATGGGAGCCCCGACGGAATCGGCCCGGATTCCGTAATCATGCAGAATACCGGCCTGCCCTTCCGCCGTAGCGCCCCCGTGACTTCCCATGGCCGGCACGATGAAGGGCTCGGCCCCTCGCTCTTTTACCCACGACGCGATGACACGCACCAGGTCCGCAAGCCCGGTGATCCCCCGGCTGCCCACGGCAATGGCTATCTGCGAACCGGAAGTGATCAACTGGCCATGCTCCTCGAGCCGGCACCAGAGCTCCCGCTCTGGCTCGAGTACGGCAGGGCGCGGGAACGTCCGGCTGATCCGAAACATCGGGGGAAAAGGCACAAGATCAATGGCCATCTGCGGTCACTCTTCCTATTGATTCGGCCTGGCTCGCAGCCATTGCGATAAGGGTCCCTGTTTGGCTTTTTTCTGGATCAAGTCCCAGGATGTGCATCAAAGTATACCTTGAATATTTCGGGCTCATGAAGAAACCGGCAACAGCCCCACCTCCCCAAACGTGGCCAAGCCGAGCGAATCCTAGCAGAACCCCGAACAATCGGAAAGAAAAGTCCTGATACGGATCTTTGTCCGGGCGAGGATTTGGACTAAGCTGAATGTCGTTCAGCGGAGGCAGGCACTCATGCTCGACGTATCAAAGAAGTCACGAACACTGCGAACGGCCAAAGCCCAGGCGGAGATACGCTTGAAGCAAGAGACAATCGATCTCGTGCGGAATGGCCGGTCGCCCAAGGGCGATCCTTTCCCCGTGGCCAAAGTCGCGGCCATCCTGGCCGCCAAGAACACGAGCCAGATCATTCCGTACTGCCACCCCCTACCTCTGGACTTCGTCGACTGCCAGTTCGAGGTGGGTGACGGACGTATCACCGTTCGCACCGAGGTCAAGGCGATTTACAAAACCGGCGTCGAAATGGAGGCGCTGACCGCCGCCTCGGTGGCTGCCTTGACGCTCTACGACATGCTCAAGATCGTCGACGAGACCATGGAGATTCAAAGCGTCAAGCTCGTGTCGAAGACGGGCGGGAAGTCTGATTTTGTGACCCGCTTCCCGGAGTCGGTTCGCGGCGCGGTTCTTGTGATGTCGGATTCGGTGTCTGCCGGCAGAAAACCGGATACCTCGGGCCAGGCGATTCTGGAGCGCTTCCGCGAGCTCGGAATCGACACTGCCGAGTACCGGGTGATCCCCGACGAGCCGGAACTCATCGAGAAGGAGTTGATCAGGTTTGCGGACGAGATGAATCTTGACATAGTCATGACGACCGGCGGCACTGGATTGTCCGCGCGGGACTGTGCGCCCGAGGCGACACGCCGGGTGCTCGATCGCCTCCTCCCCGGAATATCAGAGGCGGCCCGCGCTTACGGCCAGGAAAGGACGCCACGCGCGATGCTTTCGGCCGGGGTGGCAGGACTGCGTGGCAAGACGTTGATCGTCAACCTCCCGGGCTCTGAGCGCGGTGTGCGAGAATCTCTTGATGCCCTCTGGCCGGCTCTCATGCACGCGTTCAACATGGTCCGCGGGGCATCGCACGAACCGGCCGACGCGGGCCAGAGCCGATAAATGGAGCAACAGGAGAAACAGCGGTCCGGAGAGATATTGATGACAACCTCAGGACGTGTAATCGCAGTCTCGGTAAGCAAGGAAAAGGGCGTGCCGAAGACTAATGTCGACAAGGTGAGCCTGGTCGAGGAGTGGGGGATAGACGGTGACGCGCATGCGGGCAAATGGCATCGCCAGGTCAGTTTCCTCGCGCTTGAAAGTATCGACAAGATCCGGGCGAAAGGCCTCGATGTGAGCCCTGGAGCCTTTGCCGAAAACATAACCACCGAGTTTGTTGACGTTCCGCACCTGAAGGTGGGACAGCGAATCCGGGTCGGGGATGCGGAGCTCGAGATCACTCAGATCGGCAAGGAATGCCACACGAGGTGCGCGATTTACTACCGGGCCGGTGACTGCGTGATGCCCCGCGAAGGTGTTTTCGCCCGTGTGGTTTCGGGAGGAGAAGTTCAAGTCGGAGACGCGATCGAGGTCCTGTAGATGCACTTCTCGCTGGCCGTCGTGGTGGAAGTGAGTCTGCTCCTGTTCCTCGTTGCCCTGCTCTACTCCTCGGTCGGCCATGGCGGAGCGTCCGGGTACCTTGCAGTCCTCAGCTTCTTCTCAGTTGCTCCCGCTCTGATGTCGAGCACTTCGCTCGTTCTTAACGTCATGGTGTCGCTCGTCGCGTTCTGGGCTTTCTACCGTGAACGCCACTTCTCGTGGACCTTGGCGTGGCCTTTTCTGCTCACCTCCATCCCGGCGGCGTTAGTGGGTGGCCTGATCGCTGTGAGGCCGAAGGGGTACTTCCTGCTCCTGGCCGGCGCCCTCGTCTTCGCGGCTTTCCGGCTGATTCTTTCACTCGGCCGGACCGGTGAAACAGTTGAACCGCCTCCCCTTTACGTCGGGCTTCCGGTGGGCCTTGGATTGGGTCTTCTGTCGGGCATTCTCGGGATAGGCGGGGGCATTTTCCTGAGCCCGTTGATCCTCCTTAAGAAATGGGGCACGGCCAAAACCACGGCGGCGGTTTCTGCGCTGTTCATCCTGTTGAACTCCATGGCCGGGCTGGGCGGACGGTTCATCGGAGGCACGTTTCAGCTGGCGGGGGTCCTGCCATTCGTACTGGCCGCTTTCCTCGGCGGCCTGTGTGGATCTCGCCTGGGAGCCAACCACTTCTCCGGCATGACACTGCGCCGAATCCTCGGGGCGGTACTCGTGCTGGCTGCAATCAAGCTGGTGGCCGCAAACTGGTAAACACGGTAGTCCGTGTCAGCGCAGCTCGTTCCAGTACAGAGGAATTACCTCAACCACGCCGCCGGCGGCCAGGTACTCCGCTTCCAGAGGGAAGACGATCAACGCGGTCGCCTGCGCGAGCCCGCTCATCATGTTGGAATCCTGAGCGCGTAGTGGCTTCACGATCCACTGCTGCGCCTCGCTGGCGAGCACGGCGCGGACGAACTCGGTCCGCCCATGCTTCTTTCGCAGTTCCGAGCCGAGAGTCGCGGTGATTCGGAGAGGGAGGACGTCAATCAAGCCCATCAGGCGGGCGATGGCAGGCCGCACCAGCAGGTGAAACGAAACGAGCGAGGCGACGGGGTTGCCCGGAAGACCGAATAAGTATTTCCCTTCCATCACGCCGAAGAAATTGGGCTTTCCGGGCTTGATCGAAATCCGCCAGAATACTTCCCGGACACCCAGAGACAAGGCAACTTCCTTGACGTAGTCACGATCCCCGACCGAAACGCCTCCGCTGATTAGAACAACGTCCGCATCATCGAGGCACAGCTTCAGTTCGTTCTTGATCAGCGCCGGGTCGTCCGGGACAGTGACGACCCGGACTGTTTGCAGCCCCAACGCTTTCACTGCGGCCATGAGACCGAAGGAATTGGAGTCGCGGATCTGTCCAGGCAACAGCGGTTGTCCCGGTGCCACCAACTCACTCCCGGTCGCCATAACGGCTATCCGTGGTCTTCGGTATACATCAGCTTGCCCGAGACCCAGAGTGGCCAGCATTGCCACGCCCGCTGGGGAAATGTGGAGCCCCGATCGGAGGGCGAGCGCTCCGGCCCGGAGCTCGGACCCGCGACGGCGGATGTTGTCCCCCGGGTAGCCCGGCGCAACAAAAACCACCTCGCCAGGACGGGTTTCCACGTATTCCTGCATGACAACGCAGTCCGCGCCGTCCGGCACGGGAGCACCGGTCAGGATTCGAGCGGTCGCGCGCTTTTCGAGCGCGACTGACGAGCGGCTGCCGGCGACTACGATGTCCTGAAGACGAAACGCAACCGGGTCTTCGGGACTCGCCTCCAGTAAGTCGGCGCTGCTTACGGCATAGCCGTCAGCCGCCGAGGCGTCGAAAGGAGGCAAATCGTCCGTGGCGTACACATCACAAGCCAGGACTCGATTCAGGGAATCGCTCAGGCAGACGCGCTCGGAAGGGAGAGGCCGGCAATGATGAAGTATCCTCGAAAACGCTTCCTCAAAGGTGATCATTCGGAAGCTCTCATTTTAGCCTTTCAACCTGTTCATGTCTCTGGGCGGCCAAGCTCGCCAACCGGGCCGAAAAGCGGCGGATTTTGAAAAGCGAATCCGCCCTACGACCGCTCGGCATGCGAAAGCGGTTGGTCGTAGGGCGGATTCGCCTTTCAGAATCCGCCGCTTTTCGGCCCGGTTGGTGAAAACCAGACATCTGCGAGAACTCTTGTATAGTAAGGTTACGCTATGGAACCGGTCCGAGACAGCCACGGCAGGACGATCGATTACATGCGGGTGTCGGTCACCGACCGGTGCAACCTGCGATGCATTTACTGCGTCCCTCCCGATAACCTCCAATTCATTGACCGCACGGAATTATTGAGCTACGAGGAAATCACTCGTGTAGCGACGATAGCCGCGGGCATGGGGATACGCAAGGTGCGGGTCACTGGCGGCGAGCCCCTGGTTCGTAAAGACCTCCCTTTCCTCGTCCAGGCTTTGGCAAAGATCGCCGGAATCGAAGACGTGAGCCTGACCACCAACGGCATGTTGCTCGGTCGATTCGCCGGTCGGTTAGCCGAAGCCGGCCTGAAAAGGGTCAACGTGAGCCTTGATTCACTCGATCCCGACCGATTCCGGGAAATGACCCGGGGGGGGCGCGTCGAAACCGTTCTCAAGGGTCTCGAAACGGCGAAAAAAGCGGGCCTCGAACCACTTAAAATAAACACCGTCGTCATCCGAGGCGTGAATGACCGGGAGATCGAGCAGTTCGCGCGCCTGACGACCCAAGCCCCGTACGAAGTTCGCTTCATTGAGTGGATGCCGATCGGATCAGGTGAATGGCGACGCGACGGTTACGTTGGACTCGAGGAAATCATGGCCAGGGTTGCCTCGGTGGCACATCTTGTTCCGGAAGGCGGCGGACAAGGCGGACCGGCGAAAAGGTTTCGGTTCAAGGACGCCCCCGGCGTTATCGGTTTTATCAGCCCGATCAGCCAGCACTTTTGCGATTCCTGCAACCGGCTTCGCCTGACCGCCGAGGGAAAGCTCCGGCCATGCCTATTCAGCGACCGCGAAATTGATCTCCGCTCTGCGCTGAGACAGGGAGCGACAGATTGCGAGGTCGCGGCACTGCTGCGCTCAGCCGTCCGGATGAAGCCTTTGAGGTATCCCGCCGATATGCCCCAGGGCAAGTGCCGCCTCAAACCGATGTCGAAAATCGGGGGATGACTGAACAGGGGCAAAGGGGCAGAGCGACAGAGGGACAAAGGGAAAGACAGCAGGAGATGCGCACCCTTCGCTGCTTCAATCCTTTCTTCCGCGCCTTTGCCCCTTTGCCCTTTTTCCCCTTTCCCTTTGCCCCTCTACCGCCCTGCTTCTCTGCCCCTGTTGTTCCTACTGCACCTTCGGCGCGGTGAAGCTGCGGCCGTCCTGGTCCCCGGTCAGGCTGTCCACCTTGCCGCCGGCGTCTTTCCGGAAGCTTAAGCGAACGTTCGCTTCCCGTATGAAGAAGTCGGTCTCCGACTCGGGGATCAGTTCGATCTTCGTGTCGCCTTCAGCCTGTGCCATGAGCCGATCCCCTTCTTTCGTGACCACGATGGCCGGACCGCCCGGGATTTGGTAGCGGCCGACGTAAGCGCCAAAGACTTGGGGATCGATTGAGCTGTTTGCCTTCGGGCGGCGGATAACACGACTTTCGGATCGGGCTTGCGGGTCACCGGGAACCAGCAGGTCATCCCTGACTTGCCAGTTCGAATCAAACGCGCCCGAGACGACCCGGATCCTCTCCCGCTGTCCGGCTTGTTTGGGACTTGGGGAATGGCCATCGACGATAGAAAAATCCCAATTGGCGAGGTCCCGGTTGTTGGCGTTCGCAAAGTACATTCCATCGGCTGAGGTCGCTGCAACGACGCACACATACCTCTCCGGGTTGAGCGGGTTCGGATAGATCATTTGAACCACCGCATCAGCAGCCCTGAAAGCCTTTTCACCGATCTGGATCTGTTCGGCGGATATTTTCAAAGGCAACCGATCGGCCAGCTGGGCAGTTATGACGTTCTCAGCCGGTCCGCCGAACAGCAGAAGCGAGTATCGGGCGGCATCCGCCGGCGTCAACTCAGTATCCTTGAAGACCCGAGCCGGCTGGTTCTGCCACTGGCGCCAGAAGCCGGCGAAGTTTTCGGCCTTCTCCCGACAGAGCGCGGCCATATCCGGGTCTTTCGAGACAGTGCCAACCACTACGGCGAACGGGGTGCCCGTGAAATCCCCGATGGATCCGGGCAGCTGGGGCGATTTGTGAAGACTTGCCGGCATGTATCCGTCGGCGCGCAGCCGCAGACAACCGTCTTTGGGCTCAAGTTGGCGCACGACGCCATTCCAGACGACCTTCACCGGCTTTCTCGACTGCACGAGCGGCGCGGCAGGCGAGAGAACGACGTCGACCACATTTTGGGTATCCAGCCGAATCACGTTTGGGCCCACGACTTCCGCGTCAACCACCGCAAATTCAAATGGACTGGCCATCTGCTCGACTTTCGCCCAATAGGCGGACGCGTTTCGTAACTCGGCCGAACGGATGCGGACGTGCGTCGGGCTGGCGTTGCGCCGATGCTGGAGGAACCACTCGATGATGTCGTTCATCACGTCGAGCGCTTCGTGTCCACGCCCGGGGATTTCCCGGTAACGGACGTTGTAGCCCCACCGCTCGAGCAATCGAACACCCCACCTGGAATAGTCGACGTTTACGCTCCGATCCACATCCCCGTGGTGGACGAGGATCGGCATGCTGAGCAGACCGTCCGCCAACGCGAACGAGCTCTCCTTCTCATTCCGGAGACGCTCGAACGGCGAGAGTGCGGCCAGTTGCTCCTCCGAAAGCTGCGAGTGATAATCGGCCCCTCCATACACCGGCGCGATCGCTGCAAAAAGATCCGGGTGCCGGGTGCCGACGTTCCAGGTTCCCCATCCGCCCATGGAATCGCCGGTGAGGTAGACACGGTCTTCGTCGACGTTGAATTGCTCCTTGGCCAGTCTGATGACCCGCAGAATGTCGTTGTCCCCCAGGCCCAGGTATGACGTGTTCCCCCGGCCGTGCGGCTCCATGTAGATCACCTGCTGGTGATTTGCAAACTCGGTCGCGATGCCCGCGTGTCGGGAGTCGGCCGACCACCAGCGGACGTACGGAGGATTCGCCGGGTTGTAGCCGTGAATCTGCAAGACGAGGGGCCACTTCTTGGACGGATCGTAACTGGCGGGGAGGTAAGCGCGGCAGAACTGCGGCGACCCGTCCACCTCATCCCGGTACGCCAGTCGAACAAAGCCATGCGGCCGCACCCGGGCGCGCTGTCCCTTGGCCTCAAGCTTGATCTCTTCGTATTCCATGAGCGGCGAGTGAATCTTCCACCAGGGATTGCCCGTCGCCTTCTCCGGTTTTCCCCCGAGGCGGTCTTCGACCATGTCGGCAAGCATCTTGACTGTGAAACCCTCGGGGCTTGCTTCGTCGGCCGCGGCTGCAGCGGCGATGAGGCGGGACGCGGCGCCGATGCTGTCACCCTTGTACCAGCTCAGATGTGTCGCAAAGAGCCGCCCCCCGAGCGTGTTCGTAGAGCAACGGATTTCGTACGGTCCATCGGGCAGCGGTCCGGTGTCGATGCCGATCGAGGCACCGCGCGCTGCACTCTTGGAGAACAAGACCTTCCCGCCCGGACCGACGAGTTCGACCAAGACGGCAGCCAGTTCGTTGTGGACCTGGCCGGCGTCGGTCTTGATGTTCAGCCGTCCCGAATCGCCCTTCAAGATCGAGGGACTGATCTCGAAACGAGGCGCAAGGATTGCGCCTGGTTCGAGCACCCTTGCCGTGAAAGTCCAGGGACCGACGCTTTGAGCGGCCTTAATGAGCAGAGCATTCTCGCCCGTCTTCATCTCGACATCGACCTGCTCTTCGTCGGGCGTGAGGGAGCGGTCAGCCTCTTTGTCCAAAACCAACTTTCCGTTGACCCACACCCGAACGCCTTCGTCGCTTCCAACCGAAAGAAGCACCTTGCCGTCCTGTTTTCTGTTCACCTGCGCGAATGCATAGGCGACGGCCTGCTCCTTTGGAGCGTCAACGGAATCTGTGAGGTTGACGAAGTCTCCCCAAGAATCCATCCAGTGCCATTTCACGTCCGACCCGTCGCCCCTCTTGTGCTTGAGCCCGTCGGCAGGTTTGATCGCTGCTTCACCGCCCTGGTCCGCCAGATAATCCGTTGCCATTGCCGACGATGCCGGCGATGCGGGGAAAGCCCCGACAACCAGCCAGCGTCGGATATAGCGTTCGTTGTTTCGGACCCAGGGCATTCTCATTTCGTCTTTAAGAGCCTGGCCCTTCTTTTCCCCGGATTGCGCGGCTCGGAGCAGCGGGCCTGAAATCACGAGAAAAATGAGTGCGGATAGAGCGGGCAGCATTCTAGGCATAGATCGAAGATGCATGATGATTCCCCTTCCGGTTTTGGACGTAGCAATGCCACTGGTGGGCTAGTACGGAAAACAGGGTTCAACGGTTCACGGTTGCACGGTTCACGGTTTTTCGGTTTCTCGGTTCCTGAACCGTCTAACGGGGAACCGCGTAACCTTGAACCGTATAACCCTGAACCGTATAACCCTGAACCGTATAACCGCGAACCGTCCTAACGCTTGACCATCCGGATTTCGGTGCCGGTTGAATTGAAGTGCACCTCGTCCATCAACTGGTTGATAAGGAAGATGCCCCGACCGCCGGATGAGAAGATGTTCTCGCCGTGGATCGGACTTGGGATGGAATGGACGTCAAATCCTGGACCGGGATCGCGAACGACCATGAGTATTCCGCGTGATTTGTCGCAGCAGACGGTGAGTTGAACGGACTTGTTCGGGTCCTTTCGACAACCGTGCACGACGGCGTTGACGAGGGCTTCGTGGAGTCCGAGCTCCACCTCGAATTCTTTCTGCTGCGCACAACCCTCACCGCGGATCGCCTCCATCACCTTTTGGACAATGCCGGACAATGCCTCAGTGGTGGCGGCGAACTGAATATCGAGCCTCACGATCAGGTCATCGCTGTCGAACTCACAGGCGGGCAAAGGTTGCTTTTTCATGACACTCTAGATTTTATGCGGACGCCTGTCCCTCCTGCAACGCGGGCAGGGGGCCCCGCCATCCACGAACGATGGCGAAGAAAAGGCGAAAAGCCGATTACGAGTACGATTACGATTGCGAGAACGAGAAAAAGGCCAAGCCACCCTCCTGCTCCCCTTCCTGCTCGTACTCGTACTCGTAATCGTAATCGGCTTTCTGCCTTCGTTCCTGTCAGATTCGTCACATTTCGGGGACATAGAACTTAATTCGATTGCAGACGGGAAGATTAGTGGTAACGGCGAGGGAATTAAGTATCATGTCCCCGAAATGGACGATACGAGCAAGAAAGAATTTTTCCCGGTCGAAAAAAAGTACCGCAGCCGGGCTGTCGTTTGCGGCCCGAACCGTGCGGGACACAGGGCTCACCTGCGTTCGCTGGGCCTGCTGGACGATGATTTTGCCAAACCCTTCATCGGCATTGCGAACTCGTGGAACGAGATGCATCCCGGCCACGTTCACCTCCGGACCCTGGCAGAGGAGGTGAAGAAGGGCATCTGGCAGGCGGGCGGCATTCCGTGGGAGTTCAACACGATTGCATTGTGCGACGGCGTGGTACACGGCCATCCGGGAATGCGGTTCACTCTCCCCAGCCGGGACCTGATCGCCGACAGCATCGAGATAATCGCCGAAGGCCAGCAACTGGACGGCTTCGTCTGCATTTGTTCGTGCGACAAGATCGTCCCGGGGATGATGATGGCCATGGCCCGACTGGATCTTCCCTCGGTGATAGTGACCGGCGGGCCGATGATGCCCGGCTCCTTCAAGGGTAAGCCCGTTGCTATTCCAGACATGCGCGAAGGCGTCGGCAAGTGGGTGACCGGGATCTACTCGGACCAGGAGGCACTGGAGCTGGAATGCTCCGTCTGTCCGGGTCCGGGATCGTGCGCGATGAACGGCACAGCCAACACGATGAGTTGTGTGGCCGAAATTCTCGGACTGAGCCTCCCCGGCTGTGCCACGGCCCACGCGGTCACAGCTCTGAAGAAAAGGATCGCCAAGGAGAGCGGCCGACTGGTTGTCCGTTTGATCGAGGAGGATCGGCGGCCGTCGAGTTGTCTCACCCCGGCTGCTTTTCAAAATGCGCTGATTCTGACGGCGGCCATCGGCGGCTCGAGTAACGCAACCATCCACATCCCGGCGATTGCCGCGGAACGAGGCATCGCGATTACCCTCGACGATGTGGAGAAAGCCAGCCGGGGGACTCCGCTCATCTGCAGCCTGAAAAGCTCTGGCCCGCACACCTTCTGGGATTTGGACCAGGCGGGAGGCGTACCCGCGCTGATCAAGGAACTGTCTCCTCTTCTGGCTTCTGAGGCGATGACCTGCTCGTCACTGACCCTGGCGGAAATAGCGAAGAAAGCGACAAACAGAAACCCGGAGGTGATCCGACCGCTCACCAAGCCGGTGCGTCCCGAGGGCAGCTTCGCGATCCTGAAAGGGAACCTTGCGCCGCTCGGCTGTATCGTCAAGCAGACCGGTGTCGAAGCGAGAATGATGGAGCACACCGGCCCGGCGCGCGTTTTCGATTCAGAGAAAGAAGCCGAAGCCGCAATCTACGGAGGACGGATCAGTCCCGGCGACGTCGTGGTCATCCGTTACGAGGGCCCCAAGGGAGCTCCGGGAATGCCCGAAATGTTCTCAGCCACCGCCGCCCTCATGGGGATGGGACTCGGCTCAACGAGCGCCATCGTGACCGACGGACGCTTCTCGGGTGCAACGCGAGGTCCATGCATCGGACACATTGCGCCGGAAGCGGCATCGGGCGGACCAATTGCCTACGTGAAGGAAGGCGACCGCATCAAAATCGATATTCCAGCACGGGTCCTTCAGCTGCTCGTTAGCGCCGAGGAACTGGAAGAGCGGAAGAGGACCATGGCAATCAGGCAGAGGGAGATTGCGAGCAGGGTGTTGAGGAGGTACGTCAAGGGTGTCGGGGAGGTGTCTTCGGGGGCGGTTGTGGAGTAGGCACGCAGTCTTTTCGGAGCCGCGTACGCGGCTCCGAAAAAGCCAAAGTCGGTGCGTCGTTCGGAAACTGTTTGTACTCTCGGAGGCTCAAAATTGACCGCTCCAAGGACGAACATCCGCTACTGGATCCTGCTCGCTCTTTTCGTCGCTACGACTGTCAACTACGTGGACCGTGCAACGCTTTCCATGGCCGCGCCGATGATGCGCAAGGATCTGAGGATCGACCCGGTGGCCATGGGCTACGTCTTCTCTGCTTTCGGGTGGTCGTACGCCGCATTGCAGATCCCCGGAGGCTGGCTGCTGGATCGTTTCGGGTCCCGGCTGGTCTACGGGCTGGCGCTTTTCCTCTGGTCAATCATGACGTTCATGCAAGGCACCGTCGGCTTCCTGGCCGGCGCGAGCGCCTTTGCAGCCCTCCTGGTGCTGCGCTTCCTCCTGGGTGTCGCCGAGGCGCCCGCCTTTCCTGGCAACAGCCGGATTGTGACCGCCTGGTTTCCGGCCCACGAGCGCGGGTTTTCGTCCGCCGTGTTCAACTCGGCGCAGTATTTTGCGCTGGCGGCTTTTACCCCCATGATGGGCTGGATCCTTGTCCAGTGGGGCTGGCAGGCGGTTTTCTACACGATGGGGCTGGCCGGCGTCCTGCTGGGCTTCGCCTGGTTTGCCTTCGTCCGCGATCCGGCGGTCCACCCGGCGGTTAACCAGGCCGAGATCGATTACATCCGGTCGGGTGGTGGGCTGGCGGGTCTGCAGGCGGAAGCATCGAGGATCCGCTGGACGTACGTCCGCCAGCTGGTCACGAACCGGATGATGATCGGGGTTTATGTGGGACAATTTGGAATCAACACGATCACCTGGTTCTTCCTCACCTGGTTCCCCACGTACCTGGTTCAGGCCAAGGGGATGTCGATCCTGAAGGCGGGACTGGTTGCTTCCATCCCGGCCGTGTTGGGATTCGCGGGCGGTCTTCTGGGCGGCTATACCTCCGACTGGCTGCTGAAACGGGGTAAGTCCCTTACGTTCGCTCGTAAAGCCCCGATCATTCTCGGGATGACGTTCTCGTCGTCAATCGTGCTGGCGAATTACGTGACCGCGGAATGGGTTGTCATCGCCTTGATGTCGCTCGCGTTTGCCGCCAAGGGTTTTGGGGCCCTCGGATGGGTGGTCGTCAGCGACACCTCGCCGAAAGAGATGGTCGGGCTGAGCGGTGGCATTTTCAATTTCGCCGGGAACCTGGCAAGCGTGGCAACCCCGGTGGTGATCGGCTACATCCTTGCCATCACCGAATCGTTTAACGGCGCCCTGATGTACGTTGGGATGATGGGCGGGCTGGGCGCTCTGTCTTACCTGTTAATTGTGGGCGAGATCCGACGGGTGGAGTTGAGGAAGTAAACAGTTACTTCAGGGATTGCCAACCGGGCCGTAAAGCGGCGGTTGGCAATTCTAGTAAGGAGACCCTGGAAATGATGAACATCGACTTTATTCATGGCGTGATTCCACCCCTGATCACTCCAGTCGACTCCCATGAGAGAGTTGATCAGAAGGCGCTTTGCGGCATCATCGATCACGTTCTGAAAGGGGGAGTTCACGGGGTTTTCGTCCTCGGGACAACAGGGGAATTCTACGGTCTCAGCCTGGATGAGAAGAAACGGGCCGTCGAAACCGCCATCGCACATGTCAACGGCCGAGTACCGGTATACGCCGGTGCCAGCGCGATCACGACCCGGGAGTGTGTGACATTCGCCCGGATGGCCGAGCAGGCCGGCGCTCAGGCAGTCACGGTCCTCACCCCGATGTTCATCACGCCGAATGAGAGCGAGCTCTACGACCACTTCGCCGCAATCGCCGCGTCAACGTCCCTCCCGTTATTGCTTTACAACAACCCGGATCGGACGGGCATCAACATGTCAGCCCAGCTGATCGAACGGCTTGCCGATGTCCCGAACATCGTGGGCGTAAAGGACAGCAGCGGCGACATGACACTGACCTCGGAGTACATCCGACGCACCCGGGGAAAATCGTTCAGGGTGCTGGCTGGGCGTGACACGCTGATCCTCGCCACGCTTGTCTACGGCGGATTCGGTTGCGTCGCCGCAACCTCGAATGTGGCTCCGGCGCTTGTGGTGGAGATTTACGAGAAGTTCCGGGCCGGGGACCTGGCCGGAGCGCTAAAAGCGCAGTTTCGGCTCGCGCCACTGCGGGTCGCGTTCAATCTCGGCAGCTTCCCGGTGGTGATCAAAGACGCCTTGAACCTCCTCGGCATACCCGCCGGCGATCCGATCAAGCCGATCGGCCATTGCACGGAACAAAACATGGACAAGCTGCGCCAGATCCTCGTGGATATGGGGCTGGAGTGCCGGGGCTGATCCGGGTCGGCCGTAGGTCCGAATTCCAAGTCGGACACTACACACGCCGCCAGCGGTATCGAGCCAGCTGGCCGCACGCCGAATGTCCGACTTGGAAGTCGGACCAACGGTCAGCCGGTCAGCTCGTCAGCCGGGCAGCTCCGTTCGCTTGGCCAGGCTGGTTTGGCCTATAATGCCGGAAGTCACTGAATCACAATGCAAAATACTCCGGAGGAACTATGAGGCTTCACGCCGTAACCCGATTGGTTTTGTGTCTGACGGTTCTGATAGCGATGTTTGTGACCCCGATTCTGGCCCAGGGCGCGGCGGATCCCCTTAGCGCCGGCCAGAAGATGCTGCACTCGAGGATTATGGACATCGTCATTCGCTCCGCCGAAAAGATGCCCGAGGCGAACTACTCTTTTAAACCGACGCCGGAGGTCAGAAGCTTCGGGCAGATTCTCGGTCACATCGCCGATGCCCAATACCTGTTTGCCTCGGCCGTCCTCGGCGAGCAGAACCCGTCTCCCAACGTCGAGAAAAGCAAAACAACGAAAGCTGACCTTATCCAGGCTCTGAAGGACGCCTCTGCGTACAGCGACAAGGCGTACGACGCCGTAAAAGACGCGCAGGCCGCCGACATGGTCAAGTTCTTCGGCCGGGACATGGCAAAACTAACCGTCCTGTCTCTCAACACAATGCACGACAACGAGCATTACGGAAACCTTGTGACCTATCTTCGGATGAAGGGCCTGGTACCGCCCTCCAGCGAACCGCGGAAGTAAGCGTCACCGCGAAGCCACTCGACTCATTACTGTAAAAGGCTTTGAAAAGCCTTTGCCTCAAGAAGCCCGGCGCGGCTCCCGAAGTACACGCCGGGCAATTGTTCCTTTTTCGGGTCCAAGGTGTCACCTTTTCCCCTTCTCTCGCGTCATATCTCCAAAGCCGCACACCATGCACTTGACTGACCAATCAGTCGTCCCAGGCACTGGCGCGGAGGAGAGAAATGAAAAAACTTACGTTCGCTTTGTTATTGACGATGAGTCTGGGCGCGACACTGTTCGCTCAGAACGGGCACATGGGACACAGGATTCAAAAGAACCTGGTATTCCCTCAATTCGTTCTTGCCTCTGGTTTCTCAACCGAAGTCATCCTGATGAACCCCGCCCCTGGCGATCCGGTCTCGGGCACGCTGTTTTTCTTTAACCAGGACGGTACACCACTGACAGTTCAATCCGACGGGAATACGGTCAGCCAGATCGCTCTGACGATTCCGGCCGAAGGCGTCCGGTTCGTTACCGCGACCGCGACCGGTACGAGCACTAACGTAACGGTCGGCTGGGCTCTTTTCGACGCGGCCACCGACGACCCTTCGAGTGTTGGCGATAATCGTCGGAGCCGCCTTTCCGGCTCGCTCGTCTTTACGAGGGTCAACAACGGACAGACGACAGCGAAGGTAGGGGTCGTAACCGCGCGTTACGAGACCGGCGCACAGCGCCGTCTTGCGATTCCGGCTATCAGCTCGGGAACCGTCAATACCGGTGTTGCTGTCGTCAACGCCGGCCAGGCCGCCCTGAACCTGACTTTTCAACTTCAGGACGCGGCGGGCGCGATCGTCCGGAACAATGCTAACCCTGCCCAACCGGTGTCTCCGCTCGCCCCCGGTAACCAGAAGGCGCTTTTCCTCAGTGAGCTGTACCCCGATCTCGACCTCTCCAATTTCCGGGGCACTCTCAGCGTTCTGGCGGACGGCGAAGGACTCGTCGCCCTCGGCCTCCTCACGGACCAGGATGCGCTAAGCTCGATACCCGTCGTCCGGGTTCCCCGTACCCAAGCCATGACGTTCACCGTGACTAACCAAGGATTCGACTTCTCTCCGGATTCTTTTGACGTTCGCCCAGGAGATACGGTGACCTGGACACTGGAAAACATCCACAATGTCGTGGAGGTCACTGAGGCGACTTACAATGCGAACGGGAACACGCCGAAGGCCGGAGGCTTCTCCCTGCCTTTTGGAGGCGGAAGCTTCACTTTCAATACCGCGGGAACTTACTTCTACGTCTGCTCACCGCATGCCTTTCAGGGCATGAGAGGGAAGATCACAGTAAAAGTGGACGACAACCCGTAGAACAAGGCAAGGAGACAGGGAGAACAGGAAGACAGGGAGACAGGGAGACAAGGACAAGGAGAAAGACGAAAAGCCGATTACGATTACGATTACGATCACGATCACGAGCGCGAGCGCGACAGGACGCGGGCAGAAGCCGAGGACGGCGTCACCTGTTCCAGTCTCCCCTCTCCCTGGTTCGCCGACTTGAGCCGGGACTACAAATCTTGCCTGCCCGCGAATTTCGCGCTCCTACTTGTCTCCCCCTCTCCCAGTCTCCTTGTCTCCCAGTCTCCTTGTCTCCCAGTCTCCCCGTCTCCCCGTCTCCCCGTCTCCCAGTCTCCTTGTCTCCTTGTCTCCGTC
>Ga0105092_10000380_pt1 | contig 22610 bp, 35 predicted proteins | sample PPLLak2March2015_FD_87021 | JGI IMG/M metagenome (GOLD analysis project Ga0105092, IMG submission 87021) | Freshwater sediment microbial communities from Prairie Pothole Lake near Jamestown, North Dakota, USA - PPLs Lake P7 Core (1) Depth... | ecosystem: Environmental > Aquatic > Freshwater >... | reverse complement strand
TTCTATCTGCTGACCAGCGTCGTCGTTCGGAATGCGGCCGGGAACATCATCGGGGCGCAGAGTGAGCCGGTTGTGTCGAACGGTGCCGGGGGTGTTCGGCTTCAGCTTCAGCCGTCGGCTGTGACCGCTACGGTTGTGCCCTGATGGGCTCACTGGCGCCGATTCACTGGCTGTTCATTCTGCTGTTCTGCGGCGTGCCGCTCTTCTTCATGTTCGCAACTGGGCGATTGGTCTGGAACAAGGGAAACCAGCTAGCCCGCAAAGACCTGCCGCAGGACGGCAATCGTCCCGTTGTCGGCCGCGACGATGAAAAAACCCGTTCCAAGTTGTGACGGTCCGCTACCACCAGGGATCCCGTTACCGAGTGCCGACTGAAGGTCAGCGCCCATGCCACCGACCTCACCCTCGGTGAGCCACATATGCACGCCAGCCGTCGAAAGAATGCCCTGGAGTTCAGCGATTAGTGAAGCCTGCACTTGAAGCGCTGCCACAACCGCGCCGAGCTCGGCGATGAGCGAGCCGACAGCTGCCGCGCTGACGCCCACCGTCGGGGCGACCATCATGGCCTGAATGCTCGCCGCTGCGGCTGCTCCGAGCGTTGCGATAGCGGCAAGGCTCGGCGGCAAACCCGAGACGGATACGCCTGCCTGAATGGCACCCGCGAGCCGCGACTGGGCGTCTGGCAGCACTGCCAGGATGGTTGCGTTCGCGGAGCCGACGGCAAGCGCCGCCAGGGGTACCGCGCCGCCCACCGTGAACCCTCCGACGTACTCGGCCACCTCAGACCTTCAGCTTCGCGTTCCCGGGGCCCTCGACGAAACCAAAAATCGGGAGCGGCGTTGGCGCTGCCGCCATGGGTGTGAACGGAAAAACAATCCTGACCATGGCGCCAACACCGAGCGCGCCAGCTGTGCCCCCGTCGATAGAAATCTGCGTGCTCACCGTCCCGCTTTCCCACCCATCTACGTATGGTAGCGCTGGGTCCCCGTCGTCCCAACCAACAAGACACCTAGCGCCAGCCGGGACAGTCACCTGAGTGCCTGGAATCCCAACCCGAACGGCGCATTGGGCGACCCCGCGCCCTCTCATGCGCTCGTCATCCACGAAAACGTTGACGCGACCGTCGCCATCCTGCGAGACGACGCTACAGCGGTAGCGCTTCGTGTATTCGACCTTGTGGCGCACCGGCTCGAGCGCATCGTCGATGAGAGAGCGGGGACCAACAGATCGGAGCGTTGTTCTCAACCCCGACCGGCTGAGCGTGTGTATCACTTCTTCGACGCGCTGCCCGCGGACCACGATCCCGGGGACCATGGTCGGCGTATCAGGGGCTAGCCCGATCGAGCCGTCACCCCAATCGTCGTCAAGAACGGTTCCGTCCGGCTCAACCTCGGGCCACGTGTCGATACCGATCCAGATGGTTCCGTCGCGAAGCACTCGCCATGTAGCACCGAACTTCTCGAGCACTCTATCGAGCGCGTGCCTCCCCTGCCCGCGGACGCGCTGCCATGAGCTCAGGCGCTTTCCGAGGATAGAGCGGTCGGCCTCCGCCGAGAGCGTCTCCCCCGAGTCACTCATGATGTCATCGACGACGCTTTTGACGGTGGTGAGGTCGCCACCGTAGTTGCGGGCCTCAAGCGTGTGGGTCAGGCCGCCTGCGCCGCCGACAAGGCGCAATGTGGTCCTGCCGCCCATCGAGCGGCCGGAGCGCCCCGGCGTGACCGTGCCACGGAATTCGAGCCCCTCAATGACGAACGACATGGGCCCGGTTGGCGGCGCCGTCTCAAGCTCCAGCTGATCCATCGTGACCATCGCCGACCACGTGCCAGCGCGCTGCATGCGAACCGTGGCATCCAGCAGACGCTCCCCCATTGCGTGGGGAAAGTTCGGGTGGGGACCGAACGATGCTTTGAACGAATCCTCAACGGCCTTGTCAAGCTGTGGCTTGATCTCCGCCTTTACCGTCTCCTGTTCCTGTTCAGAAAGACCGGAACCGACGAGAGAATTGGTGATGAGCAAATCGAGCGTGACCTGTACGTCACGCATCGCGCTCACCTGGATCTTGACCGACTCCGGATCCTGAACGGTGATACCGGATGTGAGGCCTGGGATCGCCTTCGGATCGGCGCCGCCCGCAATCTTCACGCCGGCAAGCGGTGAGCCCTCGAGGCCGGCGCTGACTCCGCCACCGATGCCAAGCGAGGCCCCAAGATTGACGCCACCCTGGACGCCGCCGGAACCGCCAAGCGAAACCCCAACGCTGCCGCCAGAACTGCCAACGCCCGTATCCTTGGTGATGCCAAGCGCCGTGCTGAGTTTTGCCCGAACTGCTGTCTTGACCGCGCCCGTCAGGGAAACGAGCTTGGCCGCGTCCAGGTTCACCCCGAAGGCCGTCTTGAGGCTTCCGGGGAGGTTCTTGTCGATCGAGGAGCCGAGGCGCTTGTTTACCCGTTGGCGCTCGTCAGGAGTGAGCGCGCTGACCTCGTCGGTCAGCGAGACCGCTGCGGCCTGCTGTTCGGAGATGCCTACGCCAACTGTGGCCATATCATCGGAAGCCGCGCGGCGGGATCCCCAAGTACTCGCGGATCGTCTTGACAGGCTCCTCGAACATCGTGTTTTCGATGCTCTCCTCGCTCCCCGGATCGAGCGGCTGGAACGTGTTTGGGTCCACTTCCTCGCCCGTGCTCAATTGGTTCTGGCGAACTCCAGCGCCCCAGAGCCCAACCGTTCCGGCGTTACCGCCACCGACCGCAATTGCCTCACTCACGTGCTTGTAGTCGAACGCGTCCTGTGGGCGGATCTTGGACTGGGATTTCTTCGGCACGGCCTTTGACTTGTCGAACCACTCCTCAACGTTGATGACGCGCACGAAACCATGACGGCCAGATGGCTGCTCACTCTCGATCGAGATGACCCGAACGTTGCTGATCCCGAGCTCGTACGTCATGGGATGCAGGAACTCACAGGGGGCACGGTCGCGCCCCGGCCTTCGCGGATTGAAGTGGGGTAAGACCTGTTGCCATTCGGCATAATGAGCCGAATTCATCCACACGCGGATGGCAAACTTCGCTGGATCGAGACCGTTGTCGCTCGATGTCGGCTGATCCGAGCCCTTTGCCTTCTTCGTGTCGCAGTCGATGCCAACCTTCAGCTTTTCGACCGTCACGATCCCGGGAAGGATCGCCCCACCGAGAATGGCGGTGAACCAGTCGGCCTCGGCGGCCGGCGTGGAATCGAAACCTGGGATTTGTGCGGCCGCCATTTAGCCTTCGAGCAGCGCACGCATCTCGCGTCGAACCTGATCCGTAATAGATCCAGCTACGGCTGGCCCGATGGGCTCACCGCCCTGAATGTTGAAGTTCATGTCACCGAAACGCATGTCGAAGTTTTTGGTGCCGCCTGCCATGCCGGCACGCATCGCAATGCCCTGCTGATTGCTCGGCACTGCGCCAGGCGTGGACTCTTTCGCGCGCTTCTCAAAGATGCCGTTCGTGTTCTGGTCCATCGGCGTGAACATGAATTTGGCAAAATCGGAGCTAGCAAACACGAGGAACGGTTTGAAGAAGTCGAGGGCCATCTTGAGCCCCGTGCCCATTGCGGTGACGAACGCAACGAAATTCTCTCGGATCTGAGCGCCGTTGTCCCGAATGAACGTGGCCGCCTTTACGAGCTCTGTCCCGAGTGAGGTGGCGGCGTCGGTCATGAGCGTAGCGAAATCGATCCGCCCAGCAAAATCCGAGAGCGTGTCGAACATGCCCACGATCGCGTTCGTAAACGCCGTCATCTGCGGGCTCGCCACGGCTTTCTGAATCGAGCCCATGATGCTCTGGAAGGCTCGCGTGATCCCCGGCTCGACGCGCTCACCGAGCGAGATGAAGGCGTTCTGGACCTGGCTCTTTAGCGTGTTCCACATGCCGCCGATCGACGACATGTTCATCTGAAGTGCGAAGCCGCCGGATTGCTTGACGCCGAGCTGGTTGCGGACGGCTTGCAGGATCGCCGGGATCGCCACATCGGCCGAGAGATCCCCGGCCTTCTGCATCTTCAGGATCTCTTCGCGGGTCTTTCCGAGCGTCTTTCCGAGGACCTTGTAAACCTCGTCTGCCGAAACGCCGTGCTCGGCAAGCTGGCCGGTGATTTCTTCCGCTTGGAGCCGCCCCTTCATCTTGATCTGCGAGATGGCTCGCAGGGCGAACTGCGCGCTCTCGCCAGAGCCAGTGAGGGCCTGGAGATCGGCGCTCATGCGCACCAGGTCCCGCGCCATCGGCACCTGAAAGCCAGCGTTGGCAAGCATCTTGAACGAGTCGACCGTGTCGAACACGTCGATGCCGAGCTTGCCGGCCTCGCGACGGACCTCGCTGAACTGCTGGGCGGCGAGGGTGCCGTCCTTCAGGATGGACGAGAGCGCGGTCTTCGAGCGCTGGGCGAAGCTGACGGCGGCGAGCGTGGCGCCCGTGAACTTGGCAGCCAGAAAGCCAACGGCGGCGGTTAGGGCCGTGACAGCCCCTACCGTGGCGAGCATTGCGCCAGCGGGCGTCATGCCACCTGTTAGCTTCTCCATCCCCTCGGCACGTATGGCCTGCTGTCGGGCGGCCCGCTCGGCTTCGCGTTGGCGCAGTTGGCGTTGCTGGAAACCAACCGTGCGGCGCTCGGCGAGCCTTTCCCCGAGCGCCCTCGCGCGCCCAGCCGCTGACCGTCGAGCCGCCATGGCTCGCAAGTCCTGGCGGTTGGCGACGTCCATCTGGCGTCGCCGCTCCTTCATCTTCTTCGCAAATTCGCTCTCTCCCTTGGCGAAAAAACGCTGTTGGTCACGGAGGTCGCCAGATAGACCTCGGATCGAGCGCGACATTGCGCGCGCTGGTCCCGTCACCTGGTTTCGTAGGCGTAGGGTGAAGTCTGCCGAGCCGTCAGCCATTGATTTTGCGCGCTGCCTTCGCGAGGCCTTCCAGGTACGCCGTCAGATTTCTGTCGATGTTGATGACGGCGCTCTGAAACTCGAACTCGAGATCCGCGCCGAGCTCCGTCTCGTCCGTGAACGACCCGTTTTCGTCTTTTTCCAACCCCCGAAATGCAATCAAGGCCCGCCCGCCCACATAGGGGGCAGAGCGGGCCTCGTCTAGCCTTTTCCCTCGGTCTGGATGCCCTCTTTCGATAGCTTCTGGATCGCTACCGCTGCGTCACCTGACCAGTCGGGGTATTCGTCGAAAAGACGCTTGAAGAAGTCGGATGTATGGGCGTCCTTCGGCCAAACGCACGTCGTCTTGACGGCCGTTTCGCAGATATTCATGAGCTCGCTAGCGTTGCCGGCACCGGCCTCGAACTTCTTGTCGGCTGCCTGCGAAGCGTTCGCGAAAGTCAGGGTCTCGGTGCGCCGAAACCGTCGGCAAACCACCAAGCCAAAGCCTTCGATCTCCCACCAGGAGATGAATTTGTGCAATACCCTGAGCGAAGCGAGAATTCCATCTCGTTCGGCTTGCTTGTCCACTTCTGACAAGCTCGTGTCTTCCGCACGCTCTTCTAGCGTATCGGTCATTGGTGCCTCCGTTTTCTCTCAAGCCGCCATTAGCGGCGATGGTCAGATTGCTGTCCCGATGTCGTTCCCGAACACGTCGGCGCCCTGGAAGTAGATGTTCGAGACATTGAACTCGACGGGGATGACGAGCAGGTCCGGCCCGCGCTTGAATGCGTGCTCGCTCGACGAGTAGAGGCACTTCCAGAGCGTGTCTTGCGTAAGGATCTGATTTTTGAAGTACGTGGCACCAATCGTGAGCTGCATCATCGCAAGCCCGATGCCGATCTCCTGAGCTGCTGCGCACCAGTAATCCCAGTAGGATTTTTGGACCGTCATGGATGCCTCGTACTCGGGTTCCCCGTCGGTCCATGCTGCAATCGCGCGCCCCTGCCGCATCGGCTCGCGCGTGATCTTGTGGGAGTAGTTGAGCTCCTCGAGCCCACCAACCAGGCCGAGCGTGCCGCCCGCCGTTACTAGCTCAACCTCGCAGTTTTGGAGATCGTAGGCGACGTTGTCTACCGTTACTGTCGGCATCGTTACACCGTCACCGAGCGGGCAAGGCCCACGGTCACTTCGAAGTTTTCAGCAGGTGGGAGTGGGACCGCGCGATATGTGCCGCGAACGATCCTTGTCCCGAATACGTCGTTTGTTTGGTCGATCGTGAACACCTGCTCTTCGACGTGGCTCGGGTGGTTGTCCACCGTCGGGCCCCGCATCACCTCGGCAAGCGCAGAGTTGATCGCCATCTCGATCTGAGCCGCATTCCGCGGATCGATCGGTCTCGCCGTCTGAGACGGGATCTTGATGGTCCTGACCTTCGAGAGCCGGTAGCGCGCGAGCTCGCGGTCCACGACCGTAGTGCCCTCGTCGAGCAGGACTCCATAATCCCAGTAGAGGAAGTCGGAACCGGCGGAGCTCTTCAGGTAGCCGTTCGTGATGAAGAAGCCGGGACCGCTCGGATCCGTGCGGAACGTGAGGGTCTTGTCCGCCTCGGTGAAGAGCGTGTTCTTCGACTCGTCGTTTGCGATTGCCACGCAACCATCGAGCGGGCCTGAGGCGACGCGACCGAGGTTCTCGGAAATCTGAGCGCGGACGGCTCGACCGAAATCGGAGAATAGGCCGGAAACGCGCGGGATCCCAAAGCCCGCGAACGGGTTCGGACTGATGGCGTCTTCGAGTGAGTAGGTGTCGGCAACGCGGGAGTTCGCGAAGACCGCCGAGAATGCCGAGAGGTAGTTCGAGCTCGTGTCGATCGAGCCGCCGTCCATCATCGAGCGCGCAAAGTGCTTGTTCGTCGCGAGCGTCCCCATGTGGGTTGCAATCGCAGCGGCAAGCGTTGCAGCGGCTGCCGCTGTTGCCGGGTTACCAGCCCAGCAAACCTTGCGGATCTTGCGGTTTGTGAGCAGCGCCCCGTTCGCACCAATGAACAGGCCGGCCATGGCCGTCCCGAGGTCGGTCGTGTTGTAGTGTGCCGTCGTCGACGTTCCGGTGAACACGTCGCCGACTTCGAAGAAGGTCGGGCCGCCACCTGGCGTGAACGTCCACGTGAACCCAGCGTCAGGGACGACGAACGTGCCGCCAGAGGGGATCGTGATCTCTTCCGAGAACGTCCGCTCTGCGTCAGCCGTGGTGTTCGTGCGGTCGAGCGAATAATCGAACTTGCCGACCCCGACCGTGCCGGTCTTTTTGATGCGGATCTTGATCGCGAAATCGTGCGTGGCGCCGCCGACGGAAACCGTCATGGTGCCGGTGCTGGTCCCGATTCTGGTGGCGGTGAGGACGCTGTTCACGCCGGCAACGCTCGTGGCGGTCTTGAGGAAGAAGCAGCCCCCTGCGGCCGAAATGCAATCGAGCGCGATGTCCACGCCCGGACCGCGCCCAACAGCCGCCTTGAACGCCTGCGGATCTGTTCCGAGGTAGAGCTGTGCGGCGGTCCCGGCGCTCGAGCCGCCGATGACGAACGGAAAGTTCGTTCCACCGGAGACGAGCTGAAGCCCGCCGTCCTGAACGGTGATCGTTACGGTACCCGGATAGGGCATCGGCTACTCTTCCTCTTCCGGGAGTTCCGGCTTCGGCTCGGTCTTGGGGGCGTGCGGTGAGAGCGCAGCTGGGTGCGGCGTGTACTCGCCCTTTTCGTTCGTCTCGCTGGCTGCTTTGAGCGCGGCTTCGTAATCGGCTTTGCTGAGCCTGAACGGCTCGCCCGCATGGTGCGCGTGAAGCTTCCACCCATGGAGGACCACCGCCGCCTCGTGTTGCCAGAGGAACTGGCCAACGAAGTCAAACGGCTTTCCGTTGACCATCGTGATCGTCTCCTCGAACGTCTTCGGGCGGACTTGCCCGAAAGTCGGGGCCCACTCTTCGGGCGTGCGCTTGCCGTCGCCCTGCTTTGCGGCAGGCGCGGCGGGCGTTGCAACGGATGGACGGGTAGCGTCCTCCCGGTCGTTTTTCTTGTCGGTCATGGTGTTTTTACTTCAGGCGCAACTTCACGAGACAGTGCGCGCGCCAAACGCGGTCGAAGGCGCGATCCCATCGCGGCGGGATGCGGTTACCGGGCGAGAGAGGCCGGGGACGTTGCCCCTTCTTCCCGCCGTGGAACCAACGTCGGTAGTTGGCGTCCGAGCCGATTGTGAAACCGAATCTTGAGGAGTGTTTGAGTCGGTACGAGTCGCGGAGTCTGCCGGTTTTGCCCTGACCGACCTTGCGACCGTCGGGACGTTTCTTTGGTGCCCACTTGGCGCCATTCGGCGCGCGCTCTCGCTCGAATGCTTGGTCGGTGAGCGAGAGCGCCTCACCGGCAAGGGCTTTCGATGCGTCGCTGATAGAACCTGACGAGCCGAGGTCATCGACCGAGCGCGCCCACTGCTCGAGCTTGTGGAAGTCGCCGGTCAAACCCATCCGTTAGCTTTCGCTCGTCACGTCCGGGTCAACCCATTCGTTGACTTCGTAGGCAGTAGCGGATTCGGCTTCGCCCGCTGGCGACTCGATTCCGGTGCGGATTTCGGTTGAAGCAATCTCGACCTCAGCATCTGCGTCGATCGGCTCTGCCGGTATCGGCACGTGAACACCGATCATCGCATCTAGCAGATGGGCTCCCTCGATGTGTCTTCCCTCGACCTGCGTGATGAATTCGTAGCGGGCCCCCTCGAAGAGAACGCGGTCGGGGACTGGTAGCAGTCGCCCGGCACGCACGAGTTGGTCGAGTGTTAGCTCGCACTCTTCCTTCATCTTGAAACGCAACCGCGCTCTGTAGAGCGCCCTACGCTGTCCAACTGGCTGAGGCTCGCCATCGGCGACGACCGGGTTTTTCTCGGTCTCAAGAACGATCCCGCCCTCATGGATCCAAACGATCCTGGGCGTCGGCCCGTGCTCGGAGTCCTTGAGGTTGCCGAACTGGTGCTCAAAGCTAGCCGGCTCGGTGCCCTCGATGCCACGAACGACCTCGAGTTGCGCCATGAGCGCATCGATGACGAGTTCGCTCGATGTCGCCACACTACCAGCCTCGCGCCGCTGTACTCGTCACCCGAGCGTGGAAACGTCCCGATACGGTCGGTGTCCCGTCCACGATGTCGGGCGGCTTGATCTTTCCCTCACCGACCATCCGAAGCCACGCGAGCGCGTCGTTACGGTTGCTGAGGATCATCTCGTCGGCACCATCGGGCTGGAAGCCGATTCCAGAAAGCAGGTTGTAGGCGACGATCGCGCCAACCCGCCGACTCAGGCTCGAGCCGAAGCTTTCGAGTGGGAGCGTGTAGGCGTTGCCGAGGTAGCCGTCTGCCTCGGAGCTCTGGCTCAGGATCTCAGACCAGAGCATTTGCGTATCGGTCGTCTTCGTTTCACCAGGAAGTGGAACGTCGTTCGGCCCGAGGTAGACGACATGCGCGATGCCCGTGACCGCAAACGTTGCCGTAGCGGCCGCCGGTAGCGTCCAGGACGCTCTGATGTACCGGTCGCAGGGTGCCGCAATGAAGTCGACGACAGTCGGCTTGGCGAGAACCTGCGCGTAGAGGGCACGCCAAAGCCCACCGCTTGGCTCCGTGCTCGTCTCAATCCTTACCTCGATCGAGGTACTTACCGCGGTTGCCTCGAGCCGGACCGCCGTCACGCCGCGCGTGGGCACGAGCGTGACGGGCAGAAGATCAACCGAGGCGGCCGAGCCTGACGCTGCCTCCGCAGCACTTGCGTGGAGCGTTACTACGAGCGGGTTCGGCACGCCTCAGCGATCCTTAGCGCTATTAGGCGATGGCGCGCGACATCAAGAACCAAGGTCCGAATCCAGCGACCCCGCGCCCCTCCAAGCCCCAGATGAACTGGCGCTGGAAGAAGACGTTGTCGTCGGTGACCTCGGTCTTGGAGATGAAATTCACGGGCTCGCGGACCTGCCAGATGAGCGGCAGAATCGCGGAGCTCGTGTCGGCCAGGTACCAGGTGGTGGCCTGGTTGGCGAGCTCGGGAACGACGAGCACGTTCGCCTGTCCCGCCTGAACGTTGGACGCTCCGGACGCGCCGAACGTGGCCGTCACGATCGTGTTCGCCATGTCCTGGAGGGCGGGCGGCACGATCAGAAGGTTTCCGTTCACGCCGAGCGGCTCGCCGTCTTCACCAGTGAACCCAGCCATAGCCGTTCGGACGACTGCGAAGTTCGCGGCCGTGAGAGCGGTTGCGGCGAAATTGTTCGACTGGTTGCCAGCCGGATTCAGCGGATGCGTCGTCGCGAAGAACGCCACACCGTCGAAGCCGAGCTGGGTAGTCCCGGCCTGGAGAACCGTCTTCACCTGTTGGTCGGGCCACTTTCGGCCAGCCCGGCCAAGCTCGTTGAAAAGCGGCTTGTAGATGCCAAGCTGGTCGTCCTTGATGTCGTCTCGATCCACGCCCACCGTGAGCTCGTAAGGCTCGTTCTCGAGCGTGTACGCGTGGGTGTTGAGGTTCTGGATGACCTTCGGGCCGAGCCACTTCCGCATCTTCGGAATGCGCGCCATCCACCCGTAGGTGTTGGTGCGCGTCCCGCTCGGGATCTCGGTGGCGATTCGACTCTGCCACGACACGCTGTCGCGCCAGCCGGCGTCGAAGTGCGATCGGAAAGAGGTTTGCAGCGACTGGATCGCCGGCTTCGTAATGAGCATGGTGTCTGGTTCTCCTCAGAAAGTCAGGGCGATCAGGAAATCGCTTGCGGGAAGGTGAACGACACCCACACGCCAACAGCGTCCACTTCGTAAACGATTCCGGCGCGGCTTCGCGTTGCGCCACCGTCCGTCAGGGCGACAGTCTGGTCATCGACGATGAAGCAGGCCTTGCCCACGTCGTCGGCCGCGATTGCGTCGGCGGCCGCGGAGTTCAGGTAGGGACCGAAGACGCCTGAGCGAGCTCGAATCGTTCGGGTGTTGCCCACGCCTGTGAGGAAATTCTCCTCGCAGCGACCGACCGCGATTAGCGTCGTCGCCGTGGCGCCCTTCACCAGAAATCCAGTCGTTTGGGCTACGCAGACGATGCCGCCCTTGTAGTACTGGGTCGAGTCCGTTCCGATGATGGCGTGTTCCATCCCGGCCGGGTTGAACTTCTCTGCAACGTCTTTGTCAGCGGTAAGTGCGGCCATGACTCAAACTCCCGCCGGCGCTTGAGCGCGGCGCTTCTCGTTTTCAATCTTCTTCGCTTCGAGGAATGCTTCCTCGCTGCATCCGGTAAGGCGGCAGGCCTCGCGGTCTTCCGCCGTCATCTGCACTGCGCTCGCCGCGTTCTCGGTCGGACCGAGCGAAACGAACGACGGGAGCGAGAGCGCGAACTGCTCGAGCGCCTGCGCGGTCTGGAAGTTCACCCGTGCCCACTCGTGGGACGCCGGCGGGAGCTTCCCCTGACCAGAGAGCCTCTGGATCATGGCCTCGAGCTCGGCTTTTTTGCCCTGAGCCTGAGCTTCGGTGAGTTGTGCCAGGAGCTTCGTCGCCTGCGCGGCGCTGTCACGCCACTGCGTCACCTGAGCCAGCGCCTGATCGGTCGACGTCGATCCAGTGCAGGCCAGAAGCGCAATGCTTAGCTTCTGCAGGTCCTGAGCGCGCGCGCTTGCCGCGTCCTGAGTATCTGCCCCGAGGAGCTTCAGCACGCCGGCAGACGCCTCGATGGGGGCCGCCGTGGCCTTCTCGATCGCCGCGGTGATGTCGCTCTCGTTCGCCGTTTCCGGCAGGCCGAGAAGCTTGGCCAATACTTTGAGATCCATGATGCTGGGTTCCTTTCCGGCGCTCCCGGAATCGGTTGCCGCCGTGATTGGCGGGGTGGTTGGTTCTTCTGAGAGAGCAGACTGAATGGCGCTGGCAACGACTTGCGCAACGACCGCGCCCTCGACTGCTGTGCCGGTCGGCACGGTCACGAGGCTCCCCACGCTCACGGTTGGCGCGTGCTGCGCGTAAGGCGCGCTACGCACCATCTCGGGCGGGTCTACGAGCTCGCTGATGTCCACCGCGCACGCCGCTACCTTCAGCGACTCGCTCTTGCCGTCCGCGAGCCCCCACTCGATCGCCTCGTCGGCACCGAAATAGCGGTCTGCGTTGTTGGCTACCGCTGAGAGGTAATCCTTCTTCGTCTTCTTCTTGCCGCGCCTGGCGCTCGCGCCGGCGAATGCCTCGGCCAGGACATTGTCATTCTCACGCAGGATCTTGGACGCCGCGTCCATGTCCTCGTGAGTCCCACGCATCCCGGCCCGAGCCTTGTGAATCATCACGAAGGCGTTCTCGGCAACCTTCACGGTCGCGCCGGGGGTCGTCAGCAGGTACGCAGCGGCCGAGGCCGCCAAGCTGTCGACGCGAAACTCTACGTCCACGCCCGCAGCTGCTCGCTCAGCGAGCAGATTCAGCATCGACTTTGCGTCGTCGAGCAAGCCGCCAATCGAGCTCACGCGGACGAGGATCGACTTCGCCTTCGGTTTGGCGTTCAAGGCCCGGAGCACGTCCGCACCCGAAACGCCTTCGCCGAAGATCGACTTGCCGATCACGTCGTAGACGGCGATCTCGATACGGTCGTCCGCATCCGACGTTTTCGCGTCGAGGACGCGGAAGAGCCAGGTCATGACGGGCTCAGTCGAACTTGGCAGCCGCGAGTTTCTCGGAGGCTTTGGCCGCGTCTTCGGCGAGCTTGCCCTCGGCGATCAAGCGCGCCTCTTGAGCCTGGCGGAACTCCTCGCGGGGCGTCGGCACCATCTCGAGCGCGCGCTTGTCCGAGAGCTTTTTTGCCTCGTCCTTCGACTTCCCCTCGGCGATGTGCTTCGAATATTCCTGCACGCGGATCGTCTCGCGCGTGAGGTTCGGTGCATCCGGCGTCGGCGCTGCATGCGCCTTGGGGGCCGGTACGAAGCCGTCGCTCGGCTGATCCATAGTGTCTTTGTGGTCTTTGGCCATGGTACGGATTTGCTTTCCGGCTACGCCTCGGCAGCCTCGGTCTGTGGTTCTTGAGCCGGCTTCTTCGGCGCGGCGGGAGCGGGGAGAGCTGGCGTCGGGAGCTTCTTCAGCTTCAGGCCGTGCCGCTCCGCTACTTCGTCAATGTTCTCGATCTCGTAGCCGGCGAGTTTCCCGGCGCTCACGGCATCGAAGAACGCCTTTGCTTCTTCAGCCTCGAGCTTCGTGTCTACCGGCGGCTCCGTGTCCCACTTGGGCCACGGGATCACGTCGAGCGACGCGCTCATGTTGTAGGCGACGGTCGGGAACAGCGCCTGCCTGCGCACCTCGGTGCTCAGCCGTTCAGCGTCCGCTTCGGTCCGGAGCTGCTCGGCTTCGGCATGCTGCTTTGCGGCAGCGAGCGAGCCTTGCCCGACGATCTCGGTCGAGAGGTGCGACCCGAGGATGTGGATCATGAACCGGCGGTCACACCGGTCCAAAAAGTTCTTGAACGACTGCCAGCTGCCGTCGCGGGCCTCGAGTAGCTCGAGGTCGAACTTCGCGCCTTGCTCGTTGAGGTGGGAGGGGAGTTGCGCGACCGTCTCGCTACCGAGCGTCGCGATGTCGTCCCAAAAGTCGTCTTTTTCGCCGTCGTCGGCGAGAGCCGGAGCGAACGCCTTGATGATCGGCAGGCCGTGCCGTTCGTTGTACCGATTCCAGTCGCGGATCGTCTGCTGCTTGGCTAGCCAGTTGATCGCGAGCGGCCGAACTGCGCCGCGCATCCAGCCGCGATCACCGTCGGCAAGCAGTACCCAGCGACCGTCGCCAGGCGTTACGACAAGCTCACCTTCGCGGGCTTGGAAGAGCCAACGCCGATTGAAGTCGTCCCACCGGAGCCACTGCGGGTGGAGCGTGCGGAGCTTTGACTCCCACCTGCCGCCCGTCGTCGTCCAGTCGAGGACACCGACACTCACGCCGAGGAGAAGGTACCAGCGGAGCAAGCCGTCGAGCTCGCTCTCGGGAAACATCTCGAACCAAAGCGGCTCGTAGCGGTCCGCGATTCTCTGCGAGAGCTGCCGGTTCGGTGCCTCTACGGGGTTGAGGCAGAATTCTTTCGAGAAGACGGCGTCGATGCGCTTGTCGACGATGCCGGGGATGACATCGTCCTCGCCCATCGAGTCGATGAGCTGTGCGCTGAGACTGAAGTCACCGTCGGCATGTTGGCGGAGCGCGGAGCGGACTTCAGCGACGCTCCAGGTTGGGCGGATGCCGCTCGACCATTGCGAAATCTCGAGGCGCAGATTTTCGCGGCTGGGCATTCACGTCCTGTTGGTTGTCGGTGGCGCATCCCTCGCAGTAAGGTTTCTCGCCTTGGAGCCAGAACCACGAGCCGACCCAGAGTGGCGTTCGGCAGCGGCGGTGACCCTTGCCTCCCGGGCGGCCTTTACAGCGGACGGCTTCGGCGGTGACTAGCCACACGGTCAAACCCTCGAGTGCGGCAGCTTCCCGCGGTGGGTGCGGGCGGAGCGGTAGGCGCCCGAAACGGTTGCCCCGAACCCATCGAACGCACTCGCGAGCGCGTCGACCTGGTCGTCGTGCCGATCCTTCACGCCCGTGAACCCGCAGACCTCGGAGAGAAACGCGTCGCGCCAATCGGCACGGGCGGGAAGCAAAACTCGTCCCGTGTTCCACGCCGCCGCAACGTCCAACGCTCGAGTGAACTTGTCCCCGGCCTTTTGCGCCGAGAGTGCCGCGATCGGTAGCCCGGCGTCCCGAATGAATTCGACCCCACCCTTTTCGGTCGATGCCACGTAGGCCGCCGCAGTGGCGTTCGGGTACTTGGCTTTCAGGACCTTCAGGCGCTCACGGAAAAGCCTTGGCTCTTCCTGGCACCGGAGAACCTCGAGCACGTAGTGGGTCGCGCCGAGCTGGGCGAGAACAACGGCCACGCTGTAGTCAGCGTGGGTCTTGGACGTGTAGGCGAAGTCGCAGCCGATGCAAATGCGCGGCGTTGTCTTTGGCGGGAGCTCAGAGAACCAGAGCGCCTCGTCGGCAACGTCCGGCCACTGGAAAACATGGGAGCCTCGGCCGCGTGGCTCGCCCTGGAAGAGCGATTCCCACGTGTACGCGTCTTGCCGCTCTTCCGTGAAGAAGTCTGGCGGCTTTAGGTGCCAGAGAGACTGGCCGGGCTCACGGTGTAGCGGGTCGCTGGCGACGCGGCCGGCTGAATCCACGGCACCCTCGGCTATCGCCTTCAGGTTCGTGTACGGGTAGCCGCGGGCGATGAGATCGCCGGAAAGATCCTCGGGATGCCACCTGGTGGCGATCGTGAGAATCGAAGTCTTTGGGTGACGACGGGTCCGGGCAACGTCCGTGAACCAATCGATCACCTGCCTGCGGATAGTTGGGCTCTCGGCCTCCACGCGATCCTTGTGCGGGTCGTCGATGACCAGCAGGCCGTCAACGGTGAAGCCCGTGAACGAGCCACCTACCGACGTGAACCGGATTTCGGTACCGCCCTTGAGCGCAACGTCCGACAGTCTGCCCGTCGGCTCGAGCCCGGCGCGTTCTGCAATCTTCTGGAAGTGCCGCGAGACGTACTCGGCGCGCTCGGCGTTGTACGTTACGTAACCGTGCCTAAGACCTGGGCTCTTCAGCGCCACACGGACGAAGCCGTGCTCGATGGTCTCGGTCTTGCCGTGCTGCGGTGGAGTTGCCGCCACCGCTCGAAGTTTGCCCTCCGTTGCCGCCTGCTCGAACAGGGCCGCGAGCGGCGCCATCCACTCAGGCCGCTCGAGGTGCGGCGAAACCGCCGGAATCAGGTCGAGTAGTTCGAGCCCGTCAATGGATTGGTGTTGTTGGCTCGCCCGTAGCTTCTGGAGTCTCTTCGCCGCGATCTCGGGCAGCAAGGGCCTCGAGAATCGCTGCGTAGCAGCCGCAATCTTTTGCGCCGCAGGTCCGCGCGACGACATCGAGCAGGGTCTCCAGTTCTTCTTCGACGCGAACGTTTATGCGTGGCGCGAACTGCTTCGGGAACAGCCGCTCGAGCGCCCACTGAGCGCACTTGGCAGGACCGTTCGAGAGTCCCTTGCCGTCACCAGACTTTGCCTCGCGGAGTAGCTCCACGACCGCATCGCTACGCGCGCGCGTGATAGCTAGGGAGAAACTCGCGAAGGGCTCTTTCCCCTCGCCGTTCTGTCCCCACCTGAGCCAGTCTCGGTAGCTCTTCGGGTCGATGCCCACATTGTCGCAGGCGTGTGAAATCGGTATTCCCTCGGCGAGCAGCTCAACGAGCTGCGCCTGAAGTTCAGGGGTTAGCTTTGTCGGTCTGCCGGGCCCGTTCTCTGCGGGCTTTGACTCGGGACCAGAATTCTTGCTCATCGATGCCCATCCGCGCGAGCAGCCACTCGACGCTCCGGTGCTGCTTCCTGCTGTTGCAGGCGCCGCACGCCGGCAGAACGTCGTCTTCTCCACCGCGACCCAGCGCCGCTCGTGGCGTCACATGGTCGACGGTAAGAGGCCGCGTGTCCTTGCCACAGTAAGCACAGCCACCGTCGAACGCTGCTACCAGCCTGAGCCAGAAAGACTCGGTGATTCTGGCGCGAGCGAATCGCGATCTCCAAGGATTCGACTCTGGCTCACCGCGGATCTCGCGAAGTCTCCGGGCGGCGGCCCTTCGCATGGATCCCCGAACCCCCGGGAAGAATCCGCTAAACTGTCTGAATTCGGCAACCACGACCGCTGGCGCAATCGCCGCCATGATCCGTTCGACGGCGGCGCTCTTTGCTCGCTCCCGAAGTCCAGACGCCATGCAGCGATCCTATCCGCTCGCCCCGATCCCCTCAACCGTCGGCGCCTCCGCCTCCCGCTCTTCAGGCTCCGCGGTGACGCGCCGTTCGGCCCGCTGCCGGTGCCAAGCGCCGTAGGTGGGCGGCTTGTTGACCGTGCTGGGCTGCGTTACCGCGTGGGCTCGTTTCCAGAGCGCGAGGTGCTTGGGTTCGACGGTGACTGGCAATCAAACCTTCCGAATCGCCTCAATCGCCAGCCCGGTCACCACGACCACGCCGATACCGATCGCCGCGATCCCGAGGGCCATGTGCTTGGAGAACTCGACGGCTTTCATGCTCGGCGGCGTTTGGCTTCGCGGAAGATCGTTTGGATGGCCCACCGCTCGGGGAAGAGCCGGCGGACTTGGCTCGCCGGCTCGGTTTCCGTTGCCTCGCTGGCGTCGGGGAGCTGGGGGCGTTGACCTTGGATCTGGACGATTACCTCGGGCTGCGAGGCTTTGCGTCGTCTGACCGGTAGCGGCATTTCGTATCGGGCCGGGGCTCGCCGGGTGTCCGGGGGCGCCTTGGCGGCCCGATCCGGACCTTTCAGATCCGCATGCGTGAGATGCGTGGTCATGTGGGGCCCTTTGACTGGAGCTTTGCGAGCGCGCTCCGTAGCTCGCTAACCTCTTGTTCCAGCGCGCTTTTCCAGTTTTCGGCGAACTCCCGCACGTCGTCGATCTTTTCTGTCAAAGATCGTGCGAAAGCCCTCGCTTCCTGCTCGATTCGCTTCGGTCGGTCGATGAGTTCGCGACAGTGAACGCGGAGAAGCGCCTCGGTCGTCCAGAGTCGCCCCTGCTTGGCCCGTCGGCTCTTGAACAGAAGCTTCACCTTGCGGCCGTACTCGATTCGCCGAAGCGCCCGCCGCGCCTCCCGAGCCGGGAGACCCATTCGTCGACCGAGCTCGGCCATGTAGACCGGCTTCGTGAGCGGGAGTTTAGCCATCGCTCGTGGCCGTGGTGACGATCCGTGCCCGAGCGCTGGCGCGGCGTACGAGCTTGTGCTCCGCCCGGCGATCGTCTTCGGCTGCCCTCGACTCGAGCCAGGCGTCGCGCGCCCGAAAGAGCAACGTCTCGGCCTGGGCGTGGATCGCGCGCCACGTCTCCGCGATTTCACCCTTCGCGCTCGCCGACTCGGCGTAGAGCTGGCGGGCAAGGGCGTGCCGCGTGAAACAGAGGCAATCCACCAAGCCCTTGCACCGACAGTCTCGCGGCCCGAGTAGCCGGCCGATTGCTAGCACACACGTTTCCTGAGACCCGGCAGAGCGCCGTGCGCGCCTCCCGAGCTCGGTGCGGGGGTAGATGACGAAAATCCGCCCGCGGCCACCAGGGAGCCCGTCGAGCGCCACGGCCTCCGGATGGCAGTACTCCCAGAGTACCGCCACCGAACCTCTCGCGATCCGCTCCGTGTCCCAAAGCCTGAGCGCCGTTTCGCGCGCTCGATTGTAGGCTGTCCCCGTCGAGTAGCCCCAATCACCCGGCGGGTGAGTGCTCGGCATGCCCTGGATCCTCACGTTGTCGCGGAAGCACTCGAGCTGGTGACCGAGTGGCGTCTTCTGCACGAGGTCGTGCCCGAAACCTACGTACGACTGGAGCCGCTCGTCGTCCTGCCACGAAAGCACGGAGCGCACCGAGTCCTGCTCGGAGCGTTTGCGCTGGGTCTGCATTTCGGATACCTTTTCCTTCCAAGCCCGCCGCCAAGCAGCTTCGAAGGACGCCTCGGTCACCCCGGGGCGTTTTCGTTTCACCTCCCCGCGTCGGTCGCCTCCTGCTTTACGAGCCTAAGCCGTGGCCCGCTCAGCGTCTCAATCGTCCTCGTCGCGCTCGTAACCGCATCCATCGCCGCTTGCGCCGCCTCCCCGCGGCTGTCGAACTTGGTGAGCATGAACGCGATCGACTCGACGATGGCCGCTCGCTCGTCAAGGTCGAGGTTGTCCATGACGTGCAGTGTGAGCGCGCTAGCAAGCGCCGCGGGAACGAGCGCCCTGTCGTCGGCGAAGCGGGCCTCCAGCATCTCGATCACGGCATCTGCCGCTACGCAGACGCTCTCGAATTCCTGTTCATCGGTGCTCATGGTTTCGCCGCCTCCGCTTCGATCGCGTCCCACATTCGGCGCGCCTCCGAGGCCATCACAACCGTCGGCGGGCATTTTGCGTTCCGAATCCACGCGACGCAGAAGGCCCGCATAAATTCCGCCCGCTCGCCCCGCTTCTTCGCATCGTCCGCCTGGTCGTCGTTGATGTCGGTCATGGCTTCCGTTCCCCGTGGAAGTACTCCCAAGCAATCGGCCCCGAGCACATCCCGAGCCCAAAGAATGCGAACCAGAAGAGCACCTTCAGGAACATCCAGAAACCGATCGTCGCGACCATCAGCGACGCGCCCCAGACGATGCCAACCGTAAGCACGCAGACCATCAGCCAGAAGAGAACGGCCGTGCTCACAGCGTCCCCCGCCCGCCGCGCTCGCGGTGGAGTTCGTCCATCCACGGTGGCCGAATCGCAGCCATCGCGCTCGCAAAACCGATCGAGAGCGCTGTGATTTGTTCCTGATACGTCTTGCCGAGCGCTGTCAGCATCTCGGATACTTCGTCGGCTGTGTACGAACCGCATCCGTTCGGTGGGTCAAGCCAGCGCGGCGCAACGCCGTTGTCTTCGATGAGTCCGGCCATGCTGCGGAAGTGGGCCGGCTCGAGTTCATTACGCAGGCGCACCGTCACCAGCCCGTCATCCCACTCGACTCCCGTTGCGTGCGCCGGGGCTCCGGTTGCGGCCGAGCCGTGTGCGTCGATTTCGAACCGCCTCATGCCGGCCCGAGCCTTTCGTCCAACACGTCGCAGACCGCCTTGAGGACACTGTCTACGGCGGCTGTGCATGCCGTGTCGGATAAACTCCTGTCTCGTTGCAAAGACAATTTGTGCATCCGTTCGGCGAACCGCTCGTGCAGCAGCTCGCTAGGCTTCTTCGGCACGCCCGGCCAATCGCCAGACTTCGGCCCCGCCACCAAATCCGGAACCACCGTCTCCTCCCGCTTCCCCCAAACCTCGCACATCGAGCAATGCGGGTGCGGCGTGTCGGGGTGGGCGGGGCAGGGCTGGACGACCGCGCCGTTTCCTGTCGGCGTAGCGAATGGATCCGCTAGCGGCCTCGTGTTCGGCGCCAATGCCCAGACCCGATCGCCGCCGCTCGTGTGTCCGATGACCGCGCCTTCGCGTGGGTCGTCGTCCGGGTCGTCGGTGGCGTCGGGGTCGTGCCCGTTGCCTTTCATGATTCGGCGCAGCTCCGGGCTCTCCCGTGGTGGCGCGGCGAGGAGCTCCGCCAGGCGGGTCGACTCTTCGGCGTTGAGATCGTCTGGCGTGATGCGCCGCCACCCGAGCTCGGCCATCTGCTCCGGCGTTGGCTCCCAAATCTCCCGCACGCCGCCGCCAACGGCGTTCGGGATCGTTTCTTCTAGGAATAGGCGGCGGGTCATCGTGTCCTCGTCGACAACACGACCACGTTCTCGATGTGCTCTAGCGTCACCGTGCAAATGCTCTCACCCGTGGCCATTATCTGACCGTGCACTTCAATCTCATGACGCAGCGGGAACGGGACGCCAAGATGGCGCGCCGCGTACTCAATGAGCGCTTCTTGCAATTCCTGCTTGCCGAACGAAAGGCTTTTACGCTCGCTCATCTAACCTCGAATCGTTTCGCCTCGCGCGTGCCGGCGGCGCGCCTTCCCCTTCCCCCGCCTCGGCTTTTTCGGGAGCTGGCGCTGGACCAATGCCGAGGCGAGGACGGCTCGAACGTCTTCCGTCACGTCGATCTGAGCGCCGAGCTTTCGTGAGTTGAACCAGATGAACTTCCCGCGCCTGGGCAAACGGAGCAGCCGCCCCGCCGCGCTTCCTACACGTTTACTCGTTTCCTTGCCGGGTGGGTTTCGGTGCATGGCATCAACCCGTCAGCCCTAGATTGCTGCAAGTTGCCCAGGCCGCGCGCGTCGGCGTGTCGTAAGTCTGCGTGTTGGCGAGCCGTCCCTTCGTGTTCTGTGCGCCTGTCTTAGGGTTCGAGACGATGACAGCCTCCTCCTCGATCGTAATGGTTGCTCCGTACTCTAGGCAGGCGTTGACGAATGCCGTTTCGATCTCGTTCATGGTCTTCGTTTGGTGTGTGTTCATGGTGTTCTATGCCTTTCGTTTCACTCGGCCGCAGTCCTGAACTCGATCTCCCGCGCGCCCGTCGCGTCCGACCACTCGCCGCACCGTCTCGGCGCATGCGAGACCGCGAGCGCGTAGAGCCTCCGCACGTTGTCGAACATGGGCCCCGTCGCTCGGTCGACCTTTCGAATCGCCTGCATGACGGTTGAATGGTCGCGCCCGAATTCGCGCCCAAGTTCCGGATAAGAAAGAGCCTGCGTCTTGCGCGCGATCCACATCGCGACTTGCCGCGCTTCGACGATCGAGCGGTGGCGATCCTTGCTCAGGATCTCGTCGAGCGTCACCTCGTAGTAGTTGCCGACCGTTTCGCAGATGGTGCGAATGCTGGGTTTCATCGCCGAGCCTCCATGAGCCAATACAAATCCCAGAGCTGTTTCCGAATGTCCGGATCGGCCACGCCCTTCAGCTTGTCGAGGCCGTAGACCATTTCAGAACGCAGGCCCGGCGTGAACGGATAGTCGTCCATAGTGACGCCGGCTTCGCGTTGCAGTTGCTCGGCGCGTTCGGTGCGGGTCATTGCTTTCGTCCGATTCCTGAGACCAGTTCGCGGACGGGAGCGGGGAGGGATCCGCCGAGTAGCTTCGGGCTCGCCAGCCTCTCGCGCCGATCGCGGTCTCGCGCTTGGCCGTAAAGCTCGCAGAACCGGGCGCGGTCGGCGGCGTCGTTGCGCCCTTCGAGGCACAGGTTTCGCCAGCCGAGACGGCCCACCGTGAAGGCGACGATCGGATCCGTGAACACTGGGACACCGTACGCTCCGACCCGCCGAATCTCACTCAGGACATCGCCCCACGCATCCTCGGGCGAACGCCCGCGTCCTCCGCGCCGAGCGTCGAGCACAGCCGAGCGAATCTCGAAGATGCTCGGCAGGAAGGTGGACGTGCGCGACAGTAGCGTCACGGCCGCCATCAGTTCGCCAGCCTCCAAGTCGACGAGCAAAGTCTCGTAGGCCGATGCGTTCTCCGCAGTGAACCGAGACGACGGGAACGCCGACGCGAGCATTGCTACTGCTTGAACCACCTCGGTCTTGGTCATGGGTTTCCTCCGGCGGCGCGCTCTTCGTCGGCAATGCGCTTTGCTCGCGCCACGATGCTCTCGGATGCGTTTTCGTGGCGTCCGTTGCCGCCGCCGCCCCGCCGAGTGAAACGCGCCGCGTTGCGCAGCCAGTTGCGGAACGCGGCGTCGGCGTCTTGCCGCGGTGGCGTGAACTCGTGGTCGCGGAATGCGTCGAGCTCGCGCTCGAAGTCCACACCCTCGCGGCTCGCCAGCAAACGATGCGAGTCCTTCGGCTCCCACTCCGTCGGCACGCGCCGCCACCGCTTCGCGCGCGCAGATCCAGGCTTTACAGGTTGATCCGGAAGCTTGGTAGGGGAAGAAAAAGACTCAGATCCGGAAGGATTTGGATCGCGCGAGATCGGATTCCCTCGTACAGTTTCGAGAGCTTTCGCGAATTCGTCCGAGAACCTCGCGAATTCTTCGAGGGTTGTAAGTGGCCGACTTCCTTCGTCTTCCGGCCGAGGCATTCTCTCGGCTGCTGGATGGTCCACCCTTTGGTGCTTCGTCCAGCCTCGGATTTGGAAGAACGGCCGCCCGTCCGATTCGTACAAGCTGAGGTAGCGGTGACGAGCGAGGCCCACCATCCCGCGCGCAAGAAACTCCATCGGCTTCCGAGGGAATGCGCGTGAGAGGAGAACCTCCGGGCTGGCCTTTCCACGCCCGTAGTCGT
>Ga0105092_10000379_pt1 | contig 22653 bp, 18 predicted proteins | sample PPLLak2March2015_FD_87021 | JGI IMG/M metagenome (GOLD analysis project Ga0105092, IMG submission 87021) | Freshwater sediment microbial communities from Prairie Pothole Lake near Jamestown, North Dakota, USA - PPLs Lake P7 Core (1) Depth... | ecosystem: Environmental > Aquatic > Freshwater >... | reverse complement strand
CGACGTGGGCATTGGCCAGTCGGGCATTGGCCGCGACCAGTGAGCGAGTCAGGCCTTCGGCCAGGAACTTTTGATAGCCCTCTGACTTGTTGCTCGCGTCGACGAAGTCCCACCAGCCCATGGTCTCGTACACCTCCTGGCGGCGGGAATCGCAGCTGGTGAGCACCTGCCAGAGCTTTCCGACGAAGAATTCGATCTCTTCGTTCTCCAAACCCATCTCGGCCGGGACGTTGTCGATCAGATCCTGAACGATGAGCTCCCAATCCTCCTTGGTGCTGGGGAATCGAGAGGGCATCTCGATTGGCTTCTTCCCGTAGAGGGACATCTCGACCCGCGACGTGTCGGTGAGGTTGTCGACTACGTGCGCGCCCTTTTCACCGACGGGGATCCGGCTCATCGTGTCGGTCACGTGACGATAGAACCGGGGGAAGAAGCGAAAACCGTGTTCGCCCGGCAGGAAACCCGAAGGGCCTTCCGCATCAGGGCAGATCGAGTTGTCGCCTCCGACCGGCACCGGGATGCTCCTCGCCTTGCCACCGCACAACTCGCTCTGGCGCTCGAACACGGCAACCTGGAACCCGCGCTCGATCAACTCGTGAGCAGCGCTCATCCCGGCCACGCCGCCACCGAGCACCGCAACCTTCGGGCCCCGACCCCCGCCCTGAAACGTGCCGATCTTCTCTGATGTCATGTGTGACGTCCTTGAGACATCTCTCGAAGCTAGTGGGAGGGACCGGCGTCCTGACCCGTGAAGAGAGACACCGCCGCTCACAGATCCGGCGTACCCTTCCGCCGCCGGCGGAGCCGAAGGGGACATGAGCGATACCCAGTACTTGGGGGGACTGACCTACTTCACTGCCGTTTTCGCCGCGGTGCTCGCGCTGCCGATAACCTGGCTGCTCCTCCGCCGCTATCGGCGTTCGATCCTCAGGTTCATGAACCAGCGGAGCGTGGTTCAGCCGGCCCCGGGCCGGCCTTCCCCCGCTGAATCGGAGCCGGGTCGCGTTCCTGCTGCTCGCCCGGTCGAGCCGGGAGAAGTCTCGGCGGGGATTCGTCGCAATGTGATCCTGGTCGTCATCGTCGGATTAGTGTTCGGCTTCGCATTCGCTGTCTTGTTCCTCGCCTGGAACGACATCGACTTCTCCATCTACCGGATTTCTTTCTTCGGGATCTACCAAACCTGGCCCGCCGTGATTGGCGTCTGGATCGTCACTGGCGGGAGCAAGCGTTGGATGTGGGGCTCCCTCGCCGTGTATTTCATTGCTTTGTGGGCGGTGGGTCTGATCGCCGGTGCCAGCCTCATGGACCCCGCTCGGCTCTGGATATGGAGCCTCATCCCGACGGCGGCGGTCATCGCCTTCCTCACCCGGCCTCTCCGCGGTGTCGGCACATTGGTGCTCGGGACGATGATGGTTGCCATCCTCGGGTCGCAGGCCTTTGCCATTGCGGTCGTCGGTTCCGACGGGCTCCTCGATGCCTGGGTCGAATTCTTCTTCTCCATCGGGATCACCGACGGCAACGTGATGTTCTGGGCCCTCCAGTTGGTCGGATTGGTCGGCGCCATCATCCTCGCCATCCTGGTCACGGTCTGGCTGGCCAGGTGGTACGGGCGCCACGGCTTCTCCGACCAGATGCTCCTCCTCGGAACGGTCTACCTGGTATTCGCCATCGACTTTTCGGTCGGGGTCAGCTCCTCGGACGGAGCCGCGTTCGGTGTGGGGATGTCGATCTTCGCCGGTACGGCTGTCATCGCCATGGTTCTGTACCGCGTGATCCACCGGACCCCGGCACAGGCCCCGGCGCTGCTGATGCTCAGGTCTTCTCACCGGACCCGGAGAGCCAGCGACTGCTCGATCGGATCAACGCCGGCTGGCGGTACGTGGGCCCGGTTCGAATGATCGGCGGTCCGGACCTGGCAGTCGCCAATGTGGAGCCCGATGAGTTCCTCACCTTCGTGCGAGGCAAGCTCCGCCGACTCTTCATCGACGAGCCAGCGGTCCTCGCTGAGCGACTCCGCTCACTGATCACACGCCGCGACCCGTATGCAAGGTATCGCATCGACGAGTTCTTCTGTTTCGACGACACCTGGCGGCTGACGGTGACCCAACTGCTCGAGCAGAGCGGCGCCGTGGTGATGGATCTCCGCGCCTTCGGGCCCTCAAACGAGGGATGCATCCTCGAGATCGAGTTGCTGGCCGATCGTAAGGCGCTGGGCAGAACCGTTCTCCTGGTCGATGCCCGCACCGACCGTCCTTTGCTCGACTCGGTATTAGGGCGGCACACCAGCGAAAGCCCGGCGGTGATCGAAGTGGATGACCACGATCCGGATCGGGCGATCACAGCGTTGGTGTCAGCTGCCGCTGTGGGGCCTCCCCGACTCGACTCCTCGCGGCATGTTTCGTGACGCTGGATTGGCTTCTATTGCGTATCAACGTGCCCAGTCTCGGCTCTGACACCATGTGAGGTTGTTTCCCCCTATCGCGGTTCAACCACCACCGATAGGGTTAGCGAGATCTGAGGGGTGGCACATGGACAACCGCCTGCGTTTCAAGCTTTCGGGGATCGTTCTGTCGGTGATCGCGGTGACCGCCTGCGCATCGGGAGCGGCGACCTCAACGACACCGCCCGACGGGGAGACAACCGCTGCCACCGAGCCCGATCAACCCGAGTTGTGGGTCAAGGATGGAAGCGCCTCGCTGAATGGGGTGACACACGACACGAACGACATCGCTCCTGTCGCCTTCGGCGACGAGATCGCAGTCCAGGGAGTCTCGGTTGGTCTGATACGTGTCCCGGGCCTTTTTGCGTTCGAGTTGTTCAAGAATGGCTCCCTCGAGTTGGAGTCGTGGGACGACCAACGGATTACTGCAGTCCTCAACTCGGGTCACGTTGACTTCGAATTCCTCGGCCCGACCGACGCTCAACTGCATTTGCAGACTCCGCAGGCATTAATTGAGACACTCGGACATACGGCAGTCTTCACCGCCTGCGAGCCGGAAACGGGCTTGACCTGCCTGACAGTCGAGGACGGCTCAGTGATGTTGACCGCCGGCGGCAAATCCACGACCTATGAAAAGGGCGGGAGCACCGCAATGGGGGCCTTCCTCAACGGGGTGGACCGGACCCCAAGCGAACCGATTTGCATTCCGGATCAGGAATTCGAGGAATGGTCGAATCAGGCCAGACACCTCGAGGACGCGGAGCCTCTCGGGAAGTTCGTTACGAACTTTCCCCTATGTGAGGACGACCGCATTGAAGTGGAAGTGTCGGTCCCCGGAACCGAAGTGTGGACCGACACCGGTGTCGACCTAAAACCGGGAGATCTGGTGGTTATCGAGGCAACCGGTGACGTCATTCTCGGGGGGAACGGCAGCGTCCACGGCGGCCCCGAAGGCAATGACGATCCCAACATCCGCACCAACAACGTGGAAGGGCTCGAGGACGAGAACCATGGTGCACTGATCGGCGGCATTGGCGAGGGCGGGACGCCGTTCCTGGTGGGCACACAACATGGGTTCACGGTTGTGGAGGAGGGTCGTCTGCTCCTTGGAGTGAACGACACCGGGACCGGCAACAACGGCGGAGCGTTCGAGGCTGTGATCACCATCGTCCCTTCGTGAATGCAAATCTCGCAGGGTATTCGCGGTCAGGGCCATTGCTCACACGTCCTTGCATACGGTTGGCCGGGTACGAGTGTGTTCCACTCCTCCTCGGTGAGATTGCGCCCCGCGGTCTCACATCCGAGCTCGACCAGATCCTCGAGCGGTGACCAAAGGCGGACCGTGTCATCCGCGCCTCCCGTGGCCAGCCGCTCATCGCCGGGGCCGAAGGCCACCTCTGTGACCGCCTCGCGGTGACCGGACAAGACAACTGGGCCGACAGCGCGGTCTGCTGATTCGGAGGTGGACGGATCGAGGAGTAGCGCCGTCGTCGCCGCTACCGCTAGCAACCTGCCGTCCGCCCTGTAGGCGACGCTCGTCACCTGATCACCTTGGAATAGTTCGTCGAAATCCCCCCTCGGAACGGACCAGGAGGTGACCGCCCCACCCCGGCTGCCGGACACGAGTCGAGAGCTGTCGGGACTGAAGTCCAACGCCGACACCTCCCCATCCACCGTTCCCAGCGAGATAGGTCCGGCAGCGAGGTCATTGCGGTCCCAGAGCAGGATCTGCCCGACAACGTCACCTGAAGCCAGCCATTCCCCGTCGGCACTGAACGTGACGCTGCTCACAGCCGCCCTGTGACCATCGAGTGGCCTCATGTCGCCGTTATCGACCGTCATGAGCAATACGCTGTTGTTCCCGAGGCCGACGGCGACTCGAGAGCCATCAGGACTGAATTCCAGGGCGCGAATGTATTCTTGAACTGGTTCCTGTTTGGGGCCCTGCGGTGAGGATTCGAGATCCCACAGACGCAGGACCTGGTCACCGCCACCTGCCGCCAATAGCTTCCCATCCGGGCTGAAGTCCAATGCTTCGACCGCTGCGTCGGGCAAATCCTCGATCTTCTCGAAGGGCAGAGGCAACGGGTCGGCCTCGGGATGGTCGACATTCCAGAGTCTGACCTCGTTGGCAGCGGTTCCGGTCGCCAGTTCGCCGCCTGGGCCGGCAGCGAGGGCGGTGACGTCATCATCGTGTTTCAGGATGACCGGCTCCATCGAGAGCTGGTCCAGATCCCAGATTCGGGCTGAGCCCTCATCCGATCCGATGGCCACTCGATCGCTGTCGAGATTGACGCTGAGTGCAGTGACCGGGCCGCCCAACACGGTTGGTTCGACTGTCAGTTGGTCGGGGTTGTACAGGACCGCCGCGTTGTCAGGGCCACCGGTCACCAGCAAGCCGTCTGCGGTGAAGGCCACCTCGGAGACGGGGCCGGAGTGGATTAGTGGGACCGAGGTATCGGTAATCCGGTCGGTGTTGGTCAGGTCCCAGAGTCGAGCCGCGTTGTCTTCTCCACCACTGGCGAGCCACCGACCATCCGGGCTGATAGCCACCGCCAGCACGGAATCCCCATGTCTCAGCACCCGTGATTCTGGGGAGCTCGAACTCAGGTCCCAGATCCTCGCCATCCCATCACGGCTCCCGGTCGCCAGTGACTGGCTATCCGAGCTGAAGGCAAGAGCAAAGACATCGCCGTGGTGGGGTAGCGTCATAGGAGATGATCGGAGGTTGTCCATGTCCCACACCCGAGCTCGATCATCGCCACTACCGGCCGCGAGCCCGCTCCCGTTGGGGCTAAAGGCGAGGGTGGTGACAAACCCGCCGGATTCCAAGGGAAGGTCCTCCGGACTCCTGGATGAATAGTCGGACAGCCAAATCGTGGCGTCGTCACCGCCCGTGGCAACCCAGGTCCCGTCAGGGCTGAACGCCAATGCCCTCACGATGCCGCGATGGCCATGCAATGACACCGGGCCGGCCGCGCGATCCTGCATGTCCCACAGCAGGGCAGCACCGGCCGCGTCGCCGGTGGCCAACCATCTCCCGCTCGGATCGAAGGCAACAACCGTTACATCGTCCGCGTGACCTGGGAGCGGGGTCGGATCCTGCTCCGGACTTTCCAGGTCCCAAAGCAGGGCGGTGTCGTCGCGGCTACCCGTGGCCAGCCACCTCCCGTCGGGACTCAGGGACAGGGACGTCACCTCCTCGCTATGACCGTGCTGGCCGGGCGCACCCGGAAGCCGCACACCGAGCGGATTCTCCATCGCAGTTCGCAACGCCTCCTCCGCCTCGGGGAGGCGAAGTCCATCGGCCTCCGTGGTTCGCAAAGCCTGGATGGCGGTCAGGATGCTTTGCGTCGATTGCTCTGGCCCCAATTCGACGGACACGGCCGCCAGCTGACGTGCGACGGCGAGACGCTCTGATCTGTTGGCACGAAGAGTCAGCAGTCCGAAGACGACCGCCAACACAACGAGTCCCACGGCACCAGCCGCGATTGAGATGCGTCGTCGGGTAGCGGCTCGTCGGCTGCGATCGAGGTAGGCAACAGCTGGCTCGAATGCTGCGTCATACCGATCGGCCCAGACCTGGTTGGGTTGCGTCTCGGTCCACCAATTGGTCGCTATCTGCAGATCCGGATCCCGAAGAAGTGCGGCCTCGCCCCGCTCCCAGCGGTCTGCGGAGCTCGTCAATCTTCGGTAGATGTCACGAGATCGCGCTTCGTCGCGCACCCAGTGACGCAGTCGCGGCCATTGGCGGATCAGGCTCTCGTGCGAGATGTCGACAACTCCGTCGCTTGAGACCGTGACGAATGACCTTCCCGGCTGGGCGAAGTGTTCGATGACCTCGTTCACTTCGTCGACGGTCGCCCAGGCCACGGCCGCAATCTCAACCAGGGGCGATGGGCGACGACCCTCGCGGCCGTCGACGTCGAGCTCGGTGAGACGCTTGAAGGTCAGCTCGGCTATCCGGCGGCCGCGATCGTCTGAAAGCTCGTCGAAGGCTTCGTCTGCGTGGCGTGCCAGAGCTTCTTCGAGACCACCTCCTGCTTCATAGTGGACGAGGTCGATAGGTGAGGTCGTGTCACCTGCGGCAGCCCACAGATCCCAGGTGCGCATCAGGGCGTGTTGAACGACGGGCAGGACGTCGGGATCGGACCTCGCGTCGTTGAGGATCCGCTGCACGAGACGAGAGGAAATAGTCCCGCCTCCAACCGCGACCGGGCCGGTGATCGCCTCACGCATTTGGGAGCGGGTCAGGCGGGGCACAAGATAGAGCCCATCGTTGATCGTCTCGGGAAGTTGTTCGAACTGAGAGCAGTCGCCGAGGTAATCCGAGCGCATGGTGAGGATCACATCGACTGGGGCGTCGCGATCGCGAGCAGCCTCGACGAGGAGCTGAACGAAGTCCGAGCGATCGCTTGGTCTGACGTCACCGCTCGCTCCCTGGAATCGAAACAACTCCTCCAACTGGTCGGCCACGACCAGGAGACGGCCCTCGCGCGTTCCCTGCTCGCGCCTTACCGCGTCGGCGAGACCGAGCGCGCTACGCCTGAGTGTTGCTTCGAGGTGGTCGGCAGAGGTCTCAGAATCCGACCCCTCAACGCCCAAGACATCAGGTGCAGCAAGGGCCATGGCCAGGTTTCGAATCGGGTTGCCGCCGGGGCGGAAGCTGGCGACTCGCCATGCAGCTCCCAGCTCCTTCGACAGGCCCCCGTGCAGCGCTGGGAGCAGGCCGGCGATCACCAGGGATGATTTGCCACTGCCCGAAGCTCCCATGACTGCCACAAACCTCGAGCGTGCCAACTCGGTGAGAAGCTCGTCGACCTGGGCGTCGCGTCCGAAGAAGAGATGCGTTTCCGACTCGCGAAACGGCCGGAGCCCCGGGAACGGGTTGAATCTGAGGTTTTTTCCCGTCATCGGTCGTCCGGGCCTGCGTCCTCGAGCAGGGTGAGGAACGACTCGATAGCTGGAGACGGTGAACTTTCGGAACTTGTCAGGACCAGGGTCTCGCCTGCGTGCAGGTCCGCCTTCTGTGGTGTTGCCGGTGGTCCAATCCAGACCGCCGTGGCTCGATATGGCTCAGACCGACCCCAGCCCGGCGCCTTCATGAGATCGAACAGCCGCATTCGGACCCAGTGCTCGGTGCATCTGCCGTAATAGATGAGTACGGCGTCGCTGAGCACCATCGATGTCTGGTGGACCTCGCGCAGCTCGGCCTCGGAGCCCTCACTCAACGGCACCAACACCGAGCACCCTCGTGCCTCGAGCTCGGCCCGTAGCGAATCACCCTCCTTCTTGTCACTGGGTTCGTACACCAGATAAACGGTCGGTTCCTCCGAGTCGGCATGCGTCGGCGTGGAAGCCCGATCGGGGGCTGGGGCGATCATTTCGAGGACATGGGACTTGAAGCCATGCAAGGGAGCGCGGATTACCTCGACCGACTCGCCCACATTCGTTGTCTCCAGCCACTCGATGAGCTCTCGTTGCCTTTCGTCGGAGGGCTCGGTTCCATCAGGGAGCCAGATGAGCTGCATCAGGTCCTGGCTTTTCGCCGACTCTCCCGCCAGCTCGAGCACGAGTTCGGTGATCGATCTGTCGTCATCTTCCACCGTTGATCCATAGCCGGCGCCGAGCAGATGGATCGAGGATGAGGAACGGGAGAGATCCCGGGTCACGGCCGCGGAGATCTCCTCGACCGTCGAAGGCAAGGCCTGTTCTGGAAGTACCTCAAAGCCTCGTCTTTCCAGTTCCCGTTTCAGATCGTCGCGACTTTCGGACATATCCGGCGTTGTCACGGCCAGGTAGACCGTCCTGTTCGGGGCCGCGTCGCCAGGCACGACGACTTCCGCTTGGCCCTCGAGTTCACCAAGAAGTTTCGCCACGTCCTGTGCCAGGTCCTCGAGCCGTATATAGAACTTCCAACGATCCTCCTCGTTGGGGTTCATCAGGTACTCCAGGAAATGGTCGCCTTCGGACAGGAATTCGTAGAATTCGTAGCCCAGCAGGGGCTCCAAGATCGGAGGCAGATCCTCGCGTGGCACCGGTGTCTTCAAGACTTTGAACAACCGGCTCTTGGAGCCCACCTGAATCCCCCGAGCCGCTTGGGCGGCCTGAACGAACTCGTCGAGCTCTCGTTGGCACCACTCGGATTTCAGATAGCGGGGCGAACACACCGAGATCAGGATCTGGACGTTGGCCAGCCGTTCCTTCAATGTCTCGGCGAAGACGTCGTTGCCTTGGAGTTTGTCATCTCTCCACACCGATACCTCGCCACCGACCAGCTGCTTGAGACGGGTGGTCAGCTCTTCGTCGAGAATGGAGATCCAGTGCTGTTTTTGCGGCCCGAACGGCAAATTGTCGATGTGGGTATAGCTGATGAAGACGTGGTCATCAGCGATCGAGTCTGAATCCTGCGGCGATGATGTCTCAGTCATCTGCCTCTTCGTACCTAGGGACCAACGTTGGGCGGGAGCCCCCTCCGATGGGAGGCTCCAGGCTACTTGCGGCAGGGCACCGTTTCTTCTCTATGACACCTCCCGGAGTGTGCCCCCCATAACGCTATCGGAGGCCGGGACGCCTCATAGGGGTGAGAACCCTCATGGCGATGCCGGTCTCAAAGAGCACCATCGACCGGCACTGATACAGCTACCGAAGCCGAACGCATCGAGTACCCAGCCCCACCGTGGATACAGACGCGTAGCCTCCGATCGGAGAAAGGGGACTCGATGGGCCACATCACCTTCGTTCACGGGATCATGAACCAGCCGTCGCCCGAGCGTTTGCTGACCACCTGGAAGCGGGACCTCGCCGACGGTGGAGACGGGGTCGACATCGACGTATACGGAGTCTCCGCTTCGATGGTCTATTGGGCCGATGTCATGTATGCCGCCTACACCGACGCGGGCAGCACTCACGAGTCGATCGAGTACGAAGGGATCGAGCCGGGGGCCCTCATCGAGATCGACGAGTCGTACATCAACGATGCGACCGGCGACGAGAGGGCCTTCATCGACGAGATGATCGCAAACTACGGCCTCGATCATCCCGACGAGGCGGAAAGCGCCGTCGAACCACCGAGCCAACCAGAGCCGGAGACGTCGGGCGACGTACGCGTTGCCGCGGCCTCTGCTTTGGAGGCGGTACCCCTTCCCTGGTTCATCAAGCGACCCCTGATGAGGGTGCTGCTTCGCGATGTGCATCACTACTTGTTCAACACCAGCCACTCGCCGCGGGCCGGGTCGTCGTACAAGGTCCGCGACGAAGTGCGAGGACGATTCGTCAAAGACCTCGCAGCGGTTGACGACGGCCCACATGTCGTTGTCGCCCACAGCCTCGGATCGGTGATCGCCTACGACTGTGTCAAGCGAGTGGCGGACACGAAGCCGGTGGACATGCTGATCACGCTCGGCACACCCCTGGGATTGTCCGAGGTCCAGCACAAACTGCGGCCGGAGTGGTCAAAGACGGACGGATATCCGGGTCAGTTGCCTCGCTGGATCAACGTGGTCGACCGGCTGGACCCGGTGTGCGCCGCCGATCCGATCATCACCAACGACTACCAGCGAGGAAAGCAGCCCATCATCGTCGATGAAGTGGTATCCAACGGTGGGGTGATGCGCCATCCCTCCGGGAAGTACTTCCGGCAAAAGGTCGTCCAGCAGGCGGTGCGCGACGGTCTGGGTCTGTGAGGTATGTCCTTTCTCGATTCCCCGCTGGGTGAAAGCCTGCAGGCGAGCCTCGACAGCGGAAAACCCGAAGACATCGCTGCCGCGGCAGCTGAGATCGAGTCGGTGGTCTGGGACGGAGGGCTCCCAGCTGGCCAGGTTGGCGAGATTCTGGCCGAGCTGCTCAGACATCGCCAGTTCGAGCATGTGGTCGGCATCGGGGATGCGGCGATCGCAGTCGGCTCCATCGATCTGGCCGGTCGTCGTCGCTACTGCCAGACCCTGATCGAGACCGGTGCGCTCCATGCAGCGGAGCTCGCCTGTCACGAGCTGCTCGAACTGGCAGATGACCCCATCGAGCGGGGCGAGGTTTTCGGCATGCTCGGCCGTCTGCACAAACAGCGATTCGTCGACGGGCGGAGACCAAACGACCTGCTCGCCGCCATCGACGCCTACAGGTTCGGCTACGAGGGCGGGACGGATATCGCCTGGCACGGTGTGAACCTGCTTGCCCTCACCTCTCGCGCCCTTCGCGATGGGATCGCAGTCCGCGACGCCGTCGACATCGCGTCCCTGAGCCGTGCTGTCCTCGACCGTGCTCGACGGGACCCCCCGAAGGTTCGTCAGATCTGGGATCGCACCACCGAGATCGAAGCTCTCGTGGCTATGGGTGGGGAGGGCGAGACCGAGCGGGAGGCGGTTGATGCGGCCGAGCAGTTGTCCAGGAGCAAGAGCGTGCGCCCATTCGAGCTGGAGAGCCTGCGCCGCCAGCTCCTCGACATTTGGCAGCTGGAGCGTCATCACCCGGTCCTGGTGGCCATCGCCGCGCAGAAGCTCCAGCTCGGCGCTGGGGCCCATGTCGAGTTGCCCGAGTCGCCGCGGCAATTGGAGAAGATCTTCGGTACCGCGCTGCCGGTCGGATACAACCACCTGGTCAGAGGACTCCAGTGCGCCGAGTCGGTGGGCAAGATCACCGATGCCTCTGGCGAGCCTTGGGGGACGGGGTTTCTCATCGAAGGATCTCTGTTGCATCCCGACTTCGGGGCGGGGCCGCTGCTGGTGACCAATGCGCACGTGTGCAGCCCCGAACCGGGCGTCGGGAAGCTTCTCCCGGGTGAAGCGCAAGCTGCGTTCGATGTGACCAAGTCGGTGGGCGGAGATGATCTCGTCATCACCGGCTTCGAGTGTCTGTGGAGCTCTCCACCCGGCGTCTGTGACGTGACATTTCTTCGCTACACGGGAGTCGTGGCCGCGATCGCCAAACCGATCGAGGTCGCCCAGTTGCCACCGCCGGTTACCGACGGCGCTTATGTCTACGTGATCGGGCACCCCGCCGGCGGTGGGCTCAAGTTCTCGATCCGGGGCAACGACCTCCTCGCCTATGACGCCGACCAGTCCAGGGTTCATTACACCGCCCCAACCGAAGGGGGTAGCTCGGGTAGTCCGGTGTTCAACCAGGCCTGGCAGCTGATGGCCGTTCACCACGCCGGCGATTCCAAGATGCGCCGACTCGACGACCCGTCCGCCACCTATCAGGCCAACGAGGGCATCACCATCAAGGCAATCAGACAGGAGTACGAACGTGGCGGTGGATGAATCCGTTCCTGCCGACTTCCTCGATCCCGAGGGCGACGCCGAGCGTCAGGATCCCGACCTCGTGTTCGAGGCCACGACGGCGACCTTGCGCCGGCTGTGGAACGACTGGATGTGCCGGAAGGGCGATGGCGCCTTCGTGGACGTCCGGTTTCTCGATCGGAGGGTGGGCGGCGTGCCTGCCCCGGCTGTTGACGCCTACAGGGCACTGGAACAAGCCCTGCGATCGGCTGTTTACATGCCCAAATCCTGCTGGGCCTACAACTGCCGGTTGATCGAGGGCACCGACAAGCTGTCACTTCATTCGGCGGGCATCGCCGTCGACATCGATCCGAAGCAGAACCCGTACACCGAAGGCGACCCCTTCAACGGCAAGATCCAGCCTGATCACGTTGCTGCGGTCATGGCCATTCGCAACCTGGCGGGGGCACGGGTGTGGTCATGGGGAGGCCATTGGACGAAGCCTGACCGGATGCATTTCCAGTTGGATCAAGGCCCGGGCGACGTCGAGGTGGATTGGTCGACGGTCCCCGGTGGCCGCACAGGCGGGATTTCGGCTGAGGAATCAGAGGCTACAGAGGCAAAGGAGGACGAGATGGTGCTGGCCCGGGGAATGGAGAATGCCGCCGTGAAGAAGTTTCAGGAATGCCTTCTCGCCTGGAATCCCAAGGCCCTACCAAAACATGGGGCGGACGGAGACTTCGGAGGCGAGACGGTCGACTGGGTTGGTCAGTTCCAGAAGTCGTTCGGGCTCGAGAAGACCGGGACCATCGACGGGGTGACGGCGGCCTTGTTGTCCATGCACGGCGGATAAGTGGAGGTCGTTCTGTTCTCGGGGCACATGGTCGATGCGCCCGGACGCGAAAAACCTCGGTTCCCGCCCGACAGGGTGCCGGAAGTGCGCGACGATATCGCCGAGGCGATTCGCCTCATTGACGACCCTGGAGCTCGTGCTGTGTCCGGTCTGGCCTGCGGAGGAGACCTTTTGTTCGCCGACGAGTGGCTGAAGACCGGTCGACGACTGCAGGCCCACCTCCCCCGTCACGTGGACGCATTCCTCGACGAGTCGGTCGGTTTCGCCGGCGAGGAATGGGTGGATCTGTTCCACGAGGTAGCGCAGAACCCGGAAGTGGCGGTCGTTGGGCCGGATGACGACATGCTTCGCTCGAATGATCCCCACTCGCTGAACGTGCAAAGAATGATCGAAGCGGCGAGGGAACAAGCGACAGAGATCCATGGCCTGTTTCTGTGGGACGGCCAGGGTGGAGACGGGCCCGGCGGCACCCAAGATGTGATCTCTAAGCTGCTCGAGGCCGGAGGCAGCATCACGATTCTGAGACCCTCGTGACCGGCCGCTTCTCCCGGATGCGGGTCTTCGTCACATATCGTCGCGAGGACAGCGCGGCCTATGCCGGACGTCTCCATGACTCACTCATCGATGAGTTCGGTGACGATCATGTTTTCCAGGACGTTTCGGCCATCGATCCTGGGGAGGACTTCGAGGTGGCCATCGACTCCGCCTTGGACGACGCGGATGCTGCCCTCGTGGTCATCGGCCCCCGCTGGCTGGCTCCCGGGGCGGAGGGCACTCCGAGACTCCACGATCCAGACGACTACGTCCGTATCGAGATCAGTAAGGCCCTAGCCCGTGACATTCCGGTGGTCCCCATCCTGGTCGGGGGCTCGACCCTGCCCACGGCGGCCGAGCTGCCCGATGACCTCGCCCCGCTGACTCGCCGTCAGGCGGTGCAGCTTCGAGACACGACCTGGCGTGACGACGTTGCCGGGCTCATTCGTCGTCTCCGGGGTGAGACCTCGTCCGGGTCACGGACGCTGAAGTGGGTGGCCGCGGCTTTGGTCGGTCTCGCGGCAGCAGGCTTCGCGATTTGGGCCCTCATCGCCGATGGTGAGGACGGCGCATCGGACGAGGTGACCGGGTGCCCTGGGATTTCCGGGCCAGACTGGATCTCCATCTTCGAGGGAAGCGAACAGGTCACCGTGGAAGGCGATGAGGGTGAGTTCCACTTCGAGGTCACCGACGTCCGAAAGCGTCAGGAGGACGATGGCGCATGGGAAATTGTCTTGGTGTCAATCCTCACCAACAACAGCACCTCGGGCTATGAGCACGACGCCAACCGGTATGAGCAGTTGGTGATCGACGGTTTTCCCTTCGATCCGGTGGACTGTTTCACCACGATCCAGGAACGCATCGAGCCCGGCCAGAGAAGCGAGGGAATCGTGGGGTTCTACGAGGTCACTAGGGAGCCGGAGACATTGGTCGAGCTCGTGGTGCGCTTGGGGAGCGGCGCAAGGGCGAACCTCCCAGTCCCGCTGACCTCCTGAGCGGGAGCGCGGTCGGATTCAGGCAAGCAATGATCCCAGGAGACAGGCCATGCCCTGGTTAACGTTTTTGGCATGGGAGCGAAGGTGGCGGGCCGAACCAGGGCTGATTCTGCGTCGAAACATTGGAGCATCCCCTCGAAGCTGACTCTGGCGATGGTGCCGATAGCTGTCGTGGCGTTGCTCCTCGGAGTATTTCTCGTCTGGTCGCTGGCGAACTCGGGAGATGTCTGGCTTGCAGTAACCGTCGGCGTCGTCGTGGGGTTGGTGGCTATTGGCTCGCTGCTCGTCGCTTATCGGATGGGTCGCGTCATTGGCACTCGCATTGGCGACGTCACCAGGGCGGCGAGACGCGTCGCCCACAAGGACATTGTCGATTTGCTCGATGCACTGCGCACTTCCGACTCGGGCACGGCGGTCATCCCACCACTGGACCTCGACATCGACTCTGGTGACGAGATCGGTGACCTCTCCCGATCATTCGAGAACATGCACCGGGCTTTGATCGACACCTCGGCTCGGCAGATCGAATCGCTGCGGGTTGGTGTATCGAGCATCCTGGTGACTCTGGCCCGTCGCAACAGCTCACTGGTCGATCGACAGCTGGCCCTGCTGGACGAGCTGGAGTCCCGGGAGGAGGATCCGGCCACCCTGGGCGGCTACTACCAGGTCGATCATCTGGCAGCGCGGATGCGGAGGAATGCAGAGAGCTTGCTCGTGCTCGCCGGAGCAGAGTCGCCCCGTCTGTGGGCCAAGACCACGGACGTCTCCGATGTTGTCCGGGCTGCCCTCAGCGAGGTCGACGAATACCAGCGGGTCGAATTGCTCGCCTTGGAGCCGGCCCGGCTCTCGGCGGGTGCCGTAACCGATGTCGCGCACCTTCTCGCCGAGCTTTTCGAGAACTCCGTCCAGTTCTCGCCGCCGACCGAGCCGGTCCGGGTGACGGGCCTCTTCGACGTCGACGGCTACGAGTTGTCGATCTCTGACCGCGGTGTCGGGATGTCCGACCCGAGACTCGCCGAGTTGAACCGGATCCTGGAGCGACCGCCCGCCCTCGGCCTCTCTGTCGAGCCCACCATGGGGATATACGTAGTAGCCAAGCTGGCCCACCGGCACGGGCTCACCGTGCAGCTGATTCCAAGCGTTCCCGGCATCACCGCCCGGTTGACCATCCCCCGCGAGCGATTGGAGACTGCGAGAGCCGTCGAACCGGAACACGAGGTCATCGATCTCACCCAACCCGAGATGATCGAACCCGCGCCACCGGAGCCGATCCCGGTGCCGGCGGGGACCATCGCCGAGCCGGAAGGCGGAGACCTCCCGGTGCGCATTCCGGGCCGGGCCTTCCGGGAGGAGGAGCCCGCGCCGAGCATCGCAGCAGGCGATGGCGGCGGCACCCTCAGGTCGGCACTCATCGACTACAACCGGGGGCGCTCCGAGGCGGAGGCCCGGGAGGACAGGGAGGCCAGCAATGACTGACGCTGCCACGAATCTCAATTGGCTCCTCGAACGTCTCTGCGACACCGTGCCCGCCATCAAACAGGCCGTTGTGGTCTCTTCCGATGGGCTGGCCATGGCCAAGTCACAGGATGTCGATCGAGAGACAGCGGAGCGTTTGGCCGCGGTGTCGTCGGGGATGATCGGTCTGGCCTACGGCTCCGCTGGCCGGTTTGGCGCCGGTGCCGTTTCGAACATCATCGTCGAGATGCAGCAGGGCTGGCTCTTCGTAACAGGGATCCGCCACGGCTCGCTTCTCTGCTGTCTTACCAGCAAGGAGATCGACCTGGGGGCGGTGGCCTTCGAGATGTCCATCTTCGTCCAACGAGTGGGTGACAGCCTCACCCCCGACGTCCGGGAAGAGCTCAAGGCACGGCTGGTCCAACCCGAGCCGGCATGACCACCCAGCCCGAAACCACGGTTGGCGGTCGAATCGTCCGCCCTTACACCATGACCGGTGGTCGAAGCGGCGTGGGACTCCCCGTCATCGCCCTCGAGGCCCTGGTTGCGGTGACACCTGCCGGGATGCGGATGCGGGGCCGGTTCCGTTGGGAAGCCGCCGAGATCATCGCACTCAGCCGCAAGGAGATCGCCATCGTCGAGCTGGCGGCGATGCTCGAGGTTCCCGTTGGCGTGATCAGGGTCCTCGTCGTCGATCTCCGGGACCAGGGAGCGATAACGATCACCGAGCCGCCGGTCGCGGCCGTCTCCGAATCGGCCGACGCCGACTACGCCGAACTCCTACACAAGGTGCTCGATGGGATCCGTGCCCTCTGAACGCACCGGGTTGACCCCGGTCAAGATCGTTGTCGCCGGCGGCTTCGGCGTGGGCAAGACCACGTTCGTAGGGGCCATATCCGAGATCGAGCCCTTGCGTAGCGAGGCGATCATCACGGACGCGAGTGCCGGGATCGACGAGCTCTATCCAGATGGCACCAAGACCGAGACAACGGTGGCTATGGACTTCGGCCGGATCAGTCTCAAACATCGCCTGGTCCTCTATTTGTTCGGCACCCCCGGGCAGGATCGTTTCCATTTCATGTGGGACGAACTGGCCCGAGGCGCCATCGGCGCGGTTGTGCTGGTCGACACCCGCCGAATCGAGGCCTGTTTCGCCGCGATCGACTTCTTCGAGAAGAGAGGGACTCCGTTCGTCGTGGCGGTGAACACCTTTTACGGGCGTCGAATCCATGAGCCGGAACTGGTGCGGGAAGCACTCCGTATCGGCCCCGATGTCCCGATCGTCCACTGCGATGCCAGGGTCCGCGTCGATGTGCAGCGAGCGCTTGTCGCCGTTGTCGAGCACACGCTGGAGCGGGTGATGACCGAGGCCGCCGCCAGCTGAGTCATGCCGGGATGCGGACCGGCTCTCCCTCCCACGCACCCTGACTGCCCCTGAGTGATTCCGAGGGAAGACGCAACTCGAAGACGTTGTGCCCATCGCCGGTGCGGCGGTAGGTGATGTCGCCGTCCATCTGTCGAGCGAGATGACGGGCAACGGTGAGACTGAGACCCACCGCGGCCGGCCGGGTCACCGGTCCGCCCGCGCGCAGGTCCCCATTGAACATCTTCTCGCGCTCGGGAATCGGTATGCCCGGCCCGTCATCGATGACGGAGATGACGGTATCGGGGCCCGATCCGGCAGTCTCCAGGCTCACCATCGATCCGCCGTATCGAACGGCGTTGGCCACGAGGCTGTCCAGGATCCTGATCGTCATCCCCGGGTCGGCCCACAACAAGGTCGCCCCGGCTTCGATCGGGATGCGTTCGGCGCCGGGAACCTCGGAAAGGGCTTCCCTACAGAGGGCTACGGCGTCGACCGCGCGGCTCAAGGGTTGGGGCGGGGCATTGCCTGCCCGGGCGGAGACGACCAGGTCGTCGACGATCGACGCCACCTCTCGGGCATGGGATTCGATGCCGCGGACGGTGCCGTGCAGATCGACCGGATCACCCTGGGCTCGAGCTGTCAGATCGAGCACGGCGCCGATCGGAACCCGGATGTCCTCGGCGATAGCCGCGACGAACTCATCCCTCCCTTGGATCAAGCGCTCCAGACGTAGTTCGTCGTGGTGAACACGGGCCGAATCCTCCAGCTGGAGCAGAATCGTGGCCGGACGTTGTTTGGCGGCGCGCAGGAACGAGAGGGAGAGCCGTCCCCAAAGGGCCCGGCCGTCCGATGCCCGCCATCGCATCCACGTCGTGGCGCTCTGGTTGTCGCCATTGCCCATGTCCTCCCAGGCCTGGCCCAACTCGGCGAGGTCGTCGGCATGGACCAGGCCTCTGATGTTCGCCTCGGCCACAGGCCCCAGCATTTCGGTGAGTGCCTCGTTGGCATGGATGAACTCCCCAGACGGGGTCAGCACCGCCATGCCGATGTTCGCTTTCTCGAAAGCCGCCCTGAATCCGTCCTCGCCGGCGGCGCGGCTGTCCTCCCCCCGGCTAGCCAGTCGCCAGCCGGCGATGAGCAGGGCCACCATGACGAGGGTCATGGCCAGGAACAGCAGAGGCAGGCCCAGATGGGCCACGCCATAGCGCTGGACGTAGGCCTCCCTGTACGTGACGAGGAAGTTGAAGATCTGGAATCCGGCCACATACACAAACCCGGCCAGGACCAGGCGCCACTCCTGATAGAAGGAAACTGCGACGAGGGCGAGCAGGAAGGCAAACTGGGATTCGATCGAGCCGTCCAGATAGCGGACCAGGGCTCCGGCCGCGGTCACCAGGCCAAGAGACACCGCGCCTGCCGCCATGCCCTGAGTTCTCGCGGTCATTCCGATCACTGCCATCGCGACGAGGATCAACGATGCGATCACGATCTCGTAGATCGGCACCTCCGTGACGAGGCCAACCACCGCGAGCACGGGCACCTGGGCGAGGAGCAGAATGAGCAGGAAGCGGTGCCGGGAGGCGAAGACCTTCGGGTCCGTCTGCTTGCGGGCTCGAAGCGGCCTTCTCTTCCCCGGAAAGAGACGCCTGGACATCCCTACACGATATCGCCGCGGGGTCCCGGCGCCCGGGACCTTCAAAACGTTGGGTCCTTGGTTGGGCGGGTGGGGCGGAAGTACCGTTTGGGGTCATGGACATCGCTCAATTGATCGATCTTGCGCTGACCGGTGTCGACGAACGATCGGTCCACGTGATGCCGTTGGAGCCCGCCGACGTGTCTGCGGAGGCAGTTGCGGGGTTGGCCAGCGTGCTCACCGAGATGGCGGGCATCTTGGTGGCGACAGGATCGGTCGACGGGATTCGAGCCAGTGGCTCCTGGAGCGGCGACACCTATCTGATCTCTCTGTCTGCCGGTGCTGCGGGGATCTCCGGTGATGGGCTCAGGGTTCTGAACCGTCTGCTGGGCGATCCGGTGCTGGCGATGGGCGTCGCTTCCGCTGCCCGGGTCGCGGCACATCATGGTCTCATCATCCGGCTCGCCCCGGAACGATCCGGCACGGCTGTCCAAGTGACGGTACCGGCCGGCGTGGTCGTGAGGACAGCGCCGGGTCAGGAGCCGGTGCCGACCGATGAGCTGTCGTCCGAATTCATCCCCCATGAGCTGGAGCGCCGGGTGCTGGTGCCAGCAGACTCAGCTCGGGACGAGTCCGAGGCCTTCCTCGAGAGTGTGTTCGGGGCGCTGAGGAACCCGTGGCATGAGCCCGATCGCCCCGAGCCGGCCGTGCTCCAGGTGCGAGTACCGGGGGAGAGCTTCTCCCTGACGGGCGACGATTCCTCGAGCACATCCGCGGCCGAGGCAGCCGTGGACCTCAGATCCGCGCTGACCACGTTCGATCAAGGTCGTCGAGCGGCCGGGATCGCGACTAACTCGGTCGAGGCCACCGTGTGAAGCCGACATCGTCATGTTCCGCTGTGTATGTTGGCCGGCGGCAGAGCTAGTGGCCCCGGTGAAAGGACTCTGATATGTGCTGCTTGGCGACGGTCATGGTCCTGCTCGGGCCACGCCTCGGGATAATCGTTTGGGGTCTCGCTCAGCCGGCCCGATGGGAGCTGGCCTTCTCCACATTTATCTGGCCCCTCCTCGGGTTTGTCTTCCTTCCCTGGACGACACTCATGTACGTCGCCGTGGCGCCGAACGGGGTCACGGGCTTCGACTGGTTTGGGATTGTTCTCGCGGTCATAGCCGACATCGCTTCCTACTCGGGCGGCGCCTACGGCAATCGGGACCGAATCAGGAGCTACACGCCGACCGCACCACCCATGCCCAGGTAGGCCGCCGGCCCCTTCAGTCGCATAGGACGGCGCCGACGGATTCCTACACGCCGCCGGAGCCGAGGCCCTAAGCGGCCATGTCGGCTGCCAGCACGGCCACGCAGACTCCCGTCGCTCCAGCGAGAACCCATACCGGATCGGCCTGGACCAGCAAACCGATCAACGCGAGAAACGGGACTCCGGCCAGGCGGTTGATCGCTATGACCCGGTTCACGGATTCCTTCGAGTAGCTGAGCGAGGCGATTTGGAGGATCGCCAGGCAGACCAGGGCAAGGGCGACACCCCCGAGCAGGAGCCATCGCTGGGCCGGGGGCATTGGCCCGACACCGGCACTGAGGATGGCCTGATCGAGTGCCACGCCCACGATCGCCAGCGCGGCCGCCAGCGGGAGATGCGAGTAGATCCAACCCGTCGGCCGCCACGTCTTGCCTTCGATGTTCCTGCGCCTGACGACACTGCCCTCAGCATTGTCGAAGTAGAGCCACCAGAGAAGTGTCGCCAACAACACGCCCAGGACCGCCGCTATCAGCGAGGATTTCGTCCACCCGATGTGGCTGAGCCCAGCCACGACCGCGGCGAGCGACTCGCCGAGCACCAGGATCACGAACAACCCAAAGCGCTCGGGGAGATGAGACTCATCGAGGGGCACTGTCGCCTGCTGGCGTCTCACCACCCATGGCGTGGCGAGATCGATGGCCAGCGCAACCCCCCAAACGGCAAATCGCGCCGGATCCGGCACGAACACAGATGCCAGCCACACGACGGCAGCCGCCCCGAAACCGATCAGATAGCCGCTGACGAGGGGACGAGTCTCTGAAACGTGCCGGTACACCCGCCAGTAGAGGGCGAGGAGGACCAGTCGTGCGCCGGCGTATCCCGCGGCGAAGACGGTCGTGGATTCAGACGGGCCGTGGGCCAGTGAGGCGGCCATGACGAGGACAGCAACCATCTGGGCGGCCGCCCACAACCGGTAGACCAGGTCGTCGGTGTCGTACCGATCGGCGTAGAAAGTGTGGCTGGCCCACAGCCACCAGAGCAGGGCGAAGTAACCAAGGAACGACCACAACCCTGCCCATGTCGTGTCGTCTATGAGACGCTCTCCGAGGATGGCTATGGCCACGACGAAGGCGAGGTCGTAGAAGAGCTCGAGCCAAGTGGCGGTCCGGTGCCCTCCGTCTCCCATCGTCTGCAAACGGGGAGGAGCAATCCTGGACATACGCCCCGTCCGTTGATTACTCACTTCGACTACTCCTCAGCCTTGCCTCGATGCTCCTACCGGAGACAATATCGTCGCGACCTGCAGTGGAGGGTGGCGCGATCAAAGCGGCTCTAACCTGAACCCATGAAGGTCTCACCTCAGCCCTACCTGCCCCGGATGGTGCGGGACTGGGACGAGGACGCTCCCGGCCAATTACACCAGTGTCTTGAAGGGTCCATGGTCTTCGTTGATATCTCGGGCTTCACCGCGATGTCCGAGCGTCTGGCCAAACATGGAAAGCTCGGAGCCGAAGAGCTCACCGCGGTGATCGCAGCCACGTTCCATGAGCTGCTTGCTGCCGCCTACTCCTTTGGAGCCAGCCTCCTCAAATTCGGTGGGGACGCCTTGCTGCTCTTCTTCACCGGTGACGAGCACCCGCTTCGTAGCTGCGCCGCGGCCCGCGCGATGCAGCAGAGGTTGGATGAGGTGGGTGTCTGTGTCACCAGTGCCGGCAAAGTGACGTTGCGGATGTCGGTCGGTATCCACAGCGGTATGTTCGACTTCTTCCTGGTGGGTGGCTCCCATCGTGAGCTGATCGTCTCCGGCCCTGGTGCCACTCGCACGGTGGAGATGGAGGCCTCGGCTGGAGCGGGTCAGGTCCTTCTCAGCCCGGGGACCGCGATGGCAATTCCGGCGGTGAACCGGGGGCGGCCCTTGGGTCCCGGTGTCTTGCTGAGAAGTGAGCTCGACGTGGAGAGCTCCGCTCGACGGCACGTCGAATCATCGCCTGATCAGCTCGCGCAGTTCGTCCCGATCGGTCTGTGTCAGCTGCTGCTGAGCGGAGAGGTCGAGCCTGAACACCGGCCGGCCGCGGTTGCCTTCCTCCATTATCAGGGCGTGGACGACCTCATCGAGCGCGAGGGCGCCGCGGTGGCCGCCCAACGGCTGGATGCCTTGATCCGGGTTGTCCAGGAGGCTGCGGACGCCCGTGCCATCACGTTCCTGGCAACCGACATCGCGACCAACGGAGGCAAAGTCATCCTCACCGCCGGTGTCCCCACGACGACCGGTCGGGATGAAGAGGAGATGCTGCTCGCTCTTCGTCAGGTGATCTCGGCTGGAACCGCCCTTCCCGTCTCGATTGGTGTGTCGTGGGGCCGGATATTCGCCGGAGAGGTCGGAACTCCCTATCGCCGGACCTACACCGTGATGGGGGATTCGGTGAACCTCGCTGCCCGACTCATGGCGAGAGCACCCGCGGGTGAGATCTATGCCACAACCGAGGTGGTGGCCGGGTCACGAACCACCTTCGAGGTTGACCACCTCGAGCCGTTCTTGGTCAAGGGCAAGAAGCTTCCGGTCAATGCACTGTCGGTGGGTGAGCCTCAAGGGAGCAAGTCCCAACGGGAAGCCGGCGGTCTCCCACTCATCGGACGCGATCAAGAGCTGGCAATGCTGAACGCAGCCTGGGAGAAGGCGCGGAACAGGAACGGCCAGATGGTGGAGCTCGCCGCAGACCAGGGGATGGGAAAGAGCCGTCTGCTCGATGAATTTCTGATCACGAGTCGGCCGGACAAGGTCATACGCGCCGAATGCCGCCTCTATCAATCGGCAACGTCGTATTTCCCGTTTCGGGAGCTGTTGGGTGAGGCCTGGGGGCTCGGAGATCTGGCACCGGAGGCCTCCGAAAAAGCCTTGGCGGAGCT
>Ga0105092_10000377_pt1 | contig 22782 bp, 19 predicted proteins | sample PPLLak2March2015_FD_87021 | JGI IMG/M metagenome (GOLD analysis project Ga0105092, IMG submission 87021) | Freshwater sediment microbial communities from Prairie Pothole Lake near Jamestown, North Dakota, USA - PPLs Lake P7 Core (1) Depth... | ecosystem: Environmental > Aquatic > Freshwater >... | reverse complement strand
CGCTGCGTGCGCGGCTGTGAAAGAACTCCGATGCGCCGCCCGAGGAATCTAGAATCTTACCTTAATCCCCGCCCTGAAGTTGAACGGCAGAGCCGGGTAACCCAACGCCTCCTGGTAGCGCCTGTCGAGGACATTTTGAAACGTGCCGTACAGGTCGAGTGTGTCGGTCAGACGGCAGCCGGCGGACAAGTCCCAGCGCGTGTAGCCCTCCACTTCAAGCAGTCCCAGGCCGTAGAAATCGTTGTCGGCCCTATTGCTGACCATCACCAGCGAGGAATAGATGCGATAGCGGTCACGCGTCCAACCTCCCGACACCGCGCCCGAGTGGGTAGGCCGGCGCAGGAGCCTGGCGCCTTCTCGCAGAACCGGGTGGGTCGGATTCGCGCTCCGCAGAATCCGCGAATTCAAATACGTGTAAGACCCGGCGAGGTGAATGTCGCGAGAGACGGCCAGGCGGGAAGAATGCTCGATCCCCCATGCCTGGCTCTTCCCGATGTTGATGTAACGCCCTTCGAACGTCTGAAAATCAACCGTGACGAGGTCGATCTGATTAAGGAAGTGACTGTAGAACGCGTTTACCTCCGTCTGGACGCGTCCACCGCCCAGGTGCTGCTCGATCCCGACCTCCGCACTCTTTGTCCTCTCCGGCTTCAGATCCGGGTTTCCTTTGAAGTATGGATTCTGACTGTACGACTCGAGGAAGTTCGGTTCTTTGATTCCGAGCCCCGCGTTGAACTTCGGGCGCGTAAGACCCCAGAATCGCTCAGATTGGGCACTGCGAAGCAGGTAGGAGACCGATAGCCTAGGGCTCGCGGCAAAGCCGAAGCTCCCATTTCGGTCGAGCCTCAGACCGCCGGTCAGAGCCCAGCGCTCGCCTGGGAAGAACTGGTCCTGGAGATAGACTCCGGCGTTGTTCCTCGATGCCCGGACATCGCCCACCGTGCCTCGTTCCTGCTCCCAGTCGAGGCCTGCGGCCAGGAGATGACCGCCCACGTTCACGTCGCTCTGGTAGTTGAGCGCATTACGTCGGGTCGAGTTCAGGTAGGAATACGGAAAGTCAAACGAGGGATAAGCTGCTGTCCGGTCTTCGAAGGCTGGAATAAAGACTCCAGAATCGACGAGGTCCTCCGACAGAAGGCTGGTTGCGGAATGAGAGAAGAAAACGCTCTGCTTCCAACCGTCGCTCATCGTGTGGTCCCAGCCCAGGCCGAGCATGTTGTCGCGTTTTCTGTAGTTCTCCTCCAGGTCCGGAGGCCCGAAAAGCACTGGACCGGGCACACCTGCCCGACTCCGGTCGGTCCTTGCGATGAGGCTCAGGTTCGATTGAGAAGAGAGGGACACCGAGGCCCTTGACGCGAACGAGTTTTCGCGGAAGAACGCGTTGGGAACGGTGTTGTCGGTTTCAAAATGGCGAAAGTCGGTCGTAAGCCCAAACCGCTTGTTGCCTCCGAAAAGCGACAGTGCGCCCGTCCCCTGGCCGTGGTTTCCGAGATCCGCTCGAAGCTCACCGTGCGGGCGGCCTCCTTCTCTGGGCGGCTTGCGGCTGAAGAGCTGAATCACGCCGCTGATCGCGTCGGATCCGTACAGGGCACTCTGCGGGCCGCGTACCACCTCGATCCTTTCGACATTGGTCAAGCCAAGATTCGAAATCTCCAGCGAACCGCCCGGCTGGTTTATCGGCATGCCGTCGACCAGGACCCGCGAATAATCGGATTCTCCCCCTCGGATAAAGAGGCTCGTGACCGAGCCCGGCTGCCCCGTCTGTAGAATGTGCACTCCCGGGACGGTTCGCAGGAGATCGCCAATGGTTAGTGCCTGGCGCACTTCGAGCTCCTCCCGCCCGATGACACTGACACTGTTTCCGAGAAGCGTCTGGCTGCTTTCGGTCCGCGTCGCTGTCACCACGACCGTTTCTTTCAGGACGTCGGGGTGAACGGTCAGATCATGGATGAGGTCCTCTTCCACCCGCACGACCAAGCGTTCGGACGTCTGCTCGAACCCGAGCTCAAGGATGCGGATGGTGTACGTGCCGGAGGCGAGGCGGTCAAACCGGTATCCGCCGTCCTCCTGGCTCAGTTGCGACGCTTGCCGCCCAGATTCGCCGCTGAGCATCACGCGGACGCCTGGAAGCGGCCGCTTGTTCGGATCCAAAACGCGACCGGACAGAGAACCGGCCGAAACGAGACCGCTCAGACACAAACTGACCAGTAAAACCAAAGCAGTACGAGAGACAGACATGGAGCCCTCCCGGGTGCAATCGCACCCAAGCAGCGCCAGCCGGGTTGTTTGGTGAACCAACAGGCATTCCCAACCCCTTGACGCGAAGAGTTGTTAACCGAGGACCAAATGGGGCAGGTTTCCTGGCTGACGGCTCAAAGCGCGATCCCCAAAGCCTTCCCCGTAACGAGTGGCCGGATGACTCCATCCTGTTGAGGTTCGCTCGCCGATCACAGTGGCGCGACCGTGCGGGACTTTCACCCGCTTCCCTTTTCGCACCCCATCGGTTCGAACAAATCGACAAGAGGAGGTTATCAGATCGTTCGCGGGCAAACAAGACGAGAAACCAGACACGGAAACGAAGCCGTATAATGGCTAGGCAGATATGCAGGTACGCATCGGCATCGCAGGCTCGGGACGTGTTGCTCAGGCCTTGGGCCGGGTTTTGGCGGACAAGGGCGAGAACGTTGTCGCAATCGCGAGCCGGCAAAAAGAACACGCCTCGGCGGCCGCCCGTTTTGTTCACCATGGGGTCCGTCCGGTCAGATACGACGAACTGGCCGGGCTCTGCGACCGGGTCCTGATCGCCGTCAGCGACGACGCCGTCGAAGCGGTCGCCCAAACGATCGCCGCGGCGCGATTCCAAGGCGGGATCGTTTTGCACACCTCCGGCCTGCATGGATGCGCGGTTCTCCGTTCGCTCGATCGGACCGGGAACTCAACCGGAAGCATGCACCCGCTGCAGACGGTTCCGAACCCGGAGCAAGGCGCGGCGGCTCTTGTCGGAGCCTTCTTTGCCGTCAGCGGCGACCCGGTTGCGGTAACATGGGCTACGGAACTTGTCGAGAAGCTGGGAGGCAGACCAGTCAGAATCAGTGACGAGCAGAAGCCCCTTTATCACGCGGCGGCGGTGATCGCGTCGAACTATACCGTCGTGCTGGTTTATGCGGCCTGCCGACTTATGGAGCAGGCGGGGTTCAAGCGTCAGGAGGCTCTTGCCGCCCTGAGACCGCTCGTGACCACGACTGCCGCCAATGCGCTGAACGATCCGGTCGCGGCTCTGACCGGCCCCGTCGCCAGGGGCGACCTGTTTACACTGCAACAACACCTGAAAGCGCTCGACAGGTCTGGTATCATGAGCTTTGCCGATTTTTACCGGGCTGCGGGGCTTGTTGCACTCCAGATAGCGGAGCAGAAGGGACTCGATAAACAACAGTCAGCGCGGATCGACGAGCTTTTCAGGGCCGAGGAGTCCGGGAAACAGGCCAACGATCCGGTTGCCCGCGATGAAGAGGCGAAAGCAACCGACGGGACCTAGACGCGCGGCGACCGGACCATTCTGTCCCACCGCCTTTCTCGCGAGGGCTCTTTTCACACAGGCAGCGACATGAAACAGGTACGCGTAACCGATCTCAAGGCAATGAAGCAGCGTCACGAGAAAATCTCGGTTCTGACTGCCTACGACTCGGCCATGGCCGGATTATTCGATCGGGCGGGCATTGACGTTCTTCTCGTCGGTGATTCGGTCGGCATGGTCGTCCTCGGCTACGAAAACACGATCCCGGTTACGCTTGATGACATGCTCCACCACACAAAGGCGGTCACCCGTGTAGTGAAACGGGCGCTGGTGGTCTCCGACATGCCTTTCCTGACGTATCAGGTGACGATTCCCGAGGCGATTCGCAACGCCGGTCGCCTTCTCCAGGAGGGCGGAGCGGCCGCGGTGAAAATCGAGGGCGGACAGCCGGTGGTCGAACTGACCCGACGCCTTGTGGAGATCGGAATACCGGTCATGGGTCACCTTGGCCTCACGCCTCAATCTGTCCACCAGATGGGCGGGTTTCGAATGCAGGCCCGCACCGACCGCGCAGCGGCGCGCCTGGTCGATGACGCAAGATGCCTGGAAGAAGCGGGCGCGTTCTCGATCGTACTCGAGTCGATCCCCGAGGAGGTGGCCGCGACGGTGAGCGACGCGCTTGGGATTCCTACGATCGGCATCGGCGCCGGGCCCCACTGCGACGGACAGGTCCTTGTCAGCTACGACATCCTCGGGCTGTCCACGTACGCGCCCTCCTTCGTCAAACAGTACGCGCGTCTCGGCGAGACCGTGCTCCAGGCGGCTCAGGACTATTCGCGGGAAGTGAAATCGGGCGCTTTCCCAGCCAGGAAGTCGCGCACCAGGGAAGAGGTGGAGCCCAAATGACACATCTGGCTGATTCGATCCGGTCGATCAGGCAGATGGTCGCAGCCGCAAAAGCAGAAGGGAAGCTGATCGGCCTGGTTCCCACGATGGGTGCGCTTCATGTCGGTCATGCCCGGTTGATCCAGCAGGCCCGCCAGGAGTCGGGGTTCGTCGTCGCCTCGATATTCGTGAACCCTCTTCAATTCGGGCCCGGCGAAGACTTCGAAAAGTACCCCAGGGATCTGGACAAGGACGTCGAAAAGTGTCAGTCGCTGGGCGTTGATGCTGTATTCGCGCCAACGGTCGAAGTGCTCTACCCCGGGACGCCTCTCACGTTTGTCGAAGTTGCCAAGGTTACCGAAGGTCTCTGCGGTCGCTTCCGTCCCGGGCACTTCCGGGGAGTCACCACCGTTGTGCTCAAGCTGCTGAATATCGTCCAGCCGCACCGAGCCTACTTTGGCGAAAAAGACGCCCAACAGCTCGGCGCTATCAAGCGCATGGTCATCGACCTTGATCTCCCGGTCGAAGTGATCGGCGTACCGACGGTTCGGGAGCCGGACGGATTGGCTATGAGCTCGCGCAACCGTTATCTCACCCCCGAGCAACGCCTGGCCGCCCCGACACTCTACCGTGCGTTGCAGGCCGCGGGGCAAACGATCGCCGCCGGCGTTCGCGACCCCGCCCAGGTCAGGCAGGCGGCCCTCAGCATGCTCGAGTGTGAACGCCAGATCGAACCCCAGTACGTGGAAGTAGTCGACGCGGAACTGATGACCCCGGTCGAAATCATCGAGAAGCCGGTGCGCATTGCTGCGGCCGTCTGGCTCGGATCCACGCGCCTGATTGATAATATCTATTGCGAGGTAAAGTAACGCCGCATGTTTCGAATGATGTGCAAGTCGAAGATTCACCGGGCAACCATTACGGATGCCAATCTTCAATACCCGGGCAGCCTGACGGTTGACCGGGATCTCATGGATGCGGCCGACCTGCTCCCGGCGGAGCAGGTGCAGGTCGTCAACATCAACAACGGCGCCCGTTTCGAGACTTACGTCATTGAAGGCAGAGCCGGATCGGGTGAAATCTGCCTGAACGGCGCCGCCGCCCGCCTGGGTCACCCCGGCGACAAGATCATCATTATTTCTTACAGCCTTCTTGAAGACGCGGCAGCTCGGGCACACGAGCCGATTGTCGTGCATGTCGACGAACGCAACCGGATCCAAGCGACGACTCCCGCCGGCGTAATCCAACGCTGACCGCCAGCACGCGAACGAACACCAACGGAACATCCGATGTCCCCAACCGGGCCGAAAAGCGGCGGATTCTGAACGGCGAATCCGCCCTACGACCGCCCGCCGTGCGGAAGCAATCAGTTGTGGGGCGGATTCGTCTTTTCAGAATCCGCCGCTTTCCGGCCCGGTTGGCGACGCCGACTGCTCCTTTTTGATGAAAAACACAACAATCCGGGTGCCAGCGTTGTGTATTGTTTCTACAACGCCCCTAACCCATTGATATCGCGCAGCCTGGCCGCCTCGCCGGGTCCGTCTCGCACCTGATGCGGATTCCCGGGTAGTTGATAATTTCAACACCTGCCAAATCAAGCCCTGTCTAATAAACTCAATAGCTCCAATATTTTATTGCTCGGTGATCTTGATTTTTTAGTCTGGTACGGGACTTGCTTAACCTGTATAGCGAAGCGAGTAATGCGGAGAACCTAGACATGAAAAAGGAAAGCGGTCCGGGCGGGATTTTTGACGATTTCCAGCAGTGCGTATGGATGACCGCTGGAGTTGTGGATTACAAGCTCTGCAATCGAAACTTCGAGTGTGACGACTGTCCGCTTGACGTTGGAATCAGGAAGGCGGCGGGGGGGCGGCACGGGACCGACACACACGGCCAACGGCACGGTTCCAAGGACCGCGGGGTTCTCGAGGAATTGACCAGGAAGGTAGAGGGTTACCTCGTGCCGAACGGGCTCTTCTACCACCGGCGCCACGCCTGGATGAGGATCGAAGAAGGCGGGCGCGTGCGGGTCGGCTTGGATGATTTCGGGCAGCGCCTCGTGGGGCGAGTGTATTCGATCGGACTTCCTCCGACCGGCAGCAGGGTGCGGCTGGGCCAACCTGTCTGGACAATCGTTCACCGGGCGGGTGAGACCGATTTGTGCGCGCCGGTCAACGGGGTCATCGTCGAAGTCAACGACAAACTGACTCAACAGCCATCGCTTGTAAACCGCGATTCCTACGGCTCTGGAGCGGCTTTTGTGCTGCAGCCGACTGGTCTGGCCGAAGACCTTGGCAATCTTTTCTACGGCAAGCAGGTCGAGCGCTGGTTTCACGCCGAGATTGAAGACCTTCACGCACAGCTGTTTCGGCTGGTCAGCGGTGCCAGCCCGGCTTTAGGTCAGACGGTCCAGGACGGGGGGATGCCGATCGAAGATCTTTCGGCGGCCGTTGATCCTGACCGGCTGCAGGCTCTGATCGATCATTTTCTCTCGGCCAAACGTGGGCTCAGGAGTGAACTCGAAGGACAAAGGGATTGAATGGAGGGGTTTGAACATGGTTCCGATATTCGTAATAGCAACCGTAGTGGTCTTCATACTTGCCGATGGGATTCTCCAGTGGTCGAGGGCTCGCAAGAAAGAAGCAGTGCCGGAGATGGCAGGTGTCCCCGGTCTTGAGCTGGCGAGTGTGCAAGCGCCGGCGGGGTTCTTTCTGGATTCGGGCCACACCTGGCTGGGACTAGAGCCGAACGGCGAGGCCAAGATCGGTCTGGATGGTTTTGTACGGCGGGTCCTCGGTCGCATTGACAAGGCAGAGATGCCGGCGCAGGGACAGGCTGTCAGACGTGGTCAGCAGTTGTTCTCGGTCAGCCAGGGCGGCCGAAAAGCGATTTTCCGGTCACCTATCGACGGAATCGTCGGATTGGTCAACCAGGCTGTTGTCCGGGATCCAGGTTTGATCGCCACCGATCCATACGAGCGCGGCTGGATTTGCACGGTCGAACCGGAGGCCCTTTCCCGAGACCTGAAAGTTTTGAAGATTGGGGAAGACAGCCGGTCGTGGCTCGCCAACGAAATCCAGCGATTCAAAGACTTCTTTGCCACCTTGTCGGTTCAGCACATGGCCCTGGGCCCGGTTGTCCAGGATGGTGGGCAGGTGACCGGCGGTGTTCTGGAAGCCATGGACGACCAGGCATGGGAAAGATTCAATGAGGATTTCCTGAAAACCGCCCCGGAAGCGGAACAGGCGCACTCCTGAAGCAGTCCGTCGGGGGCCCTCGGTTGGCCCCCGAAGAATCATTCCTTGAAATGAAAAGGTGAAATCGAAGATCCAGCACCAGACGGGAGCTGGACGACCAAGGAGAGTCTCATGTCGACAGCAAGCGGGACAGGAAGGAAAGGGATACTGCTGGACACCACGCGATGCGTGGGTTGCGGCGCCTGTTACCAGGCCTGCAAGGAACAAAACCAGCTTCCGAAGACGGCCGACAGCTTTCTTCAGGACAACCTGAGTGCCAACACCTTCACGGTAGTCAACAACCGATCAGGCCGATTTGTCCGCAGGATGTGCATGCACTGCGAAGAGCCCACATGCGCGTCGGTTTGCCCGGTTGGGGCCTTGCAGAAAACAGCCTCTGGCGCGGTCGTGTACGCGAAAGAAAAATGCATCGGTTGCCGTTACTGCATGCAGGCTTGCCCGTTCGGGATCCCGAAGTACGAGTGGGAGAGCACTTTCCCGTACGTCAGGAAGTGCGATATGTGCTCGGGACGTCAGGCCAAAGGATTGGCGACCGCCTGCGCCACGGCCTGCCCGACCGGCGCCACGCAGTTCGGCGATCGCGAGCAGCTGATTGGCGAAGCGAAGCAGCGCATGGCGGCCAATCCCGGTCGTTACTCCGGTCACATCTTCGGCCTGGAAGAAGTCGGCGGTACATCAGTCATGGTGATTTCCGACGTGTCGGCCGCGCAGCTGGGCTATCCCGACAACCTGGGCAAGGAGCCGCTTCCTCAGTTGACCTGGAACGTTCTTGAGAAGATACCGAAGGCGGTCAGTTTCGGAGGAGTCCTTCTGGGTGGCATCTGGTGGATCACCAAGAGGCGCCAGGAGGTTGCGAAGGCAGAGGGCAAACTGCGCCGTGAGCTGCCGAAAAGGGAGGAGTTATGAAGACGAAGCTTTTCTCGATGTCTCGCATTTCGGTCTGGCACGCGGTGCTGGTGGGAATTCTTGGCGCCGGCTTGTACAGCACCTACGTCCGGTTCTTTCACGGCCTGGGCGCCAGCACGGCTCTGCGGGACGGTTTCCCCTGGGGGATCTGGATTGGCTTCGACGTCATGTGCGGCGTCGCCCTTGCGGCCGGCGGGTTTACCATCAGCGCGGCCGTGTACGTTTTCCACGCCGATCGGTTCAAGCCGATCATTCGGCCCACTATTCTGACTGCATTCCTGGGTTACCTGCTCGTCTGCGTGGGGCTGATGTTCGACCTCGGGCATCCGTGGCGGATCTGGCATGCGATTGTCATGTGGAACCCGCACTCGGTCATGTTTGAGGTGGCCTGGTGCGTCATGCTCTACTCCACGGTTCTTGCCCTGGAGTTCAGCCCGATCTTCTTCGAGGGCGTTGGCTGGAAGAAGGCGGCCGACGCGGTTCATCAGCTGATCGTTCCGCTGGTCATTCTGGGTGTCCTGCTCTCGATGCTGCACCAGAGCTCGCTCGGCACGCTCTTCCTGATCCTGCCGACCAAACTGCATCCGCTCTGGTACTCGCCGATTCTTCCCATTTTCTTCTTCATATCGGCAATCGCGCTCGGCTGCGGAATGACGATATTAGAGTCCTTCCTCAGCTATCGTGCGTTCCGCAAACGCATCGAAATGCACATCCTGAGTGATCTCGGCAAGGTGATGGCTGTTGCCCTGATGCTGTACCTGTTCGTGAAGTACCTGGACCTGAGCAGCCGGGGAGTGCTCGGGCTGGCCTTCCAGCCGACATACGAGGGACGGATGTTCCTCTTCGAGATGGCATTGGGGGTGGTCGCGCCGCTGATCCTCCTGTTGATCAACCGTGTGCGCAGGGACGAGTTCGGACTGTTCGCGATTGCCTGCATGGTTGTCCTGGGAACTGTGACCAACCGCTTGAACGTGGCCACGACCGGGTTGGAATCGTATGCCGGGCAGTACTTCCCCAGCTGGATGGAGTTGTCCATCACCGCGATGATCGTCTCCGTGGGGTTTGTGGCTTTCGGTCTGGCCGTGAAGTATCTTCCGGTCTTTCCGAAGGAAGAGCTCGAAGCCGAGTCCCGGCTGCCGGTGCCGCTGCTGCCGTTCGTTGATGCCCTGGCCCGTCCTCTGGGCCGGCCGGTCATGACGGTTTTCGTAGCGACCGTTGTGCTGGTGATCGCGATGAGCACGCTGGCTTACAGTGGTCTCCTGGCCCGGAAGCAAGTCACTGCCGAACCGCCGGTTCAACAGCCGGACATTTCGGCAGGGTTGGCTGAGATGAACTTTCGTGAGGTGCTGATAACGAAGGGGTCAGAGAGCCCCGGGCAGGTGACGTTCAACCACGCCACGCACGTGGATATGGAAAAACCGGCCTGTGCCGATTGTCACTCGCAACGTTTCCGCATCCTCAAGACGACAGCACTTCCGGCAAAGGTCGACATGCATGACGATCAGCATTGCGGCTCCTGCCACGACGGCAAGAAGACGAGCTTCAATGTGAGCGAAGACTGCGAAACCTGCCACTCGGGACAATAACAACACGGAGAACACGGACCGTCACGGACTGACGCGGATTGACACGGATCAGCGGCTGGAAAGCCGGTCCATGTCAGTCCGTTATTGTCCGTGTCTGTCCGTGTCTGCCCGTTTTTGTCCGTGATTCCCGAGTTGTTGAAATTTCCCACACAGGAACCCCACGACAATTTATACTGGTGTCGGAATTAACACGTGGTTTACCAGAAGATAAGGAAGCTTACATTCAGTCTAAGTCTCAAACTGAGCGTCTGTCTTGTCGGCAGCATGATCGCCATTTTCTTGCTGCTCGGTTACTGGCATATTTCCCTGCATGAAAAGGACTTGGAGGAGCTCACCTTCCAGAGTGCTGAACGAATCAGCGACGCGATCAAAAACAGCACCCGTTACAGCATGATGAAGAATCATCGCGACGAGGTGTTCCAGATTATCCGTACCATGGGCTCGGAGCCGGGCATGAACAAGATCCGGATCTTCAACCAGGACGGTGGGATCCGGGTCTCTACAGATGAGAGCGAAGTCGACACCCAGGTGGATAAGCGCGCTGAAGCCTGCTATGCCTGCCATGTGCAGGAGCAGCCGTTAACCCGGTTGAACCGGCCGGACCGCGTCCGAATCTACCATTCGGCCAGCGGCGAGCGCATCCTTGGACTGATCAACCCGATCGAAAACAGCCCGGATTGCGAGGGTGCCGGGTGCCACGCGAGCGTTGCCGATCAGAAAGTCCTCGGCGTGCTCGACGTAACCATGTCGCTGGCCAAAGCGGACGCCATGATCGCATCTGGTCGGAGGCAAATGATCGCGACCGTCGGGATCTCGATTGCTCTCATTTCGGCTGTATTCGCCGCACTCATCTGGTTCATGGTCTATCGGCCGGTTCACCGTCTGCGTCTCGGAATCCAACAGGTCGCTGCCGGGGAGCTTAACCACAAAATCGAGGTGTCTTCCCGGGATGAAATCGGGGATCTGGCTGCGTCGTTCAACCAGATGACTGAAGAGCTGAAGCGAGCTAAGGATCAGGTAGCGGAATGGACCAGGAGCCTGGAGGACCGTGTCGAGCAGAAGACGGAGCAGCTCCAGAGAGCTCACCAGAGGATGATCAAGATCGAGCGAATGGCGTCGATGGGTCAGCTGGCCGCTATCGTCGCCCACGAGGTCAACAATCCGCTGGCCGGGATTTTGACCTACGCGAGGCTTCTCATTAAGCGAAGTCGGAACAGCGAGTGGTCGGTGAGCCAGGTTACGGAGATGCGCGAGGACCTGGAGCTGATCGCTAACGAAGCATCGCGGTGCGGCGAAATCGTAAAAGGCCTGCTCCAGTTCTCGCGACAGAGCAAGAAGAACTACCAGCCCAATGACCTGAACCAGCTCATCCGGGAATCGCTGCGCCTGATCAAGCACAAGCTTGACCTGATGAACATCCAGACCACCGCCTGCCTGCAGCCGGATATCCCGCCTATCGTTTGCGACGCCCAGGAAATCCGCCAGGCGCTTGTTGCAATTCTCATCAACGCTTGTGAAGCGGTCTCGCCCAACGAGGGGTTTGTTGAAGCGGGCACGCGTAACCGGGTGGATCTCGGGGTCGTTGAGATCTGGGTCCGGGACAACGGCGTGGGGATGGACGAGGAGACTCAGAAGCACATCTTCGAGCCTTTTTTCACGACGAAGGAGCACGGCAAGGGCGTCGGGCTCGGTCTGGCTGCCGTAATCGGCATCGTCAACCAGCACTCCGGGGAGATCGACGTCGAGTCGCGGCCCGGAGTCGGGACCACCTTTACCATCCGGCTGCCGCTGACCTCTGAGGCCGCGGCCACTCCGGATGCGAAGGCCGCGGTACTGTAGGGCTTGTTTTAACGGGTCGCGTTCGCAGTGCTCTCTTCAGAGCTGCGCACGCAGCGCTTTTCAGCGGAGTAAGCGGGTTCCCGTCGCAGAAGAACCCGCTCCGCTGAAAAGCGCTGCGTGCGCGGCTCTGAAAAGACAGTGCTTGGGCGCGATGGAAGAACTGGGCGAACCTTGAGGGAAGGGTGATGGAGGTTAAAGTTAAGGCGCGAATTCTGATTGTGGATGACGAGCTGATCGTGCGCAGGTCACTGGCCAGCTGGTTCCAGGAAGAGGGCTACTCCGTCGACACCGCCGAATCAGGCAAACAGACCCTTGAAAAGCTTGTCGAACAGGATTGGGACGTCTTCCTGTTGGACATCAAGATGCCGGGGATGGACGGCCTCGAGTTGCAGAAGAAGATCCGGGAGGTTCACCCCGAGGCTACGGTCGTCATCATGACCGCCTACGCCTCGGTTGAAACTGCGGTCGAAGCAATGAAGCAAGGGGCTTACGACTACATTGTCAAGCCGTTCGAGCCGGAAGATCTCGAGCACATCGTGCGTAACGCGGTGGAACGTCGTCAGTTGCTGGCCGCCAACACGAAGCTGCGCGAGAAGATCGACGAGATGAGCCCGTACCACGGGGTGATCGGGCGAAGTGCAGCGATCAAGAAGGTGTTGGATGAGGTCCGGATGGTTGCCGAGTCCGACACCACGGTCCTGATTCGAGGCGAAAGCGGGACGGGGAAGGAAGTCATTGCCCGGGCGATCCACGCGACCAGCCTTCGCCGCTACATGCCGGTCGTAGTCGTGAATTGCGGGGCGCTGGCCGAAGGAGTCCTGGAAAGCGAGCTGTTCGGCCACGAAAAAGGCGCATTCACCGGCGCCCAATATCGACGCAAAGGCAAGTTCGAGATGGCGGATGGAGGTACTCTTTTCCTCGACGAGATCGGCGACATCAGCCTCAAAACGCAGGTGGATCTCCTTCGGGTCCTCGAAGAAAGAAAAATCGCTCGCGTTGGAGGCAACACTTATATCCCCGTGGACTTCCGTCTGATTGCCGCAACCAACAAGAACCTGGAAGAAATGGTGGCGGAAGGATCGTTTCGCGAGGATCTCTACTACCGCCTGAATGTGTTTTCCCTCTATCTGCCCCCTCTGCGCGAAAGGCGCGAGGACATTTCGTTGCTGATCGAGCATTTTCTCCGAAGGTTCTCGCAAACCATGAATCGGCCGCAGCCGACGATTTCCAAGGAAGCCATGCAGCTCATGGTTGCGCATGACTGGCCGGGCAATGTGCGGGAGCTCCAAAACGCCATGGAACGGGCGGTCTTGGTTTGCCGCACTGGCGAGATCGAACCGAAGGATCTTCCGTTCGTATCCGACGAGGCGCAGAATCCCGGGTCCGGGAAGTCGCTCGCCGACGCGGAGAACATCCACATTCGACGAATCCTCGAGGAATCCGAATGGAATATCTCCCGCGCAGCTCGCCTTCTCGAGATTGATCGAGTCACGCTGTACAACAAGATGAAGAGGTACGGGATTACGCGCGATTGACGGCGAACCGGCCGGCCTTAACGCCGGGGTTGTAAGTGGAAAACGCAGGCGGTCGTTTGCATGCCTGAGATTCACCTTGTTCGGGTTGGTAAGGTCGAACCGGACGTCGTCGATTTCCTTTCCATGGCTCTCCCGGACATCTTCGGCATGGAATCTCGCGTGTCTCCCCACACCCTCGACCCGAGCCAGGCCTTCAACCAGGTGCGTCAGCAATACAACTCGATGGATGTCCTGCTCGGACTCTCCAGGCTGCAGTCTCGGGCCGGCGACAAGGTCCTCGGCCTCACCTCCGTCGATCTATTCATACCGATTCTAACTTTCGTGTTCGGGCAGGCGCAGCTGAACAACCGGCTCGCGGTCATGTCGACACACCGCCTCCAGCAGCGCTTCTACGGCCTCCCTGACGATGACGACTTGTTTCTCAGGCGATGTGAGAAGGAAGCGGTTCATGAACTGGGCCATACGTTTGGCCTGGTTCACTGCACGGTCTTCGACTGCGTCATGCACTTCTCCAACTCGGTTGATGAGGTGGATGTCAAGTCGAGCGCCTTCTGCCCGGACTGCGAGACAAGGAGACTGGGATACAGGGAGACAAGGAGACTGTCGGAGCCGCGCGCGCAAAGAGGGTGATGGCACAGGGTATCGAGCTGCCGAGTAGGACGGAACCGCAAACGGAGCGCTTTTCGCGGAGTGCGCGGATGGTCCCCACAAGCAAGCAGCTCCGAGCCAGGCGTCGCTTATGGATACACAATCCGCGCGCTACGCGAAAGCGCTTCGCTTGCGGTGCTGTTCGGCTCGACGAACCAATTGGTTTTGCTTGGGATATTGACGTGGGCGGGGAATCGGTGCAAAAAAAAGAGCGAACCAGAGAACCAAGAATGTCTATGGCATCCCAGGCTCTTTAAAAATTCCGGCCCTCTGGTACGCTCCCTCGACCTTCACAAACGAGGTCGTTCTATCCAATGACCCAAGTCAATTGCTCGACTCGAATCGCCGTACTTAGTAGCAATTCCCATGCCGTTTTTTCACAACCGGGGATAACTATCGTATTTGGAGTAACTTGCGGATGTGCTGGGGCCTTAATCCGCGGACAGTCCGTCCGCCAGCCATTCAAAAAAATGGTCCCACGGGGGGCACGCTGGCGCTAATTGCCTGTTGCACTAAGGGATCCCGTCGAATCCAAGATTTTGAATCGCGCTAATCCCCCCGATTTACGAACATAACTCTTCGCTTTCCCGTCCTCTTGTCTCCCCTTTCTCCCCGTCTCTTTTCTGCTGTTTGACAGCCGACGGAACGTCAGAGTAAAAAGGAGCGTTATTGGAATCTTGGACTCCATTTGCCGTGCGGTTTTCTAGAAAGGCGGGGCGTGTGATTTTTCTCGGTGTTGATTGCGGGACGCAGAGTCTGAAAATTATCGCGTGGGACAGTGATACCGGCGCGGTGTCGTCAGCCGCCCAGGCGTACGATCTGATTGAAGGGCTGCCGCCTGGCCACAAGGAGCAGCACCCGTCTTGGTGGATCGATGCCCTGCACAACTGTATCAAACAGCTAAGGGAGGCCGGTGTCGATCTGAAGACAGTCGCGGCGATTGGGGTTTCCGGCCAGCAGCACGGGCTTGTAGTGCTCGATTCGGACAAGCTACCGATTCGAGCATCCAAACTTTGGTGCGATACGAGTACCGCTTCCCAATGCCGGCAAATCATGGATTCAACCGGGGGCGAGGCGGAGTACAAGCGCGAGATCGGGAACAGCCTGCCGCCCGGTTTTACCGCCTCCAAGATCCTCTGGCTGAAACAGAACGAACCCGAAAATTACGCAAGGGTTGCCCATATCCTCCTGCCGCATGACTATCTGAACTTTTATCTGACTGGGAGGTTCACCGCCGAAGCCGGCGACGCTTCGGGTACAGGGTATTTCCGCGTCCGCGAGCGCGACTGGTCTCGGGCGTCCCTGCAGGCGATCGACCCGGACCGCGACCTGCTCGCGTGCCTGCCACCGCTGATCCAGTCGGGCGAACCGGCCGGCCGAATCCGTGCCGACTTGGCGTCGGAATGGGGTATGAACCCGCAAGCCCTCGTCAGCTCCGGCGGCGGGGACAACATGATGGGAGCGATCGGGTCCGGGAATGTAACGCCAGGGACCGTGACAGTGAGTCTCGGGACATCCGGTACGCTTTACAGCTTCAGTTCCGTGCCCGTGATCGACCCCATGGGGGAAATTGCCGCTTTTTGCGACAGCACGGGTGGATGGCTGCCCCTCGGCTGTACGATGAACGTGACGGTCGCCACCGAGATGGTTCGTTCTGCTTTCCTGCCGGGCAGTCATCACGATTTCAACAGGGCTATCGAAGGGGTTCCGCCCGGCGCGGATGGACTTGTTTTAGTTCCTTACCTCGAGGGAGAGCGAATGCCCAATGTGCCGGATGGCACGGGCGTTTTGCTCGGACTCCGCCCGGGGACGGCCACACCCGCTCATTTCGCGCGGGCCGCGATGGAAGGCGTGACCTTCGGACTGTATTACGGCATGGAACGGATGCGTGAGCTCGGTATTGCTCCGTCGGAAATACGGCTGATCGGGGGAGGGGCGCGCAGCGGCGTCTGGCGGAAAATCGTGGCAGACGTGTTTCAGGTTCCGGTTGTGTGCCCTGAGAACCAGGAAGGGCCTGCTTTCGGCGCAGCTCTCCAGGCGCTCTGGGCGGTTTCAGGCGAAGATATCCGGGCGATCGTGGCGCGAAACGTGAAACTGGATGAGTCGACCCGGGAGTGCCCGGAGTGGAAGCGAAGCGAGATCTACCGCGAGCTGTATGCCTTGTATAAGCAGTTCAGCGGAGAACTGATCGCCGGCGGAGTTTTCGCGAAACACCGCGCATTCATCCAACGTAAGGCGTAGGAAAGGGCCTCAAGGACCTCAAGGACAACAAGGACCACAAGGACGACAAGGACTCGGAAATAATCGGTAGGTTCCTCCTCGTCGTTGATGTCCTTGAGGTCCTTGCTGTCGTTGGGGTTCGGCTATCCTTCCGCTAAGTCCAGTTCCGCACGAAGCACCGTGACTGCCTGGCCCCTGATGAAGACCCGGTCCTCGCAGGTTTCCACTTCCAGGACGCCGCCACGGGCCGAAGCCTGAAAAGCCTTCATTGATGTCTTGCCCAATCGTTCGGCCCAGTAGGGCGCAAGGCAACAGTGGGCCGAGCCGGTCACCGGGTCCTCGTCGATTCCAACGGCAGGCGCGAAGAACCGCGAAACGAAGTCAAACTCCGATGAATCAGCGCGGCTGGTGACAACGACGCCGCGTTCGGTGGCTGACCCGAGGGCGGCAAAATCCGGCTCCATTTCGCGGACCAACTTCTCGCTCTCCATCTCGAAGAAGTAATCCCAACGGTTACGGCCGGCGAAAACGATCCCGCCGGATCGCAGGCTGTCGGGCACATCGGCAGGCGGCTGAAACTCGTATGGCGCTTCCACCGGGAAATCCAACTGGATCCACCCTTTGGCCGACCGGCAGGCCTTGAGGCGCCCGCTGCGCGTCTCGAATGCCAGCATGGTGTTCGGTGCTGCGAAACCCTCGGAGAGGAGAACGTGGGCAGTCGCCAGCGTCGCGTGGCCGCATAGATCAACTTCGACCTTGGGAGTAAACCATCGAAGCAGATGCGAGTCGCCTTCGGGTCTGACAAAGGCGGTCTCGGACAGGTTCATCTCCGCGGCAATCTTCTGCATCAGGCTCGGTTCGAGATCCGTTTCAAGCACACAGACGGCGGCCGGATTGCCCGCGAACGGAACAGCGGTAAAAGCGTCGACTTGGAACAGGGGCAGTTTCATGCCCCGATATTATGAGACACGGAAGGCAACGGAAGAAGACCGAAGAACACGGAAATAAACTGGCTATTTCTTGGTCGCCGCCGCTTGTGGCTGGCTCAGTGTGAGCACGAAGGCGGAAACGGCCTTGATCTCTTCTTTCGAGAGCCGGTTTTTGAACCCGATCATCACCGTGCCCTTGACTCCCTCGGCAACCACTTTTTGAACCTCGTCGAGGCTGTTTCCGTGCTTCCACTCCTGATCGCTGAGGCGCATCTTCTTCGTGGGTGCGTTCCCATCCTTCATGTGACAGGCGACGCAGCGAACCTTATAGACCTGTTCGCCTGTCTTGAGTTCCGGGCTCTTAGGCGTGTCAGTCGAAGAGACCCGTTCAAGGGTCAAAAGAAACCCGAACGCAAGGAGCGGGAGGGCGGCAAAAGAAAGGAGTTTTTTCTTCACTGGAATCCAATCTACCACAATTGTCGAGCGGAGTTGGCCAGGGTCGGGCGTCGCTGCCTGGAACGGTCGCGGAACGGAAGCTAAGGCCTCAGAAATACAGGTGCTCGACGAGGATCTTGATCCCGATGATGATCAGGAAAATGCCTCCGATGATCTCGAAGACCCGTTCATCCAGGCGTCGGAACACTCTTCCAAGGTAGATCCCGCCCATCGAGAGCAGGAACGTTGTCAAGGCGATGACCGCGATGGGGTCAAGGATCGAGTCGGTCAGGAAAGCAAGGCTGATTCCGACCGCGAACGCATCGATACTGGTTGCGATTGAAAGCGCCAGGAGGATGCAGAAATTGATCGGGTTAACGCACGGGGTCACTTCGGTGCCTCCGGCCGACTGGTAGAGCATGTGCCCGCCAACTGCGGCGAGTAGTAGAAATGCGATCCAGTGATCGATTGCAGCGACGAAGTCGCTCGCAAGATGTCCCGCATACCAGCCGGAGAAGCTCATCCCCCCTTGGAACAATCCGAAAAGGAGACCGACGACGAGGGCGTCCCGGAGTCGGATCCGTTTGACGGCGACGCCACTATTGACCGAAACGGCAAAAGCATCCATGGAAAGCCCGACGGCGATGGCGAGTAGCGAGGCGCTTGGCATCTGACAATGTTTCCAAAAAAAACAAAATAATAGACCCAGAGATTGCCCGGGCGCAAGGAGGTTCGAGACTATTCGGCTGTCAGGGGAACGATTGAGCCGTCACGGGAGGTTGCGATAGACACCGGAGACTGGTTCTGGCCGACCGCGTCCCACTTAACCCGTCCGCAGATCCCCTGCCACCCGGACAGATCCCGAAGGGCATCCCGGATCAGCACCCGGTTAAGGCCCGCCTTGTGGACCGCCGCGGCGAGCAGCTTGACCGCGTCGTAGGTCAGGGCGGCGGCGTAATCAGGCGTCCGCCCGTGCCTGAGGCGGAACTTAGCTGTAAACTCTCTCAGCGGCGCTGAATCGGCGCAGAATTGCGGGAATACAACCTCATCGGCCAGACTACCGGACTGGTTGAAAGAAGAGCGGCCCAGGCTGGAACTGCCGAAAATCGGTTGATCGAATCCTGCCTGGCGAAGCGCTTTGATGAGGATGGCCGAGTCTTTGGCGCCTGCGACGACGAGCAGTTTGCCAAACTGCTGGCCGCGAATCCGGGCAAATTGCTCGGTGAACACCCTGCTGCCCGGCTGAAACTGCAGGTGGTAGAGAGGCGTGCGGCCGCGACCGGAAAGGTATTTCTGGTATTCCCGTTGGGCCAGTTGCGAATCGTGGTCGGTTGCCGAGAAAAGCACGTAAGTAGTCCCGGGACAGGTGCTAAGCAACCGGTCGCACAGGGCCGGCGCCACAAGGTGGTCGCCCGGAGCAAGCGAAAACATCCAGGGCACGAACGCGTAGCCGACGCTTTTATCGGTGGTGAACGGGTTGAGGAGCGGGAGTCGCGCTTTTGCGACAACCTGCTCGGCGAGGTGGGTCGAGGGGCCATCGATCCCACCGATGATCGCCCAGACGTTATCGTCATAGACCAGGCGTGTTAACTGGCCCACTCCAGACCCCCACGGGTTTTCGGACCAGACAGGCAACAACCGAAACGGGAGTCCGCCGAAGCCCCCTTCCTGGTTCAGTTCCTCGATAGCGAGTGAGGCGGCCAGCCACGCGTCCCCGCCGTCGGGATGGGCAGGGTCATTCGGGCCGAAGTAGGCGATGCGGACCTCCGCGAGGCCCTCGGGCGCCTTCTGTTCGCGGCCCGGCCCCGGGTACTCCAGTGCCTGCTTCCGGCCGTCGTGGTACGGCTCAGGGGCCTTCTGAGCGAGCGCCCCGGTAAGCACCAGGAAACAAACGAGCCCCAGCATAATGGAGCACGGACGTCCCGTCTTGGAGCGCGGACGACCCGTCTCGGAGCGCGGACGTCCCGTCCGCACTGGGATCGCGGACGTCTCGTCCGCGCGGCGGGCATCCTGCCCGCCGTTGCAGTTGCTTTTCTTGTCCGTCACTCCAAAACTCATCTCGAAAAGAGCGGGCGAGACGCCCGCGATCCCAGTGCGGACGGGACGTCCGCGCTCCAAGACGGCGGCGTCCGCGCTCCTACGGCACGTTCGCGCTCCTACGGGACGTCCGCGCTCCGCTGCGTTTACTCGCCCTTCACCGACTCGCGGCTCAGGCGGTCGCGCGGCGGGATGTATCCGCGGGGAATCTCGAGGTCTTTCCGCGAAAAGTACTTCCAGCTCCCCTTCTCCCGCATCCCGAGGTAGACATCGCCGACGTCGTCCAGACAGGCACTGAGCACGATGTCTCCGGTGACTCCCGGCCATGCCTCGGGCATGTACGCCAGGACATCCCGGACCTTGGCCCGGTTCAGGCCCGCAACCTGGATGGCCCAGATCAGCATGTTCATGCCGTCATACGCGTGCGAGGCATAGGTGTCCGGTTCCGTCCCGAAACGCTTGCGGAACCGGTCGCGGAATTCCGCCAGCTTCGGGTCGGTACGCTCGGGGTTCCATGGATACGAACAGACGACGCCTTCCGCGTTCGCGCCCGCAAGCTTCACGAACTCGTCGGACAGGCAACGGTCGCACGAATAGAATTTCTGCGTCATCCCCATTGCCCGCATCTGGTTAAGTATCAGCGCGCCTTCGGTCGCATTTCCCCAGTGGACGACCGCCTCCGGGTTCGCCCGCTTCAGGCGCTCGAGCTCGAGTGCGAAATCCGTCTGGCCGATCTTGTAGGCCATTTCTATGGGAACAGGTCTGCCGAGGCGCCGGCTGCCGTCGTTGAATTCCCGGATTCCGAAGCGGCCGTACCGGTTGCTCGACCGGATGACTCCCACCCGTTTCAGTCCTTGCTTGCGGTAAAGATAATCGACGAGCAGATAGGCCTGTTGCCGGTCATCCCCGATATTGCGGCTAACCCACGGGATGTTCGTTTCGATGAAGGTCGGATCCGTGTCTCCGGTGTTCATCATAGGGATCTCGGCCTTGAGCGCGACCCGGATGGCGATGTGACTGTTTGCCCCGTCGATGGTGCCCAGAATCGCCCAGCAGTTGTCCTTGTAGGCCATCTTGATGATCTCGTTGCCCGATGCGCCCCACAACCCATTGTCGTTCGAGACAACCAACTCGAAGGGGAGGGAGCGCTTGAGATAGCCGCCTCGCCCGTTGGCTTCCTCGATGGCAAGGCGGGAGCCGCTCAGCATCTGGATCCCGAGGGCCTCCTCGTGGCTCTTCCCTCCTGTCGCCGCGGAGACGGTTGCCATGATCGGCCCGATGAAGCCGATTTTGACGGTCTTGACGTCTTCCGGTTCGGGTATCGAGCGTCCGGGACCGATGTACTCCATCTGAAGTAGGAAATGCTCCTTGAACGGTTTGACCCCGCCGAAAGGCTCGACGTCGGTTGCCGTGGAGGCGTAGTTGTCGTCCTTTCTGACCGGCAGATTCGGCACCTCGTAGTACTCGAGCCCGTTGATACTGGACAGCAGGCTCTGGATTGCGGGACTGTCGAACGGGAGAAAACCCGGCCATTGGGGCATTTTGCCGTCCGCAGCCTGTGCCGCGAAGGCCGCCAGGAGGACGGCCGAAATCGAGACTGCAGTGAAGACGATCAGTTTCCTGGTCATTTCGTGCCTCCTTGCGGGTCTGTCACGTTCGGAACCTCTGCCACTTTCGCATCGTGTTGTGGCTTCTGAGAGACGAGGGGAGCGCGGTCTTTAAGCCCGGCGTAGTACTCCTCGCCGATTCCCCAGGCGAGCCCCTTGCCCGTGCCGATCCATACGTCGTTTCCGTCCATATCTGCACAGATGATGAAGTTTTGAGGCACGTTGGTCGGACCCTGGATGGTTTCGAGGACGTCTTTGTCCCGGGTGACGACGGCTTTCCCGCTGCCGTCCTGGTTCCGGGTGTAAGCCACCCATGTGTTTGTTTCGAAATCCATGCAGGCGCCGAGGCCTTTGTCCGTGCAGAACCACGATTCATTGGCGCTGCGAGCCTTCAGGTTGTTCATGAAGTCGCTGGGCAGCCCCGACTCGTGCGCGAAGAAGCCGCGCCAATGGCGGCCGTCGTAACGGCTGGCTCCAAAATAAGTGGATACCCAGACGGTTTTCTCCAGATAGCTGACACCCGTCGTAATGACATGAACGATCCCGTCGTCGCGATAGAGGTCGATCTCCATTTCCCCGTCCGGGTCCAGGTATTCCTTCCAATGGTCCTTTGCAATGTCGTATTCGAGCAGTCCGCTTCCCCACACGGCGAGGTAGACTTTGTCCTCGCCCGCGCAGACCCCGTAATTCCAAATCTCTTCCATGGGGGCGTTCTTTTCGTTGTAGATCGTCCATTCGCCGGTCTTTACGTTGAAGCGGCTGCAGCCGGCGGTAGTGGCCGCCCAGACGTTATCGCCTTGGAGGGCCACGCCGTAGACGACGTCGTTCACGAGACCGCTGTTGAGCTGGTTCCAGTGGTCGAAACGGCCGCCGCTCAGGCGCGCCAGTCCCCCTCCGAACAAGCCGATCCAGAGATCCCCGGTCTTAGGATCCACTTCCAAGGCCGTGACGACTTTCCATGGGAGGCCGTCGGCCTCTTTCCAGATCTTTCGCACTTTGCCCGTTTTCTTGTCGATCTGGGCGAGCCCGTCTTCGGTTCCGACCCAGACCCGGTCGCCGTCCACTTTGACCGCAAAGATGTGGTCATTCGGCAATCCATCCTTGACCGTGAACTGCTTCCATTTTGTATAGACGTAGGGAAGCTTGGGCTTTGACGATGGGGCGCCTGGCTGTTGTTCCGCTTTTTGCGCGATCGAGGCGGCGGGCATCAGGAACAGGGTCGCGCTGAGTGCTGCGGCGATTGAAAGTCTGCTCATATTGACTCCTCAAAGAAGCAGGAGAACTCGGAATTTCGGGGACACAAAACTTAATTCCTTCGCTCAAGCGCGAGAGTCGTACCCGGACGGGAATTAAGTATTATGTCCCCGAAATTCCTCATAGCGTT
>Ga0105092_10000376_pt1 | contig 22823 bp, 22 predicted proteins | sample PPLLak2March2015_FD_87021 | JGI IMG/M metagenome (GOLD analysis project Ga0105092, IMG submission 87021) | Freshwater sediment microbial communities from Prairie Pothole Lake near Jamestown, North Dakota, USA - PPLs Lake P7 Core (1) Depth... | ecosystem: Environmental > Aquatic > Freshwater >... | reverse complement strand
GTTGGGAGTCTGAGAGTTGGGAGTCTGAGAGTTGGGAGTCTGAGAGTTGGGAGTCTGAGAGTTGGGAGTCTGAGAGTTGGGAGTCTGAGAGTTGGGAGTCTGAGAGTTGGGAGTCAAAGAGTCGGGAGTCAAAGAGTCGGGAGTTAGAGAGTTAGGAGTTGGAGAGTTGTGAATAAAAAAATAAATCCCTGCATATGCGGGGATTTATATTTTTGGGGAACTTTTTTGTTTTTTGACTTAAATCAAATACTATATTTTTAATACTTTATATATTTGTATTTAGAGAATTACATTATAAATTTGCAAAAGCTGTACAATAATTGACCTTACAAAAATGGTTAAACTTTATATTCTGCTTTCTATCAGTGTTGGAATAATGGTAGGTCTTGGTGTAACGACATTTTTTTACGCTAAAGGTTATTCTTATTTATCCGATGATCCTGCTGCATGCAAGAACTGCCACATTATGAATGACCAGTATAACTCATGGTATAAATCTTCACACCGTTCTGTTGCCGGATGCAATGACTGCCACACACCCAAAAGCTTTCTTGGTAAATGGACAACAAAAGGCTTGAACGGCTGGAACCACAGCTATGCCTTTACATCAGGAGATTTTCATTACCCGATACAAGTAAACACAAGGAACAGGGATATTGCAGAAGAAAACTGCAGATACTGCCATGGTACGCTCTCATCAATGATTACTTTTCATGATACCGATGATACGAAGCTTCAATGTACTTCCTGTCATCCAAACGTAGGACATATGAAATAAACTTTATAAATATCCATTAAAAAATATTATGGCTAATCAACCCTTAAATAAGAAATATATATTACTTTTTTTCCTGACTGCAATTGTTACAGTTGCAATAACACTATTGCTGGTAAACATATTTGAAAAGAAACAGGAAGCAACATTATATCCTTCTGTGTTTAAGCCTGTAGGAGAATTTGAAATAGACCCTAAAGTGTGGGGGCAGAATTTCCCATTCGAGTATGACACTTACCTGCAAACACAGAATGATACTTCGCCAACATTTTATCATGGTTCTAAAAAATTCCAGAAGCTTGAGAAATATCCGAATCTTCTTACATTGTTTGCGGGGTATGCATTTGAAAAAGATTATACCGAAGACAGAGGCCATTACTGGTCTTTAACAGATGTAAAAGGTACTTTGCGTGTAAATGAAAAAACACCCAATACATGTATTACATGCAAAAGCCCGCAGGTGCTGGTTGATATGGAAAAGATGGGACCGGAGAATTTTTATAAAGCTATGTTCAAAGATGTTGGTGCAAATTACACACAGGCAATTGCGTGCCTCGATTGCCATGACCCCAAAACAATGGAACTTAGAGTTAAAAGACCTGCATTCCTTGAAGCACTGCAAAGAAGAGGCATTGATATCACAAAAGCTACCAGGCAGGAAATGAGAACATATGTTTGTGCACAGTGCCATGTTGAATATTATTTTAAAGGTGACGGAAAATATTTAACATTCCCGTGGGATAAAGGTTTGAACGTTGACAGCATTGAAGCATATTACGACCAGATTGCTTTTACCGATTGGGCTCACACGGTTGATGGTGCACCAATAATTAAAATGCAGCATCCGGATTATGAACTGTGGTCATCGGGTATTCATGCTAAAAGCGGTGTAAGCTGTGCCGACTGCCATATGCCCTATGAAAGAGAAGGCTCGGTAAAGGTAAGTACTCACTGGATAAGAAGCCCGTTAACCAATGTTAACAATGCTTGCCAGACCTGTCATAAGTGGGATGAAGCCGAACTTACAAACAGGGTAAAAACCATTCAGGATAGAACATATGAGATTCTGCTGAAAACTGAGATTGCAATTATGGATGCTATCAATGCTATAAAGAAAGCAAAAGAATCCGGAGCAACAGACGAACAGCTTAAGAATGCAAGATACCTTCACAGGCGTGCACAGTTGAGATGGGATTTCATTGCTGCAGAAAACTCAATGGGTTTCCATTCACCGCAGGAATCATTAAGAATTTTAGGAAATGCAGTTGACTATGCAAGGCAATCACAGATTGAAGCTGAAAGATTGCTGAAAAATGTAGTGATGAAGTAATTGTCACGTGTCATTCCCGCGGAAGCGGGAATCCGGTCAGCATGTTAAAATCGATATAAAAATTATAATTGTTCAAGGATGCAAACTTCCTAAACATCAATAATCCGAAAATCGAGTTAAGATGTTAATTGGATTTCCGCTTTCGCGGAAATGCACTTTAGTATCTACTCATACTTCAACTCACCCTGTACAACGTTTGCAGCATAGGTGTAGGGATGAACCTGAATTTTATTAATGCCCATGATGTGATTTACAATTACGCTATGGGTTTTTAAATGATCGGATATTAAAGACCTGTGGCATTTTTTCCAATCCGCCTCTGCACACATGTAAGCAGTGCGTTTCTCATTTGCTAATTCACAAAGCTCTCTAATTCCCTCTTTAAACTCATCTGTTTCCATATAGTCTGCATATCCCCGGAAAGCTTTGGTTCTCCATTTAGTATTTTGGGAGTTTGGGATTGGGTCTCTTTTACCTCCTATCTCAGGTAAGTGGACGTACCCGAAATTGTTCTCTATTAAGCTTTGCTCAATGTTTTCCTTGTTAAACTGCGGTACCCTCCTTGAATATGGTATCCTGCGGACATCAACAATTAGCTCTATATTAAATGATTTTAGTATGTTAATGAATTCTTCTGCAGGATGTTTTGAGTGCCCTATAGTCCAGATTTCTTTAGGATATGTGATTAGTTTAACCATACAATAAAAACTGTTAAAGGCATTAAAACGTTACAATATTAACGAAAATCGCAAGTTATTCGAAAAATGCTGGAATTTTTTGGCTTTTGAAATTGAGATTTATAGCTTATATTATATAAATGTATTATAGAAGAAAGGTTTTACTTGCGTTGTTACAGACTTGGGGTGGGATATTGTCCAATATCTCATTTCAAAAGATTCTTTTTCTTTTTTGTCAAGAACAAGAGAAGCCATCTTACACCTTTGTTCCATATAAATATGGATGTTTTTCTTTTCAATCTTACGCAGATAGAAGAGCTCTAGTATATTATAATGTTTTGGCTAATGATAACTCATGGCATAAAATCGATAATAAAGATTATTATTCTGAATTGGAAATGTCGGATAAAAAAATCTTATATAATTTATATGACAAATATAAAAACTTTTCACAAAAAGACTTAATACAGCACGTATATATCCACTACCCTTATTATGCTACAAATAGTGAAATATTATATGATCATTTGACAGAAACAGAAATTAATGCTGTTATAAAAAATAAAAATCTTACTTCTTGTTCATTTTTAGCAACAATTGGGTATGAGGGCTTATCGATTGATGAATATTTAAATAAACTTTTATGTAACAATATTGAAGTTATATTCGATGTAAGGAAAAATCCTGTAAGTATGAAGTTCGGTTTTTCTAAGCAAATACTTAAAAAATATTTAAACAAATTAGATATAGCATATATACATATCCCACAACTAGGAATTGAATCGAATAAAAGAAAAAATTTAAAGTGCGAAAATGATTTTCATTTATTATTTAAGGAATACGAAGAAAAAGTAATACCTACTAATACACAATATATAAACAAAATTATTGAAGCTTTTAATAAATATAACAGGATTGCTTTAATGTGTTTTGAATCTTATCATTTATCTTGCCATAGACATAAAATTATTGAAGCTATAGTTAAATTACCCTCTTGGTCAAATAAAATTTTGCATCTTTGATTTTTGAAAAAAGAAGTACTAATAACTGTTAAAACTTATCCATTACCAACTAGTAGATATGATGAATCAGTATGCACAGCTGGTTTTACTAGAGATAAGAAGTGGATAAGAATATATCCTATTAAATTTCGGAATTTGCCTTACTCAAGCCAGTACAAGAAATATGATTGGATAGAAATCGATGTTGAGAAGAATCTCTCGGATTTTAGAGCTGAAAGTTTTCGACCTTTAAAATTGGATATTGATATTACAATTTCGGGACATATTAATACTGATAGTAACTGGTACGAAAGAAAGCAAATAGTTTTAAATAATGTAGAAGAAAATATGCAAAGTTTAATAAAAGATGCAAAAGATAAATCAAAATATAAATCTCTATCAGTATTTAAACCTAAAGAAATAATTGATTTTCATGCAACTTCAACAAGTCGGGAATGGGGCGTTAAGAAACAGAATATTTTAGCGCAAGGGAATTTATTTGATAGAAATGGAGAACTAATAAAAAAATTACCTTATAAATTTTTTTTCAAGTTCATAGATATTAAAAATAAAGAATGTAATATGATGATAGAAGATTGGGAAATTGGCGAATTATTTTGGAAATGTCTTTCAAATAGAGGAAATGAAAGAAAGGCAATCGACGATGTAAAGAATAAATATTTTAATGATTTAGCAAAAACTAAGGATTTATATCTTTATCTTGGTACAACTCGAGAACATCACTTAACTGCAAGAAATCCATTTTTGATAATTGGATTATTTTATCCTAAAAAAGAGAATCCAAACCTATTCACATGATTCTACTGTCAAGCTCGCAAGTTTAATAATTTCTTCTTACATCTTTTCCAGCTCATCATTCAGCATCTTAACAGTGTTTTTCAGGAAGTTCACATCCTCATCAACAAAGTGCCGTGCCTGGTGGCGTGCCCTGCGGATTGTATTAAGGTTTATATCTGCTATTATAAAATCTTCATCAAAGAATTTAGCAAGCTTAACCACATTACCGAACGGGTCAACTACTTCAGAGCCGCCCCAGAAATTTACTCCATCTTCAAATCCCACCCTGTTGCAGAAAATTACATAAGATGATAATAAACGTGCGTATGATTTGTGATGTTCTGAATTTATTTCATAGTTCTTTATATTTTTCGCATCGCTGTTCAAATCAAGCCGCGTTGGTGATGCTGCAATTGTGATAAGCACCTTCGCACCCTTTAATGCCTGTATCAGAGGGACTGATATATGCCAAAGGTCCTCGCAAACCATTATGCCAAGCTTGCCGAATTTGGATTCGCACACATCAGTACTCTTCCCTTTTGAAAAATACCTCATTTCCTCGAACATACCGTAATCGGGCGGATAGATTTTCCTGTGTGTAAATTTACATTTGCCGCCTTCCAGATAAAAAGCTGTGTTAAAGATACCGTAATTATCATCCTCTTCTACACCGCCGCAAATGATTGAAATCTTCTTTGATTTATCCTCAAGCGGTTTCAGCAGCTTATTTGTCTGCAGGTTAATTGCCAAATCAAAGTTCAGGTCCTTAATCGAATAACCGGTAAGTGAAAGCTCAGGAAAAATAATTAGGTCTGCATTTTTTTTAATGGCTTTGTCACATAGGTCAAGATGTTTCTTAATATTCTTTTCAAAATCCCCCAATGCGGGATTTATCTGTGCAAGAGCTATTTTAAAACTTGTTCTATTTTTCATAAAATAACTTGTAATAAATAATTCTGATTATTTCTGTTATTTTCAGGCTAACCCTAAGCCACGTAAGCAGTAAGAAGTTATTTTTATGCTTCTTGAAATATTCTATACAATCATGGTTCCATGTTTTTATCATTCTTACCCTGTCCTTGAAAATGCTGACACCCTTTTTATGTATTATCTTTGTATCTTTTATATATCTGATTTTATAACCGTTCTCAATAATATTTTTGCAGAGGTCAACATCATTAAAGAACATAATAAACCTGTCATCCATGAAGTTTACTTTTTCAAATACGCCTCTTTTTATCATTAATGCTGCTGCCATCGGCTGAGGAACATCGGCATCCTGTTCGTAATCAAAATATTCCATTTTCCATTTGCCAAAAAAGTATGATTTAGAAAATAAACATGACAACTGGGTAAACTCAAAGTACATAGAAAGGTAATCAGGAAAATTTCGTATTGAGTATTGTGTCTTTCCATCTTCATTTAATAACCGCGGAGCACATGCCCCGTAATCCTGATTCTTTGTGAGAAAACAATACATCTCTGATATACTGTTTTCCATTAATTGGGTATCCGGGTTTAGTAGAAATATTACTTTTCCGCTTGAGTATTTTATCCCCTGGTTAACTGCCTTTGTGAAACCCGTATTGATTTCATTTTTATATACTTGCAGTTTTGGGAAATCAATATTTTCCAATACTTTAAAAGTATTATCGGAAGAATTATTATCAATGATTATTAATTCCGCATCTATATTTTCCTTCCCGGCAAGACTTTTTTTAATAGATTCAACACAAGATACTATCTCGTTCTCATTGTTCCAGGTTATTATTATTATCGATAATTCTGCCATGAAATATCAAAATTATCGTAACATTTGAATAAAAACAATTCAAATGAACAAAGCTGAAAAATGAAGGGAAAACTAAGAATTGCAGTAACTATTCAAGGCAGGTAAGATAAGGCCTTCTTATTGCTCAGATGTAGTCTTGGTATTTTTTTAACAGCTGCCCCGTTAAACAAATTATATGACAAATTCGGCTTAAATATTATATTTTGTCTTAACAAACTGAAACCATGCTGTTTGGAATTCACTTACAGTCATCTCCAAAACCTGTGAAATATTGCCATTACTAAGTATCATATTCTTTAAATGTGTTCTGCTCCAGTTTTCAACAATGTATTCTGAGAGAAGGTAACCGACTTCATATATTTGTGTATTACTTATTGAATTCATCTGGCTTAAAGTTGGAGGATTCTGATTTACCATATATGGCAGCTGTGATGGATGAACGAATTGTCCTGCTTCATACAGGGCAGCACTTTCCCATAACCACCTTGGGTTATTTGCAATTGCAGGATTAATATTTAAGCTGACACAGTGAGTAAACTCATGAATTAATACGATAAGCATGTATTCATAATTTTGTTCCGAGTGTTTTGGTGAAAGCATATGTATTGTATCTTTAGCGGTAGAAAGCCCGATTGCCCATGTTGGTAAATTTGGAACTACATGCCGGACTACCGCGGCAAGCTCTTCGTATGTTTTGTAAAAATGCACGGATGTTTTCAATACAGTATCTGTTTGAAGGTCAGACAGAATCCTTGAATAATTACGTTCAACCGAATCTGCCGTTGTCTTAATGGATAAGCTGTCATATGAAGTGTAATAAAAAGTAAAATGAATTGAACTGTACGGATTTGATAAGGGAGGTTCAGGATTACCGGAATTGTTTACGGTTGTTTCTTCTTTACATGAAAACAGAGAGATACTGAAAATTACTAAAGTTAAAATTATATATTTGTTTATTATTCTCATCATTTCCATAATATTAATTTAACTAATAAATATTAGCAAAAATAAAGTGCTTTTTTACAGAAATCTTCCAATCTTATAAGTGACCTTACGCAAAAATCAAGAAACTATACATTTCAGTCCTGAGTCCCGAGTACTCGGGACTCAGGACTGAATTTATCGAAAGTGCGTTAGGTGTATTATAAGCCTGGAATAATTTTTATTTAAGATTCCTGTATTTAGACGGAGTATTTCCAGGCAACTGTAATAACTAATTAATAAAAATAATAATTTCAATACTTTAATTACGATTGTATGTATAGGGAATAATCAATAAATTTGGAAAAATTTTTAGACTTATAAAAATGCCAAAGAAAACTGTAATTAATAAATCAAAATACAAAGGCAAACCTGCCGGGAATTTCAATTTTGAACATATCATTTACGAAAAGAATTCGTTTAAAGCCGTTATTACAATAAACCGTCCCAAAGTTTTAAACTGCCTTAACCTGAAAACTATAAATGAGCTTACAATGGCATTCAAGGATGCATCATGGGATGATGAGATTGCTGTGATAATTTTAACGGGTATTGGCAAGCAGGCATTTTCAACCGGGGCTGACCTGGCTGAGCAGACAGAAGATTTCCTTGGCCATCCATCGGATTATTATAAATGGATGTATGAATTTATCCAGCTGCACGAAGTAATGCGTAATGTGGGCAAGCCAACAATAGCACGTTTGAACGGTATAGTTGTCGGCGGAGGCAATGAATTAAACATAAGCTGTGACCTTGCAATAGCGGCAGACCATATTTACATCAAACAGGTTGGTGCCGCAAGAGGTAGCGTTGCCGCTGCCGGAGCAACCCAGTTCTTACCTTTGCTTGTTGGTGACAGAAGAGCAAGGGAAATTTTATTTTTATGCGAAGAAATTCCTGCTGCTAAAGCACTTGAATGGGGACTTGTGAACCAGGTTGTGCCTTATGATGAACTGGATAATGCTGTAAATATTATGGCGGAAAAATTATTCAATAAATTACCTGAGTGCTTAAGATATACAAAGCAGCAATTGAATTTCTGGCGGGACCTCTCATGGCATACTACGATAGGACATGCAAGAGAGTGGCTTTCTATCCATAACCTTTCCGATGAGGTGAAGGAAGGAATTAAAGCGTTTGGCGAAAAACGTAATGTGAATTATAAAAAGATTCGTAAATTGAAAAAATAAATTAAAATATAATAAAATGAAAAATCACGTTGTAATGATTATCAATGCTGTTATTCTTATCGCACTGGGTTTGTACGGTTATCTTGGTGCACCTGCAGAAGGCAGAAGCATGACAGCTCTTATAGCTCCCATAATCGGAATAATTTTAATAGCTATCTCCTTCCCGGTAAGCAAGCAGAATAAAACCGCAACTCATATTGCTGTAGTGCTTACATTGATAGCAGTTATTATGTTTTTTGTTGTTGGTTTTATGCGTTCAAATACACTTGTGATTATTATGGCTATTGTTTCATTAATAGCTCTTGTAATGTACATAATGGATTTTATGAGAAGAAAAAGAGAAAGAGAAGCGGCAGCAAAACAAAATCTTTAGATAATGCTGAAACTTTAAAAATACATTTTTCCACCTACCTGAGGGATAAAGATTGTTATTATCTTTCTCCCTCTCTATGAAATAGAATCATGTACTTCTCTCAGGGAAAATAAAGGGGGTGTTTTCCCCCTCTCAGGGAAAATAAAGGGGGGTGTTTTCCCCCTCTCAGGGAAAATAAAGGGGGGTGTTTTCCCCCTCTCAGGGGGAATTAAAGGGGGTGGAATTTGCTTTATTAGCAGCAATCTCAAATCGTTTACAGAATAAAAAAATTTATAAAAGTGGGAAAAATTATCCATAGAAATAATTATCGTCCGGAAAATACAAATCCCACCCCCTTTAATTCCCCCTGAGAGGGGGAAAAGCCAGAGCAATCTTTAATTTCCAGAGAGAAAAGAACCAGAGCAATTTTTTTTATTTAAAATTATCTTAACAATTAAAAAAATTAAAATGGGAAGAATCTTTAATAACTTTAATGTCAGGGAATACAGGAAAATGCTGAGGCACAATATGACCCGGGCAGAAGAGGTTTTATGGAATAGATTGAGAAAAAGACAAATACTTAACACTAAATTCAGGAGACAAGTAAGTATTGGAAATTATATAACAGATTTTTTTACTTTTGATGTACATTTAGCAATTGAAGTAGACGGAAAAGATCATGATGCAAAGCAAAAAAAAGAGTATGACTCAGAAAGACAAGAAATAATTGAAGGTCAAAATATAACAGTGTTAAGATTTAAAAATGAAGAAGTAATCGATAAGATCGAATCCGTAATAAAAAAAATAGAGGAAAAAATCACAGAGTTAAGAAATGCGATACCTGTAAACAATTCCTGAATGAAGATTTTATATACTTTTAATCTAAATTAATAAAAAAAATGTGCCTGCCCATTTCTGAGCCGGCACATATTACGTCGTAGTTACTATAGGGGGAAGGAGAAGCTAATACTTTTTATTTCATTAGTACTAATTTTTTAGTTTCAATATAACCTGAACCCGAGTTGGCGCTCCTGGCTTCAAGACGGTAAAAATATATGCCGCTTGCAAGTTCGGATGCATCCCAGCTTATTTTATACCTTCCTGCATTGAGCTTTTTATCCATTAACCTGCTAACCTCTCTGCCTGTTATATCATAAATTGTTAAGCTTACATCTGAGCTTGAGGGTAAATCAAATACAAATGTAGTTGAAGGATTGAATGGATTCGGGTAATTTTGTATCAATGTATATTTTGTCGGTATTGATGAAAAATCTCTTTCAATACCCGCGAATTTTAGTAAATAAAAATCAACTGTATCTTTACTGTAACCGGTAAGATCTACCTGTCTTTCCTGAGGATAATAACCTAATCTGTCAATTATGAATGTATAAACTCCCTTTGGTATTGAGTCTATTGAATAGCCTCCGTTTACATCTGTTATATTAAAACTCCTGTACAGGCTCTCCGATTTTACGTAAATCCTGCAATTTTCAAGAGGCGGAGAACTGAAGCCGGAATTTAAGGCAAACACATGTCCGCTAATATGGTATGTGCCGGTTTCCCTGATTATTCTTTCAACATATATATCAATGTTATGCGTATTTGCACCGGCAACCAGTGTAGCCGAGCTTTGCCAGTAAATAGTTGAATCGTGGAATCCGGGAGGATAATCCAATTCCTCATCATCCTGGTATGCCATAATATCACTGCTGTCGACTGTAACATTTTCCAATCTGAAAATACCTGTAGCGGTAATAACTGCCGAGTCTATCACTGCAATTTTACCGGTTGAATAAATATATTTTAATGCTTTAACCTTACCTGAGGTTACCGGCTCCCTGCTGTCTTTAAACCTTACCGTACCGGTTATTGAATACCTCATTGTTGTATCGCCATATACCTTGCCGTTTACCAGGCATCCTTTTAATGTATATGTTGTGGGATTAACATCATTATTGTAAATGCTGTATATTCCCATGTCTTTTGCGTAACACCATATCTTATTTTGCGTATTATTTTGAAATTGCTTGAATGATGTTACCCTGCTCCATAAGCTTGTAAGCCCTGTATCGATGCAAGTCTTAAATTCTGTTGTTGATATGCAATCCCTCAGTGTATCCGATTCTTTTGCAGAAAGGCTATCGACTATTCTTTCATGAGCTGAATAAGAACAGCTGTACTGCGGTATGTAGGCAAACAGGTTGCCTGTAACGGTATCTGTCCTCAGCCAGTTAGAATATCCCGATATAGGGAAATTTGTGATATAATAGTATCTTTTTCCTTCTGCTATTGTATCTTTTGTAACAACCGATCTAATATAATTGCTGATATTATTTGAGGTAACTTTATACATCCATGTGTTACCTATTGAAATCGGCATAAACCTCAGGGAAGTTGTGTCGATATAATGCTGTGTGTATTTTACAATAGCCCCGGATGAATATGAGAATGCAGGATTAATTTTATAACCGCATGCATATACATTGAACGAAGTATCTACTGTGATGGCTTTGCCTTCTTCATATGAATAGGGGTCAGCTTCCTTATAAAATAATGACCACATCTTGTTTCCGTCAGCGTTGAGCTTAACTGTAACCATATCGGCATAAGTTGCTCCGAAAGTATAATAATATGTACCTGTTAAATAAATATTGTTTAATTTATCCGAAGCTGCAGATACCATGTCTTTTGTTGAATCGCTCCAGACATTTAACCCTTTACGGTTGAACTTTACGGTTCCGTTATTACCTGTTACTATCACATTTGATTTACTGTCAATTACAAAATCAGACGGTTCATCATTGTCACTTCTATTATATTGTGAAGTCCATTGAATCATGCCGTCCCGGTCATATTTTAAAAGTAAATAATCACTGCCAGTGAATTTGTATGTTACAGCCATCATTATATACACATTGCCGCTGTTAACCTTTACATCCAGTTTATTTGTATTTATTACACCGGGCTCAGGGTTATACTCAGCAAGCCATTGCCTTATTCCGTGTGAATCATATTTAATTGTTATACAGCTGTTTGTTTGTTCATTGTACCGCAGTCCCGAGATATAAATATTTCTCAGTGAATCTACAGCAATTGTATTTGTGCTGAAAGTTTCATCTACATATATTGACCTGACATAAATACCATTTGGATTATACATCAGGATAGTATTTTTTCCCCGCTCATATTTCAATAAATAGCTGTTGCCCCATAAATCACCGGCAAATCCTTTCAGCATTCCTTTATTGTAAATGGAATCGGATGTTTCCCATTGCAATTCACCTGAAGAATTATATTTGAACAGATGCGTATAGCAGGTTCCGGAATTTGCAGTATAATAACCGCCAATATAAATATTTCCGGGTGTATCAAAAAACCAATCGGAAATATTCATACCGGTATTATTCAATATACAAAATCTTTGTTCACCCGAAGGAGTATAAGAAGCAAGCTGTGTCCAGGAAGTAAAACTGCTGTCGGATGAGCTGCCAAGCATATACACATTGCCTGCAGCATCTAATTGGATATCTTTGAAACCACTCCCCGGTGAAGGGGTGGTCTGTACCCATTGCTGCTTAACCTGCGGATATGCAGTTGAAGTGATAAACAGTAAAACTAATATTGATAGTAAAAATATTTTCATTATTTTTCCCTTCCCCAAGAGATCAATGAAAGTAACTTGTAAAAAAAATCTACTTTTTTATTTTGTAGTCTATATTCAATCTTAATCCTGTAATCTCAACCGTTTATTCTATAAAATAATGCAGTATTTCATTATTTGATACCCGATAAACAAGGTTGATTTTTTTTATTTTTAAAATCTTTCAAAAAACCCAATATTTCGGACTGTTTGCGGAGCTTTTGCACTAAAATTTTCTTATTTTTTATACTGAGCCATAATAAAAACTCGGGTTTAGCCATATGAAACAGTAAAGTCCTTCTGTATAATATTCGTACTTTTCTATTTAAGATTGAACCCATATTATTTTAATAAAACCAGTTTTTTAGTTTCTTTAAAATTTTCTGAAATCAAAGTATAAAAATACACACCGCTTGGATAATCACTTGCATTCCATTCAACTTCATATGTGCCGGGAGAAAGTTTTTCATTGACCAAAGTTTCAAGCTCTCTTCCAGGGGCGTCATATACAATCAGCATTACATGCTGACCATTACCCCTCCCGAGGGCTGAGATATTAGTACCCTCGAGAGGAGAAAAGGAGATAGAAAACTTTATTCTTGTTACCGGGTTGAACGGGTTCGGATAATTTTGCTCCAGTGAAAATTCACCCGGTACCTTATTGCTGATTGGAGCAAATCCGACAACCCCTCCATTGGTGGTTTTTAATATTACACCATTGCTGCCGCAGATATAACCTGTTTGTGCATTAAGCATGTAAACACCCGAAAGTGAAGTTGTAACAGTGCTCGATTGAATATACCAGTTTGCACCGCCGTTTGCAGAACGCATGATAACGCCATTATTGCCAACTACAAACCCGGTATCGCTGCTTCCGAAATGGATTCCGTTCAAACCGCTTCCTGCTGCTGCCGGTGTGCTTCCTGCTATACTCCAGTTATCACCTGCATTTGTTGTTCTATATACATTACCTGAGCTTGCCCCATAATTATTACTGCTTCCGGTGCAAAAACCCGTAACAGGATTCTTGAAATAGATATACGACAGGGAATATGTAACATTCATTCCACTGTTGTTCATTATCATAACAGTAGACCAATTAACGCCTGTATTTGTTGATTTAAAAATTACGGCACCGGGCATATCTGTTGCAGATGTAAGCAGTGTAGTACTGTTGATAAATGTAACACCTGTAACAGCATATTGTGGAACAGTCCTTGGATTCCAGGTCTGACCGCCATCAGTTGTAAAGCACATTAAAGTGCCGCCGCCGGCTGTTATGCCGGTATTGACATTCAGGAATGCAATACTTCTGATATTGATACCGCAGCCGGTTCTCGGGTCCCATGAATTTCCGCAGTCAAAAGTTCTGCGGACAGTTCCGGATAAACCTGCTGTATATCCTGTCATCGGGGCGGGGAAATCGAGGGAGTATAAGGGACTCGATGTTAAGCTGTTAACTGTAATCCAATTTTGTCCGCCGTTTGTTGTTCGTATAATTTTACCATTGCTACCTGCAGCTATACCTGTATTTACATCTGAGAAATATACATCCATGAGTGATTCAGTTGTACCGGATGCAAGCTGAAACCACTGTGAAAAAGAAACTGCATTATTCAACAGAAGAGCAATAAACACCATAAAAATTAAAGTGAATATTTTTGTCTTCATTTTATTAGCACCATCCTTTTTGTTACAGAAAAGTCATCAGCAGATAATTTATAAAAATACACACCACTTGAATAATTCTCAGCATTCCACAAAACTCTATACCGGCCAGGCGGCACAAGCTCATTAACGAGCGATTCAACTCTCCGGCCGGTGACATCATATATGGTGAGGGAAGCCACACATGATGCTGGTATATCAAACTCTATTGTTGTTGACGGATTGAACGGGTTTGGATAATTTTGGGATAGAGAAAATTTATCCGGAACTTCAGAGGATATTTGTTTTATACCAACAATAAATGATGTATCACCATATACAACTCCATCAAGTACGCAACCAAGTAAAGTTGTATTGTCAACGCAAACCAGACTATACCCATTAGCATTTGTAAGACCTATACCCTTTACATATCTTCTCCCCCATCCACCCTCAAAACCTGTAACTCCAAATGTTCTCGATTGCCTGCTGGAACCAAAAATATTTACGTTGTTTGTATCTGTGCATTTATAAGTATTCCATTGTACCGGTGGCTGGCAACGGTACCTTATAGTATCGTTCAAACGCGCTTTCAGGCTGTCTAGTAGTATCTCATCCGGGGTATTAAAACAACCGGCACCCGGAGCATATCTCAATACCTTACCGCTCATTGAGTCTACTCTGAGAAGTGAATCAAGAGGTAATAAACCACTACCGCACGACCCGTAACACGTTAGTGTAATTATAGATGTTTGAACCTGATAATAAGTTTTTCCGTTAATTACAGTTGTGGATATTAACTTTATCTTGTAATATCTACTGCATAAACATGGCGGAGTGATGTTGAATGCACTGCAATGGTAAACCCAGATGTTTCCTGTCTTGAGCGGCAGGAAATCTGTAACATTACCAACTTGCGAATACGCCGCATCCTGAGCAATTAATAATAGAAAACAAACAGAAAAAATTTTAGCGAAAAATAAAATATTATCTTTTCTCATTTAACAAGCACCATCCTTTTTGTTACAGAAAAGTCAGCAGTTGTTAATTTATAGAAATAAACACCACTTGAATAATTTTCAGCATTCCATAAAACTCTATACCGGCCGGGCGGCACAAGCTCATTAACGAGCGTTTCAACTTCCCGGCCGGTAATATCATATAAGGAGAGGGTGACAAAGCTCCGGTTTGGTATATCAAACTCTATTGTAGTTGACGGATTAAATGGGTTTGGATAGTTTTGAGATAACCTAAAGTCAGCAGATATTTCTGTTGAATTAGATTTTATACCGGTTATTGTTGTATCGCCATAAACTATTCCATCTATAACACATCCGTTTAAAGTATAAGTAGTATACTGTGTACCTGACCCGCTCCAATCAATATAATAAGTCATTCCTATGCCTTTTACATATCTGGTTTGGAAAAATATTTCAAAACCCGTAACAGTAAATACTTTGGATGGTCTATTCAAGCCGAAAATATTAACATTTGAAGTGTCGGTACAAATGCTTTTTAATGTACTGCAGTTATATATGCATGAATCCCCTTTTCTTGCAGAAAGACTATCAATAAGCTTTTCATTAATTGACCAATTACATCCGGAGTTCACAACATAATTAAGTAGTCTGCCATTTGTTGAATCAATTCTGAACAATGTTGTATTTATAAGATAATATTTATGCCCATTTTGAATGACTGTTCCGGTTATAGTCTTCTTAAATTGATATATCATTGGAGGTATATTGTGAAAGTAAGTGCATGTCCATGAATTACCAACATTTAATGGATAATATTTCGTCGATACTGTATCTATAGAATAGATTATTTCAGTAAAAGAAAATAGAAATAATATTATAAAAAATATTATCTTCTTCATTTCACAAACACCATCCTTTTTGTTTGTTGGAAGGATTCGGTTTTTATGGTATAGAAGTAAATGCCGCTTGAATAATTAGCGGCATTCCATAACACTCTGTACCGGCCGGGTGACGACACAAGCTCATTAACGAGCGATTCAACTTTCCGGCCGGTAACATCATATATGGTGAGGGAAGCCACACATGATGCTGGTATATCAAACTCTATTGTTGTTGACGGGTTGAACGGGTTTGGATAGTTTTGGGATAAAGAAAAATCTTTTGGTATATTATTACTTAAATGCTCAACAGGAGTCAATCCACCTGTAGTTGTTTTCATTAATATAACTTCACCCGTTGCAGGATAAGGAGAAACCATCCTCCAGCCTGCAACAAAACCAGTACTTGAATTTGCAAATGAAATAAAGCTTAGGTTATGAATTACGCCTCCATTTTGAATCATCCAGTTTATTCCCCCATTCGATGTGTAAGCAACTTTTCCGCTGTCTTTAGTTAACCATCCTTTGTTGTAATCATAGAACTCCATTTTATATGCACCTGAAAATCCTAATGAATAAGCAGCCCAGTTTATACCTGAATTAGTAGTCTTGAAAATATGTGAACTACTGTTCACCCATCCGGTATTGTAATCCCTGAAAATCACATTTCTTAAAGCTATGCTTGTACCAACATTATAAGAAGACCAGTTCATTCCTCCGTTCGTTGTTTTGTAAACATTCCCTAATGCAGCAGAGCCCCATCCTGTATTTGCGTTAATAAAATAAATCGAAAATAAACTAATAGTAGCACACACAGACCAATTATAGCCGGAATTAGTAGATTTATAAATTGATGTATCGGTAGAAAGTAAATATCCGGTGTTAACATCTGCAAAAAACATCTTTGAGAATGCGTTGGTAAGAGAATCTAAATAAACTCTGATAAAATTTGCTCCACCGTTAGTTGTCCAGAAAATCTCCCTGCTTCTTTCACCTGCATCATCCCAATATCCTCCATAGACCCATCCTGTATTAACATTAATGAAAAACAAACCATCTTCGGGAACACCGCTCAAGACCGTGAACCAGTTTAAACCCCCGTTTGTAGTTTTTTGTGTAATACCACCATTGATATGAGCATTTCCAAATCTGGATGTTAAGTATCCTGTTTGGCTGTCAAAGAATTTCAATCCGGTATAACTTGAGGTACCCTGGTATGTATGAAGAGTAAACCATCCTTGTTGAGATGAGATCTCTGAAATAAAACCTAATAAAATAATATTTATTAAAATGAAATTTTTCATTTTATTTTATTAATACCATCCTTTTTGTTTGTTGGAAGGATTCGGTCTTAAAGGTATAGAAATAGACGCCGCTTGCATAGTTCGCGGCATTCCATAAAACTCTATACCGACCGGGTGATACAAGCTCATTAACGAGCGATTCAACTTCCCGGCCGGCAGCATCATATATGGTGAGGGAAGCCACACATGATTGGGGGATTTCAAACTCTATTGTTGTTGACGGATTGAACGGGTTTGGATAGTTATTGTATAAATAAAATTTTTCAGGTATTCCAATATAAACTGGTGCAATACCTGTTATTGTTGTATCACCATAAACTACTCCATCAATTACACATCCATTTAATGTATATGTAGTATATTGAGTACCAGACCCACTATGATCACTGTAATGTGTCATACCAATGCCTTTTACATATCTGGTTTGGAAATAGATTTCAAAATCTGTAACCGTGAAAACTTTAGATGGTCTGTTTAAGCCAAAAACAGTAACATTGGAAGTATCGGTACATTTGCTTTTTAACATACTGCAGTCAAATCTGCACGAATCCCATTTCTTTGCAGAGAGACTATCAACGAGTTTTTCATTTATTAACCAATTGCATCCGGAATTCGAGGAATAAATAAGTAATCTGCCGTTTGTCGAATCAACTCTAAACAATGAAGTATTTATTATGTAATATTTATGTCCATTTTGTATTATGGTTCCGGTTACAACCCTCTTATATTTATATGTCAATGGTGGAATATTGTGAAAATATGTGTATGTCCAGGAATTACCAACGTTTAACGGATAATACTTTGTTGAAATCGTATCGATTGAATACGTTAGATCAATCAATAAAAAAAGAATAATAGTATTAATTATTATTTTCCTCATTTGACCAGCACCATCCTTTTTGTTTGTTGAAAGGATTCGGTTTTTATGGTATAGAAATAAACACCGCTTGAATAATTCTCAGCGTTCCACAAAACTCTATACCGGCCGGGTGATACAAGCTCATTAACGAGCGATTCAACTTCCCGGCCGGTAATATCATATAAGGAGAGGGTGACAAAGCTCTTATTTGGTATATCAAACTCTATGGTTGTTGATGGATTGAATGGATTTGGATAATTTTGGGAAAGAGAAAACTCTTTGGGTATCACTGTTGATGTTTGCTCTATTCCTACCATTGTTGTATCACCATATACAACTCCATTTATAAAACAACCTTTTAATGTAAAGGTAAATGAATAAGGATCTCCTATTACTGCCTGGCAAATACCAAGGTTTTTTGCATATCCTCTTGTGGTTCCATAGATTTGAATAGCATCAATAAAGGTTTTTGTTTTATATCTGAGTGCGGTGCTTACAGTATCAAATCTGAAGCTTAGAGAATCATAAAAAACACGCTTGCCTGTCGGAGTTACTTCACAATGATAAAAAGTATCTCTGAAATTGCTTGCAAGACTATCTTTCAGCTCTTCATAAGGATTTTTGGGACAACCGGGAGCATAAAACCATGAATACAAATTACCATTTACAGAATCAACACTTAACCATCCGTTTAAAAACTCTACGCCTGTAAACAAGTAATATTTTTTCGCGTTCATGATAGTATCCCTGACGATTTGGGCTGCGACTATGCCGCTTCCGGGCAGAGGACCATTCCAGTAAACGTTGTAAATCCACCTGTTCCCAACAGCCATAGGAAAGTAATTTAATGATGTTGTATCAAGAGTAAATATTTCCGGTCCCCAAACTTTATAAATTGCTTTGTTTGTAGATACTATTACAGTATCTCCGCTTCCAATATCTTTTGTTATACCAATTACACGTGTTGATGGGAAAAAGTTATTATTATATAATACCCAGCTTGCCCCTGCATCAATTGACCTGTACAGCCCTGAATCGGAGCCAAGAAATATTATATTATTATTATCCGGCGACACTAATAATGAACGGTACATACCCGGTTTTATGAGATTCCAGTTGTTACCATTTATATCAGATTTATATAATCCTGTTTCATTGGATATGGCATAAATTGCATTGCTTGCAAATTCAATTTGTGTAAATTCTGATGCACCTGTATTATAAAAATTTAATCCGCCATCAGTGCTTTTATAGACCTGGTATCCTGAAACGTAAATATCATCCCTGCGGTAAGGATTAATTTTTATTGGTCCTGTTGGAGCAAAAATTCCGGATATTGTACTGGCAACAAACCATGAATGGCCGCGGTCTGTTGATTTCCAGAAACCCCCGGCAGGTACCATATTATATCCAAAATACATAATTGAATCATTAACAGGGTCAATATCAAATCCAAAGCACTGGTTTCCGGCAAAATCGTTACAAAATTGTTCTAAAGTATCGGATGTTTGCCCCGAGTTGTGTGAAATTCTTGTATCCTGTTTTGGTTCAAGTAAACCGTAACCGCATAAAGCCGGCTCCCTGATTTGAAGAATTAAAGATGTATCGAGAGGCGATATTATGAAATCTAATACATTGGTATAAACATAACTATTGATATTCCAATAACAGAAAAATGGAAACGAATGTAAAAACGAATTGTGAGAAAGAATGTACCAGTTATTTGAGCTTCTGTTATATCTTGCCCAACTCCAGTATCTCTGTTGTACAAAGCTGTTGCTAGAGGCAGGTCTTCCATATTGAATGTATATATCTTTATAATTTGAATTCGGAATATTAAATGCTTTAAAACTCTTTATTCCGCAGGAATCTCCATCAAGTATTTTTGTCGAATACGGCTGTGTATAAGCCGGAAGCGATATTAAAAGTAAACTTAATAGTGTAAATATTTTCTTCATGAGAGTATCATTTAAAAGATTCATGGAATTTTTATTATTCCGTCTTTTCATACTCATCTACTGTCAGTCCCTTATCCCAGTAGAACGTGAATAAGTCTGCCATATGCTCTGCGTAGTCAGGGTTTTTTATTATTATATCCGCGTGCTTTTGCACAGGAATTCTTTTATCTGTCAGGTTAATAAATACTATTTCCCTGTCAAATATTGTTACGTTGGGAATTTTTACCTTTGATAATCTTATCTGTTCACCTGATTTCTGGAATTTAGACAGTACCCTGATAAGGTCTGTGCCGGTAGCGGGTCCCATCTTTCCATCTGTTAATACTTTGAAATCAAGTGATGCCTGGTAAATTGATTTTATTACTCCGCCTTTTCTGATGAATTTGGCTGCTACTTTATCGAACTCTTCTGCAACAAGACCTTTTAACCTGTACATGCCGAGTACTTCATGCTTTGCATTTTTGTAAAGGTCAATATATTTTGAAACACGCTGCTTATTAAAACCACGTATCAGTTCCACATTAATTTCCGGCTTATCCAGGTCATCACTTTTATCAATACTGTAAATTGTGTTCAGCTCTGAGAATGTGTCTTTGAGAAGAGTGACTTTCTTATTGTAATTAGCGTGGTAATCACGCTCCAGTTTATTAAGAATAGCAACAGGGTCAATTATGCGGTATTGAAGTATTGTGTTTGTTTCTATTTCATTGCAGTACCCTTTTTCTACAAATGATTTTAAAATATCATATATAGAGTTACGTATTACCTTTGATTCTTTCGATATATCAGAGGCACTCATCAGCTTGCCTTTTAACAAGACAAGAAAAACCCTCGATTCATATTCTTTGAATCCAAGGGTTTTAAGTTTTTCTATTAATTCGTCTGTTTTCAATATTGCTGTAGCTTTAAACTACTGCAATATAATATATATTTAAACTCTTGTCAACACATACTTTGATTATAACTATAACGGTTATATTTTATTGTATATTTCACGTAAAATTTTATTAAATTTGGATATCAATCAATAAAAATTATGGTCACAATAACTTCTACCTACACCGGCGGTCTCCACTGCGAGGCAGTTCACGGACCTAGCGGAGCAAAATTACAGACCGATGCTCCATGTGATAATCACGGTAAAGGTGAAACTTTTTCACCTACCGATCTTTTTGCAACTTCACTCGGGGTTTGCTATCTCACAACAATGGGTATTTGTGCAGAAAGCCATGACGTAAATATGAAAGGTTCCACTGCAACGGTCGATAAGCATATGAGCGATGACAGACCGAGAAGAATTTCAAGATTGGATATAAAAATCGATTTCTGTGAGGGCATTCCATTTAAGTACAGGGGCTTGCTTGAGGCAGTTGCTATCAATTGTCCGGTATCAAAATCCTTGAATCCGGATATAGAATTAAATTATTCATTCAATTTTCCGGATTGATCGCCTGAAATATTCAGACAGATACAATTTATTTAAAACGGAAAATTCTTATATGTTTCTATTATCCGCTGCAATGCATCGGGTAATATTTTATTATTACCCGTAAAGGGATGGTCAAGAATATAGATAAGAAAAAGCACCATAGAGTTTGTTATTGTCAATGCGGCAGTCATAATATATTGTGCTGATGCCCTGTATGAGCCAAACAAATATGTATACCCGATAGATATAACAGCACCAACAATAACAACAAGCCAGATAATACCGGGAACATTGTCCTTGCTGTCGAGCAGTCGGATACGCCGGCTTTCACTTAGCTCATTGAGACGTTTTAATGATTCCTGGTAAGCATATATGTTGGGAATATTATTAACATCAATTGATAAATAATATTTAAATATATCCTCCAGCACTATCCGGGCGTCTTCACTTCTTTCGCCGTTCTCCATTTTTTGCCATTCATCTTTTACTACAATATAGGCATACTTTAATATCCTGGTTCGTGTTTCCGCTCTTATTGGTTCCGGAAATCCCTCGGAATCAAGGTAAAGGTCAGAGAGCTTATTTGCCTCTGCTTCGATGTTTTCTTTTGAGGTTTCATATTCGGTCCATGCGGCAAAAACAACAAAAGCCAGAAGTACAGCGTAAATTAAACCAAAAGCATTAAAAATAAAGCCGGCTACTTCATGATTCTCTCTCAGCTTCTCCGGTGAATATCTTTTTCTAACTAGCATCAAGCCAAATAATGCAATCGCTACACTAACTGCAACAACTATAAAAAACGATAATGATGATGGAAGATATAAAAGTGCTCTCATCTATAAATAATAAATTTATAAAAAATGATGTGTAAAAATATTATTTATTTCTGGATATTACAAGGGGGAGAGAGGGGTTAGAGAGTTGGAGAGTTTGAGAGTTGGAGAGTTTGAGAGTTTGAGAGTTTGGGAGTTTAGGAGTTGGGGAGTTGAGAGTCATTAACCATAATAAAATATATAAGAATGGATTTTTCAGTTCATAAAGTTTGTATGGTTCGTAAAGTTCATAAAGTTCATAAAGTTTATTAGGTTCATAAAGTTCATAAAGTGTGAAAACCTTATAAACCTTATAAACCTTATAAACCTTATAAACCTTATAAACCTTATAAACCTTATAAACCTTATAAACCTTATAAACCTTATAAACCTTATAAACCTTATAAACCTTATAAACCT
>Ga0105092_10000374_pt1 | contig 22939 bp, 18 predicted proteins | sample PPLLak2March2015_FD_87021 | JGI IMG/M metagenome (GOLD analysis project Ga0105092, IMG submission 87021) | Freshwater sediment microbial communities from Prairie Pothole Lake near Jamestown, North Dakota, USA - PPLs Lake P7 Core (1) Depth... | ecosystem: Environmental > Aquatic > Freshwater >... | reverse complement strand
CGCCGCTTTTTGGCGAGTTGTATCGAAACCCCGCGCGCCTCCGGAGCGCGGTAGTTGCGGATGTCGCATGGTGGTCTGCCGCAACTACCGTGCTCCAGAGGCGCGGGGTTTCGATACAACTCGCCAAAAAGCGGCGAGTCACTCAACCGCCGCTGAGTTGGCAGCCGTCCCCGTCAGTCGTCAGTTGTCAGTTGTCAGTTTGTCAGTTTGTCAGTTGTCAGTTTGTCAGTTTGTCAGTTGTCAGTCTGTCAGTTTGTCAGTTTGTCAGTTTGTCAGTTTGTCAGCTTGCTTTTACGCCGTCGGCGTGCTGCCGATCAGCCGCTCCAGTTCCCGAATCTCGAGCGGCTTGCTGAGATGAAAATCGAAGGCACTCCTTTTCAGCGCATGACGGATCTCGTCGGTGCCCCAGGCGGTCAGGGCGACAAGCACAGGAACGGACCCCGGTTGTCCCTCTCGAATTGCCGAAGCGACTTCCCAGCCATTGAGCCCGCCGGCCAGGTTCAAGTCGCAAAGGATCACATCCGGCTTGAATTCGGACGCCAGGTCAAGGCCTCGCTTGCCGTCATAGGCAACCGCGGTCTCGTAGCCTTCTGCCTCAAGCAGTTGTTGCGTGAGATCGGCAATAGTCTTGCTATCGTCAATGATCAGCATTCGCCGCGATGGCGTCTGCTTCATCGCTGGCGTAGCCGATTCCTGTTTTTGAGAATGAAGCGACCAGTCTCCAGACAAATGAGAATTCACCTGGCCCTGAGGAGCCGTCTCTATCAGGGAATGGAGGAGTTGCATGCTGACGGGCTTCACAAGGTAGTGATCGAAAAGGCGTATCCCTTTGACCTGGTTTCGATGACTCTCCGTCCCGTACCCTGAAACCCCTATGATTGTCGTCCGATGGCCGGACCCCGCCTCGAGTGTTCGAAGTCGATTGGCCACGGCGTAGCCGTCGAGATCGGGCAACCTGACATCGAGAAGCGTAACATCCGGCCGGAAGACCTGAGCGACAACGAGCGCGCTCGCCCCGTCAAACGCGGTTTCAACCGTATGACCTGACTCCGTCAAAAGAAACGACAGACTGACTGCCAGGTCTTCGTTGTCGTCTACGACCAGGATGCGCCGAGGATTGGATGTCTTTGACGCACGCGGAGAGTCAAGCACGCCGACCTGATCTTGATCGATGGCCCCGACCGGCAAGATGACGGTGAAGGTGCTGCCCTTACCGGGTCCTTCACTGGCTGCCTGGATCGTGCCCTGGTGCATTTCAACCAGCCGGCGAATCAGATTAAGCCCAATGCCGAGCCCGCCTCTCCCTTGACTGTGCAAATCGCTCCCCTGGCCGGACATCTCGAAAACAGAAGTAAGCATCTCGGGGGATAGGCCGATGCCGTTGTCCTGCACTTCGATTCGGACATGGTCGCCTTCCTGCTCTGCCCGCAAGCAGATATGGCCGCCCTCATCCGTGTACCTGGCGGCATTTGTCAGCAGGTTCACAAGAATCTGCTCCAGCCGCGCGGGATCCGCCTGGAGTCGGATGCCGTCGGGGACGGACACCTCCAGGACGTGCCCCCTTTCGGCCACGAGATCATTAACCGATGCCAAGGCCCCCGCCACAATCTCACTCAGCTCCAGGGTCTGGCTCCGCAGCGCGACTTTGCCGCGCGTGATCCGAGAGACGTCCATGAGGTCGTCGACGATCCGAGCGAGTTGCTCGGTCTGACGGGTTAACAAATGTCGAATCCAGGTAGTGCGTTCAGGGGATGCCGAGGCCCACAGGTCAAGACCGGCTTGTATGGCCGCCAAAGGGTTCCTCAACTCGTGACCGAGCGTGGCGATGAAATCATCTCTCTGCTGCTCGATCGCCTGCTTCTCGGACAGGAGCTCAGTCATTCGACGGGATTGTTCCTGCGCCTCACCGAGCGCGGCCTCGAGTTCCGACACACGCCTGCGGAGTTCTTCGGCCTGATTGCGCACAGCCATACAAAAGCCTCGGCCAAGTACAGGGTGCTAACCACGAATCAATGTCTGGATTTATTCTACCGGAAAGTCTCGAATGGACTCTATGGCGGCGGGGGGACCTGGGAGCGCAGGCATCCTGCCTGCACCGGGGCCGCAGGCATCTTGCCTGCTCGTGCCGCTCGCACCGTCGTTCCGAGACGGCACGACCAGGCAGGATGCCTGCGCTCCCAGCACGTCTCTAATCGGTCGGCAACTTGCGCTCGGCACGTTGCGGAGGCATGGGCTTACGCGGCAGCAACTCGTCGCGCATGGCAGCGTTGTAAGCGAACCAAGCCATGATCACCGAAGCCTGCATCAGGTCTTCGCGCTGGAGCCGGTCAAAGACATCCATGTTGGTGTGATGCGTCCGGCTCATGTATTCGACTTCGTCCTGGATGAACTGGAATCCGGGAACGCCGACAGAATCAAAGGGAAGGTGGTCCGTCCCGCCCGTATTCCGCATGGTCGTGGTCGTTGCGCCCAGATCGGCAACCGGCTTAAGCCAGGCGTCGAAAATCGGCTGGGCCGCAGCGTTGCCCTGCAGGTAAATGCCCCTGATCTTGCCTGTCCCGTTATCGAGATTGAAGTAGACCGAGAATTTCGAATACTCGAGTTTGAACTGCAGTTCGCCTCGTTCCCGGCGCATGAATTCGGGCAGATTCTTCTCTTCCGGGTCGGTTGGTTCCGCGCGAACGGCCAGGTGCTGGTTGACGTAGGCGCGTGATCCGAGAAACCCCTGCTCTTCGCCTCCCCACAGACCGACGCGGATCGTGCGGCGAGGCTTGATTTCGAGTGCATTCAGGATGCGGACTGCTTCCATAACGACCGCTACGCCCGAAGCGTCGTCAGTCGCACCGGTCCCCGGATGCCAGGAGTCGAGATGGCCGCCGAGCAACACAACTTCGTCTTTCAGATCGGTGCCCGGAAGGTCGGCGATCGTGTTGTAGCCTTTTTCCTCTTGCTCGGTGAATTTGACGCGTAGATCCAATTCGAGCTCAACGTCGACCTTTCGGTCGAGCAGACGGGAAATGCGCGTGAAATGCTCCGCAGCCATCACAAGGTACGGCACCGATGGAGCTTCACTGGCTCTCGACGGACCCCGTATCAGGCGGACATTGCCGCCGTCGTTTCCGCCGGCTGCGATCAGTGCCAGCGGTTTTTCATCGGCCAGAAATTTGTTCAAAGCAACGGAGAATTGGCGGCGGCGCGCATACTCGTTGCGGAAGTTCGCCGGGGAACCGGGGCCGCCTCCTCTTGGCGGCTCAATCCGGAAGTGGCCGAGCTCGTCCAGTTCCTGCTCCGAGTACCGCTCATATTCGGCCTTTTGATGCACCTTCACGTCGGGGAAATCGCCGCTCATGAGAATCATTCCGGCCACCTTGCCGCGATAACTGTCCAGGTCCTGCTCCGTTTCGAGCTTTACCCTGATCGCCTTGCCGCGAACCGCGCCATTGGTTCCAGCGCTCCAGCCGAGCGGAACAGCGAGAAGCGGGGTGGTGGTCGGCTGCATCATGTGGACTGAAACGTGTTCGACCGTCCATCCGCGGCCGAAGTCCCAGGCTTCCAAGCGGGCATCTTTCAATCCCCAGGCGGTGAGCTGGTCCCTCGTCCATTCGTGCGCTTTCTTGTAGGCGGGCGAGCCCGTCAGACGCGGCCCGATGACGTCGCATAGATAAGACGCCGTCTCCATCACCTTCGACCGGCTGAATCCTTCGTCGCGGATTCGAGTCAAAACGCCGAGGTCGAGCGCCTCGTCCCGGACAGGACCAAGAGCCATGACTACCAGTGAAACGGCAACCAGACAAGCAGATCCCCAGATACGGCGCATTGAACGATCCTCCTTCCGTGGACGCTGGGAGCGCAGGCATCTTGCCTGCTCGTGCCGCCGGGTTGCCCGACAGTGCAGACAGTACGAGCAGGCAGGATTCCTGCGCTCCCAGCGGCTAGCGCCCCACGGCCGGTGAGAAATTAGCAGCAATAAGGCGAGATTTCCAGATGAATATCGACGGAGAAATCTGGATAATGGCGGGTTCTTGCGGACGTTTTTAAGGTTTGAACCGCTAAACGGAACCTTTGATAGTAAAATATTCAGATTGTCATTTGGAGGACAACGAGATGCAAAAGAGGTTACATCGACTAATCCCGCTGGGCGTGCTGGTCGTCGCCGGCGCATTGCTGGTTTCTGCTCAAACCCCTGCACCCACGAATCCGGCCCCGGCTGGGGCTGCCGGGCCCGTTAAGATTGCTTTCATCAACCCGGTTGCCATCCTGAGCAATACCGCCGAGGGGAAGCAGGAGTTCGCCAAGCTCCAGGAGCTGACCAACGCCAAACAGAAGCAGGTAGCTGATGCGGGTACCGAACTGCGAAACCTGCAGGATCAGTATTCCAAGACGAACCTGACCGCAAATGCAACAACGCGCGCCGAGATGGAGCGGCAGATCCAGGAGAGGGACGTCAGGTTAAAGCGCCTGCAGGAAGACGCACAGATGGAGTTGCAGCAACGCCAGGACGACCTGCTCGAGAAAATGGGGGGAAAACTCCAGACAGTCCTGACCGAGTACGCCCAGAAGAACGGGATCGACACGGTCTTCCGGCTGGACCAGAACCAAACGTTCGCTTATGTCAACCCGGCTTTGAATATCACCGACGCGATTATCAAGCAGTACGATCAGCGCTTTCCGCCTCCCGCCGGCGCGGCTGCCCCGGCTGCTGCACCTAAATAGCGCCACGTAGCTTGTCTGCAGGGGTGTGCGTCAGATCAAGGAGCAAAGGCATGAACAGGCGACTATTCATGAAGACGGTCGGCGCCGGCGGGCTTACCATGCTGGCCGCGCCCGGTCTGGTTGCGGCGCGAGTTAAGCCGATCGGCCTTCAACTCTACACAGTCAGAAACGAGATGGAGAAGGACTTTGAAGGGTCGCTCACAAGGGTGGCCCAGATAGGTTACAAGGAAGTCGAGTTTGCAGGCTATTTCGGGCGCACACCACAGCAAGTCAAGGATCTGCTGAAGAGGAACGGGCTGAAAAGCCCATCATCCCATATCGGCCTCAACGTGTTCGAAGAGGACCTGACCAAGACGATCGAGACAGGCAAGATCCTGGGACAGAAGTATTTGATCTGTCCTTCGCTGCCGGAGCCACGGCGCAAGACCGCCGACGATTTCAAGAAACTGGCCGAGCTGTTCAACCGCCTGGGTGCCGAGTGCAAGAAGGCGGGCATGGCCTTTGCCTATCACAACCATGACTTCGAGTTTCGGCCGATCGATGGGCAACTGCCCTACGACCTCTTGCTTCAGAACACCGATCCGAAGCTGGTGAAGATGGAGATGGATCTTTACTGGGTGGTGAAGGCCGGCCAGGACCCTGTTCAGTACTTCGAAAAGTACCCGGGGCGGTTCGCGCTGGTCCACGTGAAAGACATGGACACCACGCCGGAGCGGGGCTTTGCCGAAGTGGGCCGAGGCAACATGGATTTTAAGAGGATTTTCGGCGCCTCGAAGAAGGCTGGAATCAAGCATTACGTGGTCGAACAGGATCGGACCCCAGGCGACGCTTTCAATTCGATCAAAATCAGCTGGGACTATCTCAGCAAGTTCCAGTACTGAGGGGTAGGGAAAAAGCCAAGCCTGAGGGGCCGAAACATATTAACCCGGTGCGGCGGCCATCTCAGCGGCGGTTGAGTGACTCGCACAAAACGCGAGTCACTCAACCGCCGCTGAGATGGCCGCCGCACTTCGAAAGAGATCCCGCCGCAGGGCGCGTCTTCCGCCCCTCACCTGCTCGCCGGGTCGAGCTCGATCTCGAGGTGGACGGTCTTGTTTGGCTCGACGTTCAATTCGGTCTCGAACGGCTTGTACCCCGGATACTCGACGCGCAGTTCATGCGTTCCGTCAAGGACCATGTAGCGATCCCGTTCGCTCGCGTAATCCCGCGCGCTGCCGATCAGCTTGCCATCGATGAAAATCTTCGCCCGGTTGGGAGTCACACTGAAGATCAGGTCAGCCGTATTGCTGCGTACGACTTCCATCCCCTGCGGACTGCCGATGTAAGTCGAATACGTCCCGCCAATGCCGCCGACCCACGGGAAGCCGTAGCCGAAAAACCCCGGCCCGTAGAGATACCTCCCATAGGGATAGTCCCCGTAGTGCCCGTGACCGTAGCCGTAGCCATAACCCGGATACCCGTGGCTTCCGTAGCCGTATCCGTAGCCGTACCCGTAACCGTAAGAAGGCCGGAACAGGTAATCAGGCCTCATGTAAAACAGGTTTCTTGGGGGGCGGAAGTAGTAACCGCTGGACCGGAAACGAAAATATTGATGCTCGGCAAAGACTCCGGTTGAGATCCCCCACAATATCGCCAAAACCAGGATCTTTCTCATCTTTCCCTCACTGCCCCTGATTCAAGGGATGCATAAGTGATCCCGAAGGTTCACATCAAGGTCACTGTACCACATGCCTACCGATGACAAAACCGATAACGGAACCGAACACGGCGTCTGAAGGGAAGTGATTCCCGGAACTGACGCGGGAAAAGCTGACGAGTCCGGCCAGCGGGTAAACAACCCACGGGACCCACTTGTGCCGCTCAAAGTGGGAGGCCGTCGTGGCAGCCACGGCCCAAGCGACGGTCGCGTGCCCTGAGGGGAATGAATTCCCTCCGTCCCAGAACCCGAACTGTTTGCCCTCGTGCGGACGTGAGCGTTGCGTGGCCGCCTTGATAATGGTGGCGACCAGGAACCCATCCAAGGCAGCCTCAGCGCTCTTCCATCCGTAATTGCGAAAATCGTCGTCTCGGCTGATTTCTCCCACTGCGAGAAGCGCGAGAGGCGCGACCGCGACAACGACGTCAGCGGCGGTGGACGCAAAGACGTCGTTGAAGTCCCGGAAAGACTCGTCTTCGCGGAGCCTCTCAGCGGGCCTTCCATCCAGGCTGAAAGAGGCGGTGGACAGACCGATTAACAGCCAGAGCTGCGGTTTCTTCCAAGACTCTTTGTGTGCGGGGAACGTCCATATCTGCTTCTGGTCAGAGTAAAGGTCCGGAAAGAAGGTTCGGGCAGAGTGGGAATCAGCAGCCAGGAGGGGACAGGTGAGCAGGAGGAGGAGGAGGAAACAAGCGTACTTACGCATAATCGAAGTTACAGAGCCCTGGGAGCGCAGGCATCTTGCCTGCGCTCCCAGGGCCAGCCCGCTACTGGTACAGGCCCAGTACCCGCTGCGCATCCTCAGCGACTTTCGACACCAGCTCGGGCGGACTCAGCGGCCGGGCATGAGGTGCAAATCCGAGAACCAGTCGGGACGGATACTCGAGGGTCTCGCTAAAGAGGCTCAGGACCACCCCGCCGTCCGACTCCTGACGCACCGACGATCCGTACTGTTCCTGGATCCAGGGGGCCACCGTGGAATCGAAGTAAATCTCCACACGCCGCCTGCCCAGCGAGCTGAGAAACTCTTTCTTGTAGGCGTCAATGACTGAATCCTGGGGCGGAGGGAATGAGTTCGGAAGCATCTTCACACTGAGCATTCGCTCGAACTTGAAGGTTCTCAGGTCCTTGCGCAGCTCGCAATAGCCGGTGAGATACCAGTAGTCGAGACTCTTCATCAGGAAGTAAGGGCGCACCACCCTCTTGCTGGTTTCGTTCCTCCCGAGCGAGTAATACTCGACTTCCACCTTGCGACGCCGCTCAATGGCTTTCCGAAGCCGCTCGAAATGGGCTGAGACAGGACGGGCCGGCCGGTCGAGGAGAATGCTGTCTTCCAGCCGGGAGGCGGCATCAATTGAGCTGGCAATCAGCTGTTCGATCTTGTTCTCGAGGGATTTAACGGCCTCCGGGTCGACTTCCGGATCGAGCAGCTGGAGCGACATAAGCAACGCGAGAGCCTCAGCACGGGTAAGCCTGAGCGGCCGGTTGAGCATCTGGTCGAACTCTATGTAGACGCGCTGGTCCTCCACATAGATATCCACGTAATCGTCAGGGCGGAAAGGGGGCTTCCCGATCAGCAGCATGAACTCCAGCTCTTTGGTCAATTCCTCCGGAGACATGTCAACCTGCTTCGCCAGCTCCTCGAGCGCGACTCCTTGATTCTGAGCAACGAAGCTCATGATGAAGAGTATCCGGTTGATCCTGTCGGTGATGCTCATATCAGTGACTGCAGCACGTTGCGTAGCTCTTGCCGGATTTCCGGCGGCCCCAGGACTTCGACATCGGTCTTCTGCGAAAGCACCCAGGAGATCAGGCCGCGGGTGTTCGTGACCCTGATCTCGAACGTCCGGTCATCAATCGCCTGGGCGGCCGACAACTGAGAGATCAGCTCCGGAATACGGTGTTTGGCTATCCGAAGCCTGACCGCAACCGGCTCATGGAGATCAAGCTCCCAGGGCTGCTGGTTGAGATAGTCGCGCAGGGAGAAGTCAGGCGGAATCTCATAGTCCGGAGTCCCCGGCCGTTTCAGGGGTGCGATTGTGCCTTTGATTCGCGTCAGAACGAAAGTCCTCAGCCCTTTCCGCAAATGATCCCAGCCGATCAGCACCCAATTCCCTTTCCGGAAAATCAGCCCGTACGGGTTTACCTTCCTCTCGACCGTTTCACCGGTACTGAAGGCGTGGTACTTGATCGTAATTGTCTTCCTTCGGTCCAAAGCCTGCTGAATCTGCTGAAGCAGGCCGGTAAACTGGGAATCCTGCAACCGTTTCTGGAAGCTGATGGCAATCTGGGAGGGCACGGCGAAGCGGTTTTGCGCCCCGATGATTTTGTTGAGCGCCGATTCCACCTGTTCCCGGTAAGGGAAGCTTTCGCTCTCGATGACGACGCTTGCGGCAAGCATCAGAAGCGAGGCCTCGGTCGGCGCGAACTCCACCTCGGGGAGAAACAGCTTCTCCCTCCTGATCAGGTAGCCTTCCTTCCGGCCTTCGGCGAGCGCCTGGTAGTCGATCGGTATGCCGAGGGAGACAAGCTCGGCCTTGTCCCGCTCGAACTTCCGCTGGTTGGATTCCTCAACGCCACGCGCGTAATCCTCTGAGAAATGGTTCTTTATCTCCTGCCAGGACACCGGGTCTTTGGCATTGAGCAGATACGTGATGAGGTCGAGGAGCCGTTCGGTCCGATTCACCGCAGTGTAGTTTATGAAAGCGCTGGGGAGGGGTCAACAAAACAACGGTGGCGAGTGGCAAGTAGGCACGGACTACGATGGACGAAGTGGACGAAGTGGACGAAGTGGACAGCGCACGAATACGCCTGTCCACTTCGTCCACTACGTCCACTTCGTCCATCGTAGTCCGTGCCTACTTGCCACTCGCCACCTGCTTTGTTTTACACTGTTAGATTACAGAAAGGAGAAAGAATGGCGTTTATCATATGCCAACCCTGCATCGGTACGAAGGATACGGCATGTGTCGATGCCTGCCCGGTAGACTGCATCCATCCACGCAAGGACGAAGAGTCATTTGAGCCGGCAACTCAGCTCTACATAGATCCTCAGGAATGCATTGATTGTGGCGCTTGTGTCCCGGAATGCCCGGTTGAAGCCATCTTTCCTGAAGACGAGGTTCCCGGTCAGTGGCAAGAATACATCGAAATCAACAGGCAATGGTACGAGGGCGAAAAATAGGACGAGCTATTGACGATTTACGATTGACGATTGACGATTGACGATTAAAAGACGGAAGCGTGCCCGCTTCAGTCGTCAACCGTCAATCGTAAATCGTCAATTGCATTGAACTTTCGTCCCGATTCTCCCATCCAAAAGTCGATCAAGGAGGCTCACGATGCGGTGGTTCATGACAGCAGCGGTGGTTTTGTCACTGGCCGGGACTCTGTGCCTGGCGCAGGATGAGTTTTCGGAAGTGGAGTTCCAGGGGTTCTATCAACGTGTTCAGGGCTTCGACTTTGAAGGAGTCCAGGGCTTCGAATTTCAGGACAAGGGATTCAACGGCGGCGGCTTCGGGTTCGTCTACAACCTGAAGCCCTTCTTCGGCATTTTCAGCCAGACGAGCTTTCTTGCTGGCGTGGAACAAAGTGGGGTAAAGCTGCGCTTCATCAACCAGGCCCAGGGGGTGAAACTGACCAAGCGGAGCGACAAGATCAACTTCTTCGGCAAAGGCGGAGTCGGATTTGTCCGCCATGTCCTGGACTTTGGTGGACAGGAAGGCGTCGACTACGGAACGAGTTTTGTGTTCGGCGGCGGGACGGAGATAAAGCTGCAGGAAGGAATGTGGCTGATGCTGGACTTCTCCCGCTACATCACGGGCCTTCCCCGGCTGACGAACTTCGAGGACCGGGACAGCTGGGATTCCAGCTGGCTCATCACCACCGGAATTTCATTCCAGTTCTGACCGATCGGCCCGCGGATCGGGCGCGGCCTGATCCGCGGGCTGCTACCTACCGTTTTCTACCTGACAGCCTGCCCGACCGGGTAGCTGGAAATCTGGACTCCGCCCTTGGTTCTGATCGCCGTTACGGCGAGCGGAACGTCGGAATCAATTACTAGCGTGCCCTCAAAGGCGCTGCCCACTTCGTCCTCGAAAAGCTCGGTCACGAATTTCGCCACGTGGCCGCCAGAGGCGATTGAGACCGGCGCGGTGGCCAATTCAATGCCCGAATTGTTCAGCAGCCGCAGCGTAACCTCGGCATCCTGTTCGGTGGGATTCGCCATTGCCACTCCGGCGTTGAAACCGCCGCCGACACTGATAAAGACATTGGAAGAGCCGATCGGCAACGAGTCTGCGACGCCCGCCTCGCGGACGATCTCCTGCTCCTGGGTAAACTGAAAATCGGTCGTCCCGCGCAGGAGTCCATCGGAGCTGACGCGAACCCAGCCGACAATCAAAGAGCCGCCCTGGTCCAGGGTCTGAATCCCCAGGGACGAGTTCGCCGGTATCGTCACATCGACTTCGTCGTGGGTGCCAAACGTGCGGAGCGGAACGGAAACCGGGTCACCGTCTTCATTAAAGAAGTTGACCGTCGCCTCAACCGGTTGGGGGTTGGGATTCGAAAGCATGACCAGAGTCGTCTGCCCGCCGCCGTTGGCCATCTGCGGCATGAAGATCTCGTTTGTCGCGGCATAAATCTCAATGGCATTGCCGCGAAGGACGAACACCTGGAATTTGCCACCACTCAGGGCCCTGACGTCGGACTTGGCGATGCTCCAAAGCAAAGCTCCGTTGGCCGCGTCCCGCGCCCGGATCTGCCCGCCGCCGTGGTAATAGTAAAGCGTGTTGTCAGCGATAAAAGCAAGGGCAAGGCCGGCGCCCGCTTCGGTTATGTGCCACAGCTCTTCACCGGTGTTCGCATCGTACACAGTAACAACAGCATGGCCGCTTCCGTCGTTCGAGCGAAAAACGTACAAACGACCGTAGGCGAGCGCCAACGCCGGAGACGTGGCGAACGTTCCTGTCAGATCGGTGTGGCTCCAAGCCGTTTGTCCAGTGGCTGCCGTAATCGCCGCCACGATGCCGTTGGCCGGGTCGTTGACAAACACGTATTTTTCGGAGGCGATCAGGCTGGCCCCGGCTGAAGCGACATTGGCCAGAGCCGGCCACTTGGGCGTTGTCGGAGTCACGAGGTTGACCGCCCGAAGCGTGCGATCCTGCGTCAGGAAGTAAACCGAATCGTCCCGCACGGCGATCGCTGATGCTGCGGTCGTCACATTCTCCTGCCAGAAGACGGTTCCACCCAAGGTCCTGGCGACGATTTTGTTCGATCCCGCATAAATTGCGAAATTGTCCGTTACCGCCGGAAACCGGCCGCTGGTGTCGCCGATCATGTCCGACCAGACGACGGTTCCATCCGATACTTTGACTGCCTTGATCGAGGTAGTCGATTCGCCGCCAAGAATGACGATTGAATTGGAAAAGGCCGGGACATAACGAAAAGTGGGGTCTGTTCCCACCAGGGTTTGAGTCCAAAGATTGGTCCCCTGCCGGTTAAAAAGCTTATAGGTCACAGGGGAACCGGGTTGCCCTACCAGAAACTGATCCTCGAACACCGCCAGGCTGTTCGCATTGGTTATTCCCGCGAGGCTCACCGTCTCGAACAGGCGGAGCGGCGGCCGCAAAATCGGGAGATCCACATTTGCATAGGTACGGGCGTTGTTAAAACCGGCTGAAGACTGATCACCCAGCTTCTGACCGAACACCGGGAGACTGAAACAGAGCAGTAACAAGGGCAGTATTAATTTCCTGGACATCTTTTCTCCTCCTCCTTTAAACCAACTGCAGAAGCACCCTCTTCTGCCGTTATGATGCCGCTTTTATCAAAAAGGACGAATCAGAATTTGCGAGTTTGTTAACACACCGGGGAAGGAATATGACAAGGGGACAGGGTGACACCCGCGGATCACACGGATAAACGCAGATAGCGCGGATAAGGCAGCCTTATCCGCGCTATCTGCGTTTATCCGTGTGATCCGCGGGTGTCCTCACTCCGTCAGCTGCTCGCGCAAGCCCAATTCCTTCATCTTCTGCTGCAGGCTCTGGCGATGGACCCCGATGGCCTGGGCGGTACGACTGATGTTGTTGTTGTGCTCCCGGAGCTTGGTAAGCAGGTATCGAATTTCAAACGCCTCCCGGGCGGTCTTGAAGTCCATGCTCAAGAACGAGCCGATCTTGGCTTCTGACGTGTCTGCCCCTTGTTCAGGGAAATAGAACCGGATCTCCTCAGGCAGGTCTTTTTCCTCGATTTTGCCTGTCGAATTCAACACCACGAGGCGTTCGATCAGGTTGCGGAGCTGGCGGACATTCCCCGGAAACGGAAACTGCATCAGCCGGGCGAGCGCTGCAGGCGTCATTTCCGGCACCTCTCGTTTATGCCGGGTGGCGAACAGCTTTCTGAAATGGCCTTCGAGGAGCGGAATGTCTTCCCTCCGTTCCCGCAGAGGAGGAATATCGATCTGCACGACCTCCAGCCGGTAATAGAGATCTTCCCGAAACTGCCCGTCCTTCACCATTTGCCGGAGATCCCGGTTCGTGGCGCTGATGATTCGGACGTCCACCGCGATCGCGTCGTTGCCGCCGACCCGTTCGATACTCCGTTCCTCCAGAGCGCGGAGTATTTTCGCCTGCGTCTCCACGGCCATGTCGCCTATCTCGTCCAGGAACAGAGTCCCTCTCTGGGCCTGTTCGAACTTCCCGGTCCGCCTCTGGACAGCCCCGGTGAACGCTCCCCGCTCGTGGCCGAACAGCTCGCTTTCCATCAGGTTCTCCGGGATCGCCGCGCAGTTCACAGTGACGAAAGCCTGGCCGGCACGCGGGCTCCGGCGGTGGAGCTCGCGCGCCACCAGTTCCTTGCCGACCCCACTCTCACCAAGGAGCAGGACCGTAACGTCGGTCTCCGCGATCTTTTCGATCATCCCAAAGACGCGGCGGATCGCCTGGCTGGTTCCGAGCACGTCTCCGCTGCCCGACGCAGCGGCCAATTCGACCTTGAGGTCCTGGTTCTCTTTCTGCAGCTCGATCTGCTGGGCAGCATTTCTGACGATCAGCCGCAGTTCGTCGATGTCGAACGGCTTGGCCAGGTAGTCAAAAGCGCCGCGCTTCATCGCGTCAACGGCCACCTTTTCGCTGCCGTGTGCGGTAATAATGATGACCTTCGGTGCGGAGTCCTGAGCCTGAATTTCGGTCAGCAGGTCAAACCCGTTCTCGCCTCCCAGGTTCAAGTCGAGCAGCACTAGATCCGGTTTCTCTTCTGCGCAAATCCGCCGTGCGGCTGCCAGGGTCGCTGCCTCAAAGACCCGTCCCTTGACGTCCAGCGTCCGGCGCATTCCGTAGCGCGCTGTTTCCTCGTCATCAACGATCAGTATTTTCATAGTGCGAGCTTTCTCAGGACGAATCAGACCGATCGGTCCGATCTGTCGGATAGCGCGGGATTGGAAACCTCACCGTAAAACGAGTTCCCCGCCCTCGGACAGGACTGATGTAGGATACCGTTCCTGACAGTTGTTCGACCCTCTTTTTGACAATCGCCAGCCCGAGCCCGGTCCCCCGGCTCTTCGTGCTCACGAACGGCTCAAAGAGCTTGCCTCGAACCTGCTCCGGTATTCCCGAGCCTTCGTCCTCTACCGAGATTTCCGCCTGGGAGTCGTCCCGTTGGAAGCTGACGCGAATCGTCCCGCCCGACGGGCTGGCTTCAATGGCATTCAAAAGCAGATTGCTGAGGATATCTGTAAGGATCTCCGGATCGGTGCGAATTTTCAGCTCACTGCCACTCACGTCCAGTCTGACTTGGCGGGCTTGTAGATCGCCGGCGAAAACGCCCTGAAGAGAATCCGTCAGCGCAAACAGCGTCACGCTGGGAAACTCCGCGCTACGACCTCTTTGCATCGATTCGAGGCGCGAGAACTTAAGCAGGTTGGTCACTGTCGAGGAGAGCCGGTCGATTTCCCGGATCATCATCTGGACTTCGTCACGTTGATCCGCGGTAAGGTTATCGGCCTCCTGGAGAAGCTGAAGGAGAGTCCGCATCGAGCTGAGCGGGTTTTTGACATTATGCGCCACGGAAGCCGCCATGCGCCCCAGCTCCTCCATGTGGGATTTCTGCGCCAGCTCTCGTTCCATCCGTACCTGGGCTGCGAGCGAGTAGCAGCGATCCAGGCCGACAGCAATCTCGTTGGCCAGGAAGTGCATGGCTTCGCGCTCGCTTCGCGAGTCCGTCTGGGGCTGGCTGATTTCGAGATAGCCAATAGGTCGATCGGCAGCGACCAGCGGATACGCCTGGTCGCTCGGCTCTGACGCCTTCACCGGATTCAAGTTGATCCTGATCCGGCTTGTCCCTAGCTCATGCTTGAGATGATCTTCAACGAATTCCTTGTAAAGATCGGGGTTCGCAATAATCGGCGCAGATCGATGGATCACTTCGCCTATTTCCCGGTACTTGCGGATCTCGCCCCTGAAAAGGCGGCCCACGAGGGTCTCCAACCCCGTGCTGAGAGTCGGAAACAGGAGCAGGATCCCGACGAGCAGTATCGCTTCCACGAGCAGTGAAGAGCTCGGCGATGTGCCCAGCTCACCTTCCAGATATCCGCCGACCAGGCGGACGGCGAGGATATAGACCGAGAGCGTCAGCAGGATCATCAAGGCTGAAGCCAGCGGCCGCGTCGTATCGATGTCGAGGAACTGGTATCGGTAGATGTAGTAACAGATCAATGAGCTGGGGAGCAGAGCCGCCAGCCAGACACCCAGCATCAGCCAGCCGTGGGATTCCCCAAGTGCGAATACGAAGACGTTGTAAAGCGGAATGGCGGCGAACATCAATGCCAGACCGCGAAAAACAGCGCTCTCGATCTGGCTGCGCGGGTAAGTGACAATTCGAAATCCGATGAAAGCCGAGCCGTAGTAGGCCAACGAGAGGAGCAGCAGGAAAGCCAGATCCAAAGGAGACAGCTGACTTAACGGGTCAGTCGCCGGAGCCGCCAGGATCCGCCCTATCGCTGTCGGCAGGCCTGCCAGAGAGAGATACAGAATGCCGAGGAGCAGATAGATAAGCCTGCGCTCCCAAACAGCAGGTGAGTGACGCTTGCGATAGTAGATCCAGTGCGTGTGCAGCAGGAAAGGCGGCAGGAGGCTCAGCGTTACGAACGTGATGAGGTTTACGGTCCTGAGGACCCGGCCCACCCGCGCCTGGTCCATCTCCCGCATCAAAACCGAAAGGAAGTTGCCCGAGAACCAGACCAGAAGGGCGCCGATCAGGAACAGCAGCGCCAATTCGAAAATCGACTTGCGACGCCGCTTGAGAAAGGCAGAGAAAAGGAACAGGTGAAGAAGAATGCCCAGAAAGAAACCCGTCAGCGCGATCGCATCCAACAGATTCATGGCAGCCTTACTGGTGACAGGGTGACAAGGTGACAAGGTGACAAGGTGACAGGGTGACAAGGTGACAGGGTGACAAGGTGACAAGGCTGATGGCACCCAGCTCAGCGGCGGTTGAGTGACTCGCCGTCTTGTGGCGAGTTGTATCGAAACCCCGCGCCTCTGGAGCTCAGCAGTCGCGGGGACTTTGAGCCGGACGCAACTGCTGAGCTCCAGAGGCGCGGGGTTTCGATACAACTCGCCACAAAACGGCGAGTCACTCAACCGCCGCTGAGCTGGGTGCCATCAGCCTTGTCACCCTGTCACCTTGTCACCCTGTCACCTTGTCACCCTGTCACCCTGTCACCTTGTCACCTTGTCACCTTGTCACCTTGTCACCTTGTCACAAATAGCTTTATCCCTCTCGTCCGTAATGTTAACTCAAAAAACTCGTGTAATATTCGTCTCTATGTCACGATTCAGACTCATCCTGATGGTGGCGCTTCTTTTCGTCACAACCTGTACTTCTCGCAAGGTGCATATGTCTGCCGACTTGATATTGACTAACGGCGATTTCTGGACCGCGAATCCGAGCCTTCCGCGCGTCGACGCGCTGGCGATCTCCGAGGGCAAGATCATCGCACTCGGAACGCGCGACGAAGTCGCCTCATTGAAGGGACCGCATACCCAACTTGTCGATCTGCACGGCGGGTTTGCAATGCCGGGCTTTATTGACGGCCACACGCATTTTGTCGAAGGCGGATTCAGCCTCTTGGGCATTGACCTGAGAAAGGCAAAGGATGAGGCCGAGTTCACCCAGCTGATCGGCAAGCGAGCCCGGGAGATCCCCAAAGGCGCCTGGATCACCGGCGGCAACTGGGACCACGAGTCCTGGCCGTCACAGCGCTTGCCTACCCGGCACCTGATTGACAAGGTGACTCCGGAGACTCCCGTTTTTGTCGATCGCCTCGACGGCCACATGGCCCTGGCCAACAGCTACGCCTTGCGGCTGGCCAAAATCACCCGCAGCACCGCCGACCCGAAGGGCGGCGAAATCGTCCGCGATGAGAAGGGAGAGCCCACTGGACTGTTACGCGACGCCGCCATGAGTCTGGTCGCCGGCTTGATCCCCGAACCTTCCGAGGGGGAGCGGACCAAGGCGGCTCTCGCTGCCATTAAAGAAGCGGCGCGCCTGGGCGTGACCTCGGTCAACACAATGTGCTCGCCTGCTGACGTGACACTCTTCAAAGACATCTCCGAGGCAAGCAGACTGACTGTCCGTATCTATGCCTTCACGCCTCTCCCCGATATCGACAAGCCGTCGAGCGTCAGACCGGCGAGGAGAGACGTGAACGACTATCTGCGAATAGGCGGAGTTAAGGGATTCATGGATGGATCACTGGGCAGCACGACCGCCTGGTTCTTTGAACCGTACGTCGACGCCCCGAAATCGACCGGCCTGCCGGCCGCCATGTGGTTCCCGGAGGGGAACATGAAGAGGCTGGTCGAGAAAGCAGATGCCGCCAACCTTCAGGTCGCCGTGCATGCCATCGGAGACCGCGCCAACGAAGAGCTGCTCAACATCTATGAGTACGTCGAATCGAAGACTGGCAGCGGGAAGGATCGCCGCTTTCGAATCGAACACGCACAGCACCTGACAGCAAAATCGATTGAACGCTTTAACCAGCTCGGAGTCATTGCCTCGATGCAGCCTTACCATCTGATAGATGACGGGCGATGGGCGGCCAAGCGCATTGGACAGGACCGGCTTAAAACTACGTACGCCTTCCGCTCATTGCTCGACAGAGGCGCTACGGTTAACTTCGGAAGTGACTGGCCGGTCGCTCCGCTGAATCCGTTGTTGGGAGTGTACGCGGCGGTAACGCGCCGGACACTGGACGAAAAGAACCCCGGCGGCTGGATCCCGGAGCAGAAGATTTCCGTCGAAGAGGCGCTCAATTGCTACACCCGATCGAATGCCTACGCCATGTTCGCGGAAGGCAAAGTGGGCAGCCTGGCGCTCGGCCATTTGGCGGATATCGTGGTCCTGTCCGATAGTCCGCTGAAGATCGATCCTGTTAAGATAAAAGACATTAAGGTCATTAAGACGTTCGTAGGAGGCCGGTCGGTTTATCCGGAAAACCCAACCGGGCCGCAAAGTTAACCGCCTGGGAGCGGCCTGGGAGCGCAGGCATCCTGCCTGCCTGTGCCGTCTGCAAGATTGATTGTGCTAGCGGCGCAAGCAGGCAGGATGCCTGCGCTCCCAGGTGGAGGCGTAGCCCTTCAGCATATGAACCACCCGATCCTAACGACGGACAGGCTCCTGCTCAGGCAGTTCTTTCTGACTGACGCGCTTGATGTAAAACGGCTCGCAGGTGAACGCGAAATTGCGTACAACACTCTCCTCATTCCTCATCCTTATGAACAGGGTTTTGCCGAGAGGTGGATCACAGAGCGACAGATCGATTTCCAGAAGGGGGTAGCGCTGACGTTTGCAGTGGTGGTGAAGGAAATCCGTCAGCTTTGCGGCGCGCTCGGGCTGGGCATAAACCGCCACCATGCCAATGCCGAGATAGGATACTGGATTGGCGTCCCGTACTGGAACCACGGTTACTGTTCGGAAGCGGCCGAGGAGGTCTTGCGTTACGCCTTCGAAGTGCTCGATCTGAATCGTGTCTGGGCCCACCACTTTAGCCGCAATGTCGCGTCCGGACGCGTCCTGCAAAAGATCGGGATGACCCACGAGGGATGTCTGCGCAAGCATATCTTCAAATGGGGCGAGTACCTCGACGTCGAACAGTACGGGATCCTGCGGTCCGAATGGACGACGCGGAAGAGTTGAACGCGCTGACTGCTCGAGGCTGAGCTGGAGTCGCGTTACAGAGCCGCGCTTTACGCCTCGCTACCTCCCGTCGTTATACAATTGAAAAGCCTGCTCACAATCTCGCAATGCTGGTTAGAGACTATTATCGGAACCCGGACGTCGGAGGATTTTCGGTCGAAGAGGCGACTTGCGTGGGACCGACACGTCTATAGAGACGCAGGCGCCAGGAGGCCCCACTCTTCTATAGACGTATCGGTCCTAACGGACCTCGATGAGTCGGCCAGTGCTCAGCCGGTCAGTGGTCAGTCGGTCAGTCGGTCAGTCGGCCAGCCGGTCAGTCGGCCAGCCGTCACCCTGTCACGATTCTCTGAATAACGGAATTTAGCTCGTCCCAGGGGACATCCTTCGAGACGTAGGCAATCGCGCCGGCTTCGCGCATGGCTTGTTCCATGTCTTCCCTCTCATGCATGGAAAGCGCAATGATCCGGCAGTCCGGCATTTCCGATTTGATGGACCGGGTCGCTTCGATGCCGTTCATTGTCGGCATGGTGATATCCATCAAGATCACGTCGGGCCTTAGTTTGCGAGCTATCTCTATCGCCACGGCTCCATCTCCGGCGGCGCCCACGACTTGAATCTGGCCATTGCTTTCGAGGAGATTCGCGAGCCCTTCCCGCAGGATCTCGTGATCATCGACGATCATGACCCGAATCGGCTGCCCCGCGGAGCTCGTCGGCTGCTGTTCAAGGTTGCCCGGTTGATCCCGCGGAGTGAGTATCCGCGGGGGGGCGACGGCACGCGACGGGACCGGGGCCGACAGGGTGACTTCACAACCGCCCCCCGGCTTGCTGTGGATCTCAACCCCGCCGCCGAGCAGCTCCAACCTCTGCTGGATATTAAAAAGGCCAAAGCCGCTCGGGCTCCTGACGATCACTTTGCTCGCATCGAAGCCCGCACCACGATCCTTGACGGTCAGGGACAGAAGTCCTGGCGTTCTGCGCTCGAGGCTCAATTCGGCTTGGCGCACGCCTGCGTGGTTAACCACGTTCAGCAGGAGCTCTCGTGCCGCCTGGAAGAGAAACATCTTCATGTCCTCGGTCCCCGGCTCGGTTCCAGCCTCGGCCCTGAGGTTCACCTTCAGACCATGTTCCTCTTCAAGCCTGCGGCCGAGCCACTCGAGGCCAGCCGCCAACCCCCTTTCCTGCAGGATCGGAGGGCTCAGATCGAGGGCGAGCGACCTGGCTTCATCGATAGCCTCGTTGATCAAACCCTCGAGCTGGCGCGTTTTCTCCACTAACTCTTGCGGCGATTCACTGTAAGGAAGGCTTCTGACCCGGAACTTGGCCGCCACGAGCAGTTGCTGCAAATGGTCGTGCAACGCCTGGGCGAGACTTATCCGCGTTCGTTGCTCGGTGTGTCCCAGTTCCTCTACGAGTTGCCTGAGCGCGAAGGCGCGCCGCTCGGCAAGATCGGTTCGTTCCGCCACCCGCTGTTCGAGATTCTCGTTCAACTCGCGCAGCGTCTGTTCCTGCTGGCTGAGCACCATCTCCTTCTTCTTTGTCTCGCTGACGTCGAAGAACAAGTGAGCAAGGTAATCCGGCCCTACCTGGTAAGCGAAGATCTCATACCAGCGGCCAGCCGCCGGATCCTGGCTCTGGAACCTGACCGGGTGTCCAGTGACACTCGCCTTCTTAAAACACTCGAGCCAGTCGTCTGCAACTCGTGGGAGCAGCTCGGTGATCGTCCGGCCGGAGGCCACTTCCTGAGAAATTCCCGTGAGCGAGCTGAAGGCTTTGTTGACCTCGATAAAACGATAGTCCGAAGGGGTTCCCGAAGAGTCCCTGATGACCTCGCAAAGGCCGAAGGCTTCGTTCATCAGGTCCAGCACATTCCGGTAACGTTCGGCGCTTTCCCGGAGCACCCCCTCCAACGTCTTCCGCTCAGTGATGTCCTTGCGCCAGATCGTCAGTCCATCAGGCGAAGGGTAAACAGTTACTTCGAACCAGCGGGTATTGTCGGCTTCGCTCGTTTGATAGACGACCGGCAGTTGATTTTCCAGAGCAGAACGGTAATTGTCCTCGAATTTCGTGCCCTTGGCCGAGGCAAACACCTCCCAGAAACTGCGACCGATGAGGTCATCAGGGCTGCAGCCAACGACCCGCGCGGCGGGCTCGTTCGCATACTTGATGACGCCGGAAGGGTCTACGGCGATGATCTGATCACTGACGCGCCGAAAGATCTCGGCGATTTCTGGCGACACGAAGATACCCGATTCGTAAAGAAGAATAAGAAGTTTGCCGAATCAATAAATACAGGATCTACTATTCAAACGTTAACAAAAGAGGGGCGGAATGTCCAAGAGGCGGCGGGGAATCCGGAGGACATCAGGCGATGTGAGAAATTTAGCAGCAATTGCCGAGCATCTTGATAGAATGGGTCGGAACGGAGGTTCATGATGCGATTCCTGGTGCTGCTTTTGCTCTTTTCTCTGAACGCTCATGGCGAGCTGAGGAAGCTGACTCAGAAGGACTTTGGGGCTAATTCAGTCAGTCTGACACCCGATCTGACCGCCGATGCTGATGCGAGTAACGCCTGGAACCGCTACGGGGTCTTCCTGTCGAGTTACCCGTCGGGTAGTCCGGTGGTCCGACCCTGGAGTCCGCCGTGTGTTGTATGTATTCTGCCGTCTATCTATGGCCTGATAACCAATCAGACGACCGAAAACCAGGCGGGCTCGGTTCTGGTGGTCGATTCCCGATTCCCGATGAAGAAACTAGGCTTAAGCCTTGTCGGCGCCAAACCCGCGCTGCAAATCTCGATCAGGGCTGAGAGCCCGACGGGAGACCTAATTGGGACACTGACAGAGGCAGTTGACGAAAAAGGAGCTTTCCTCGGATTTGAAGGCTTGGACAGTCAGCCGATTTCGAAGGTGACCATTGATTACCATTCGGCCGAAACACCTGAGCAGTTGCTTGGGGTGACGATCGAATCGGCGTCGCCACCTCGGTTCGAAACAGTTCTCCCGCAAATCGCACATGCGCGATTGGGCGCAGACCTCTCTCTCAGGACCACGATCAGCATCGTTAACCTCTCCAACACGACGGCTAGGGGTGAGATCCGATTCTTTACACCGGCCGGGAACGGGCTCGCGGTGCCCTTTGAAGGTTTGGCTGTTCCTGGTGATATTGCCCCCTTCGTTCTTGGAAGCTCTCGACAGTTTGTGACAACTGGAAATTCAGGATTGGCTGGATATGCCCGCGTCGTGTCCGATGCCCCGGTTCAAACCATTGCCCACTTCCAGATGATCGAAAACAATCGGGTAGTGGCCGAGACCGCAGTGCCTTCAGTCGAAGGCCGATTCACGGTTGTTGGGTCATATAACCGCGATGTCCCGACCTCCGGGACGGTTGGACCACCGCCGGAGCCTGCTGTCGTCAACACCGCTCTCGCGATCGTGAACACAAGTGACAAACCCGCCTCGGTCAGCTTCCACCTGCGTGAGGAACAGGGGTGGTCACGCGAGGAATTCTTGTCCCTGGCGCCCGGCGAACAGCTCGCCCGCTTTATTAGCGAGATCTTCGATGGACTGCAGGACACTCGCGGGACACTGAAGGTCTTCAGCAGCCAGCCGGTGGCTGCGATTCTGATCAAAACCGTAAACGGCCTCCCGATCTCGATCCTGCCGCTCGGGAGTATGGAGGATTGATAAGCAGCGTGTTGGCCTCGTCCAGACCAGTCAGAGCCGTGAGCGCAGCGTCTTTGCGGAGCGACCCGGCACGTGCCTCTTGCAACATCGTGTCTAGTTGCAAGAGGCACGTGCCGGGTCGCTCCGCAAAAGACGCTGCGCTCACGGCTCTGTACGATTTGATCCCGCCGCCAGAAGCCGCGATTCGTGTCGGTGGCGCACGGAAGGATCTGCGAGTTGGAGGCGGAAGGCGCCTCGGGAGGTCCCGAGATAGAGGGTCAAAGGGTCCGTCCGATCAAAGAATACGCTCTACTCTGCGAGAAGCGAATCAAAAAGCTAAAAATTTGGCAGATAACTGGTCGCGGTGCTGTGGTAGGAGGCCTCAAGGCCTTTGCCCCCGGAGGGGGCGGATGTTTATAGTAACCCGGGGAAGAGCACCGGGCGCCCCAGCGGGGCGCGATGTTTCGAGCCTGTGCAGAACATCGCGCCCCGCTGGGGCAGCCCGGTGCTCTTCCCCGGGTTACTATAAACATCCGCCCCTAGGGGGCAAAAGCCCCTTCATACTTTCGGCGAGTCACTCAACCGCCGTTTTGTCCTGCGAAGCTCCAGGGCCAGCCGATCCTAATTTCTCAACGCTGCCCGCGGGGTAATCGATCTCCAGGCCT
>Ga0105092_10000373_pt1 | contig 22961 bp, 20 predicted proteins | sample PPLLak2March2015_FD_87021 | JGI IMG/M metagenome (GOLD analysis project Ga0105092, IMG submission 87021) | Freshwater sediment microbial communities from Prairie Pothole Lake near Jamestown, North Dakota, USA - PPLs Lake P7 Core (1) Depth... | ecosystem: Environmental > Aquatic > Freshwater >... | reverse complement strand
TCTGACCAGCATCCTGCTGACCCCGATCCCGATCACCCAGGACAACCTCAACGAGGTGACCGACGCGGAATGGATCTCGGTCGAGGATCTCTGCTCGACCGGGGGGACTGTCGGCCCCTGCGCCTCCTGACCAATAACTGAGGCGAAATCGATGATGTGTTGCGCCCCCGGTTCATCGGGGGCGCAATACGTTCCCGTTCTCTAATGTGGTGAGCTCATGAGCGTGGTGGAGGCTCCGCCGACACAGTCGGACACTCTCGAACCGGGATCGCGCCGGTCGCTGGGATCATATCTGCGGGACAACGAGATCGATACCCGCATGGTCGGCATGGTCGCTGTCCTCCTGGCGATCTGGGTTGCCTTCCATTTCCTGTCCGGGGGAACGTTCATAACGCCCCGCAATCTGTGGAACCTCTCGGTGCAGACCTCGGCGATCGCGATCATGGCCACCGGGATGGTGCTCGTCATCGTCTCCCGCAACATCGATCTCTCGGTCGGCTCCATGGTGGGGACTGTGGGCATGGTGATGGCCATGCTCCAGGTCGAATGGCTCCCACCACTGATGGGCTCGGGCAACTCTTGGATTTGGCTCATCACGCTCGCCATCGGCGTGGTCTTGGGAGCCCTCATCGGCGCCTTCCAGGGATCGATTATCGCCTACGTCGGCGTGCCCTCCTTCATAGTCACGCTGGGCGGGCTGCTGGTGTGGCGGGGGTTTGCCTGGCTGACCGCCAGTGGCCGGACCATCGCACCGATGGACGCAACGTTCCAGCTCCTCGGAGGTGGATCCAGCGGGTCGCTCGGGGAGACTGGTAGCTGGATCGTCGGCGGAGTCGCCTGTGTCGGGATCGTTGCCCTCCTCGTCATGGGTCGTCGTCGTCGTCGCAAGTTCGGCTTTCGGCTCCGCCCGACGTGGCTCGACGTCGTCCTCGGCCTCCTGGGCTGCGCCGTCGTCCTCGGCGCGGTCTGGGTGATGAACAGCTACTACCTGCCAGAGAACCTGGCCCTCCAATACGCCGAGGAGCATGACATCCCGATTCCCGAAGGTGGCCTTCAAATCCCGCTCGGAATCCCTTATCCGGTGCTGATCCTGATCGGGGTCACTCTGGTCATGAGCTTCGTCACCAACCGGCTCCGCTTCGGTCGCTACGTCTTTTCCATCGGGGGAAATCCAGAGGCAGCCGCCCTGGCCGGGATCAAGACCAAGCGCACCCTCGTCAGAGTTTTCATGACCATGGGCATCCTGGTGGCGATATCTGGCGCGGTTTCAATCGCTCGTCTCAACGCCGCGGTGAGCGGTCTCGGCACGTTGAACGAGCTCTATGTCATCGCCGCTGCAGTCATTGGTGGCACATCCCTGTCGGGAGGGATCGGGACGATTCCCGGAGCAATCCTCGGAGCCCTCATCATGCAATCGCTCCAGTCCGGCATGGTCCTCATCGGGGTCGGCGCTCCGGTGCAGGACGTGGTGCTCGGGGTCACCTTGGTGGTCGCTGTGGCCATCGACACCATCTATCGGAGGAGGGCGGCCCGATGAGTGGGACCACCGTCAACGGGACGCCTCTCGTCGAGATGAGGGACATGAGCGTCTCTTTCGGCGGCGTACACGCGGTGAAGGACGTCACCATCGACCTCCGCCCCGGGGAGATCCTCGGTCTGGTGGGTGGGAACGGCGCCGGCAAGTCGACCCTGATCAAGACACTGGCCGGGGCCCAGAAGGCGGACTCCGGCGAGATCTTCATCGATGGCAACCCGGTGACCATCACCACCCCGCGCGATGCGAAGGCTTACGGGATCGAGACCATCTACCAGACCCTGGCGTTGGCCGATAACCAGGACGCCCCGAGCAACATGTTCCTTGGCCGGGAGTTGAGGACACGTTGGGGCACCCTCGACGACTCGGCGATGGAGGACGCGACCAGGAAGATCATGGGGAGGCTCAACCCGCGGTTCCAGAAGTTCAAGGAACCGGTGGCCTCTCTGTCCGGTGGCCAGCGACAGTCGGTTGCCATCGCCCGAGCAGTCCATTTCAACGCTCGGATCCTGATCATGGACGAGCCGACCGCCGCCCTTGGGCCGGCGGAGACCGAGCAAGTCCGTGAGCTGATGCGTCAGCTCAAGTCGGAGGGCATCGGCATCATCATGATCAGCCACGACATCCACGACGTGTTCGATCTCGCCGACCGGATCTCCGTGATGCTTCAGGGCAAGCTGGTGGGGACGGTCAACAAGGACGACGTCACCATGGACGAGGTCCTTGCCATGATCATCATCGGCAAGATGCCGGAAGAGGTCACCACCAAGGAGCTGGAACAGCTCCACGGCTGATTCCGATCGGGCTGAGCCCCCGGCTCCCAGGGTCCACAGAACCGCCCTACCAGGCATGACACGAGAAGGCTTGTGAACGTATCCCCGCATACGCTTGCAGGCCTACCATATCATCGCTATCTTCCTGGCTTCCGGGGCAACATGACTGTTCGACGAGGAGGAAACGTCATGCCACCAGACACGCAACTGCTCAGCCCTTCGCGGAGGAACTTCCTCAAAGCGCTCGGGATGACCGCGGCGATCGGGCTCATCAACGCCTGTACCAACGACGGGGCCACCGCTACCACGGCCGCCGGTGGCACTGGTGGAACCGGTGGGACTGCCGCCGCCGGGGGTGGAGGAGCGGGGAACTTCCCCGAGACGCCGGCGTGGGAGTTCGTCTTCGTCAACCACGTCACCACCAACCCCTTCTTCGTCCCAACCGTGTACGGGCTCGAGGACGCCGCGGCCATCCTCGGCATCCCGACTCCCCAATGGACCGGGTCGGAGGACGCTGACAACGGGGCAATGGTCAACGCCATGGAAGCCGCCATTGCCGGCGGAGCCGACGGGATTGGAGTCTGCCTGGTCGATCTCGAAGCCTTCAATGGGCCGACCGACGATGCCCTGGCTGCAGGTATCCCGGTCCTCGCCTATAACGCCGACGCACCGAATAACCGTCTCGCCTATGTGGGCCAGGACCTGTTCGGGTCCGGCTTCGAGATGGGGAACCGGATCGTGGAGCTGGTCGGCTCGGGCAAGGTGGCGCTGTTCATCGCCACCCCGGGGCAGCTCAACATCCAGCCCCGCATCGATGGCGCGCTGGCAGCGATTGCCGAGTCGGGAGCCGATATCGAGGCAATCGACATCGCCACCGGCGCCGCGCTGGAGGAGGAGTTGAGCACGGTCGAGGCGTGGTACTTGGGCAACCAGGACGCCACCGGCATGTTCGCGGTGGACGCGGGGAGCACCCAGGCCGTAGGTCAGGTGGTCCGGGATCAGAACGCCCGGGACAACGGCCTCGTGGGCGCCGGCGGGTACGACCTGTTGCCAGAGACGGTGGAACTGGTCTCAGAGGGAGTGCTCGACTTCACCATCGACCAGCAGCCCTATCTGCAGGGGTTCCTACCCACTGTCTACCTCTATATGTACAAGCTGTCGGGTGGCGTGGTCACCCCGCCGGAGACCAACACCGGTCTCGTGTTCCTCGACTCGTCGTCTGCCCAGTTGTTCCTGGAGACGGCGAGCCGGTTCGAAGGCGATGCAGAGGAACAGGCGATAGTCGAGCCCGTAGGCTGACACGCATAGATGACTGACACTGCTGTCGCACCGCCCCGGTCCCAGAACATCTGGGGCCGGGTCGGTGACTTTCTGGTGCGACGGCCAGAGTCCACCATCGCCTTGGTGGCTTTGGCGCTTGGGGCCTATTTCGCCCTGGTCAACCCGGCATTCCTGACCACGGCCAACATCCGGGTCATCTCCCAGTACATGATCGCCACCGCGATCCTTGCCGCCGGCCAGGTCATGCTCCTGATCAGCGGGGAGATCGACCTGTCGATGGGGAACGTCTATTTCATGACCCCGTTCCTGGTCTTCTTCGCCAGCGAGGCAGGGCTCGTGCTTCCGCTCGCCATCCTGGTTGGCGTGCTTGGAGCCGGGGTGGTGGGCTATCTCAACGGGGCGATAAGCCTCGGGTTCGGGATCCCGTCCTTCGTCGTCACCCTGGGCATGGGGTTCGTGATCAACGGATTCACTCTCAACATCTCCGATGGGTTTCCCAAGCGCGTCCCCTCGACCGGAGTCGCGGCCGCGATCTTTGGAGACGCCAACTTCTCCGGGTTGATGTGGGTGATCATCATCGTGATCGGGATGCATTTGATCCTCAACCACTCCCGATGGGGGGTCTACACGGTTGCAGTCGGAGGTAACCCGCTGGGAGCCGCCGAGGCCGGTGTCCCCAGCCGGAGCATCAAGATGCGCAACTTCATCCTCGCCGCGATGCTGGCCGGTTTCGCCGGGGTGATCGAGGGGATCCGCGTGGGCTCGTTCGACCCAGGGGCAGGTGTGGCCGGGACCAAGGTGTTCCTATCGGTGGCGGCCGCGGTGATCGGTGGCACCCTTCTCTCCGGAGGGTCGGGGACGATCATCGGTGCCTTCTTCGGCGCCCTGGTGCTGGCCATCCTGCAAGACGGGTTCAATCTGCAGGGGGTGAGTGCCTTCACCTTCACCATGGTCCTCGGTGGCGCGATCATCCTGGCGATGATCCTCAATTCTCTTGCGAACAAAGCCCGGGTCAGATCACAGAGCGCCCGACTATGACCTCTGGATCCAACGGCGAGGCGATCAGGGCCGAGGGGGTCGGGAAGACCTACGGGCCTGTCGTTGCTCTTCGTGACATCAACATCCGCCTGGCCAAGGGAGAGGTGCTTGGGCTGATCGGAGACAACGGCGCCGGTAAGTCGACGTTGATCAAGATCCTCACCGGGTTCACCCAGCCCGACCAGGGGCAGATCTTCGTCGGTGGGGAGGAGGTGAAGCTGCGCTCTGTCTCGCACGCCCGTGAGCTGGGGATCGAGACCGTCTACCAGGACCTCGCCCTGGTCAACCAACTCCCGGTGTACGCCAACATGAGTCTGAACAAGGAGGCGGTGCATCGTCCAATCCCCTTCCTCGACAAGCAGGAGATGAGGGACAGGGCCAAGGCACACCTCGGGGACATGGGGGTCCGCATTCCGTCGGTCGACACCGAGGTGGGATTTCTCTCCGGGGGTCAGCGCCAGGCGGTGGCGATCGCTCGGGCCGTCTACTCCGATGCCAGGGTGATCCTGCTCGACGAGCCGCTGGCGGCGATGGGCGCCAAGGAAAGCGCCATCATCATCGATCTCATTCAGGAGCTGAGACAGAAGGGCGAGGTCTCGATCATTCTCATTGCCCACAACTTCGCCCAAGTGGTGGAGATGTGCGATCGGGTCAATCTGGTCCAGCATGGCCGTATCACGTTCGACACCCTGGTGAGCGAGACCTCGGTGAAGGAGCTGACCGATCTGGTCTCCGCCGAGTACCGGACCCGGGGGATTGGCTGAGTTCGTCAGGCAGTGGCGTGAAAAGTAGGGGCGAGCACTGGGTACAGATCTGCGAACAGATCATGTGCCGCGTCGTAGACCCCGCCGGCCGATGAAGGTGTGGCCACCGGCTTCACCTCGATGACCTTGCCCGCCGCGTGATCGACGGTGTCGAACCACCCCGTGCCGACGGCGGCCAGCAGGGAAGCTCCGTAGGCAGCTCCCTCTTCGGTGCCAACCACGGCGATCTCGGCGTCGAGCACGTCGGCCAGGATCTGCTGCCATAGGGCGCTGCGGATCCCACCTCCGGAAGCACGGATCTGGTGGGGTGCGGCCATCCCGGCGGTGACCATCAGATCGAGACCGTCCCGCAACCCAAAGCCGACACCCTCCATCACGGCACGGGTCATGTGGCGCAGGTCATGACGCACCGTGAGCCCGACGAAGGCGCCCCGGGCCAGGGGATCAGGGTGAGGAGTGCGCTCACCTGTGAGGTAGGGGAGGAAGAGCAAACCGTCGCTCCCGGGTGGGACCTCCGCCGCCCCCGCTACCAGGTCGTTGAACGAGACATTGGGTGCGACTGCATCCCGCAGCCAACGGAGACTGCCGGCGGCCGACAGCATGACGCCCATCATGTGCCAGCGACCGGGGATGGCATGGCAGAACGCATGGACCCGTCCTTCCGGCTCGACGGCAGGGCCGTCGGTTGTGGCGAACACGACTCCCGAAGTCCCTAGAGAGAGTGCCACCACCCCCGGTGCGACTGCCCCGACTCCGACGGCATTGGCGGATTGGTCGCCGCCGCCGGCCACGACCGGCGTGCCTGCCAGCAGCCCGGTCGCCTCGGCCCCATAGGCGCTCACTGTCCCGGTGACGTCGGGCCCCTCGTGAGCTGCGGGGAGGAGGTCTGCGGCGATGCCGAGTGCTTCGGTCACCTCAGGCGACCATGTCCTCGACTTCAGATCGAAGAGAATCGTCCCCGACCCGTCGGCAACGTCGACCGCGTAGTCGCCGGTGAGGCGGAATCGGACGTAGTCCTTGGGGAGGAGTACGTGACGCACCCGTGCCCAGTTCTCGGGCTCGTGCTCCTGGACCCACAACAATTTCGGGGCGGTGAACCCGGTCAGGGCATCGTTGCCCGTGATCTCGATCAGCCTCTGCTTCCCGATGCGGCGCCGGATCTCGTCGCACTGGGGCCCGGTCCTCTGGTCGTTCCAGAGGATGGCCGGTCTGACCACGGCGCCCTCTTCGTCGAGGAGCACTGAGCCGTGCATCTGCCCGGTCAGCCCGACCGCCTCGACGTCTCCCGGTGAAGTGCCGGTCGCCTCCATCACATCTCGAATCGAGGATGAAGTGCCCTCCCACCACGATTCGGGGCTTTGCTCAGACCAGAGCGGTTGCGGCGTCTCGTACCCGTAGTTGGCCGAGGCAACACCCTTCACCATTCCCGATCGGTCGACCAGGATCGCCTTGGTGGCGGTGGTGGAGGTGTCGATTCCAAGGACGAGGCTCATGGGTCACCACACAGCCGGTTCAATGCCGTCTCGACGACGTCCTCGGGCACCGCCTATCAGCGCCCCGAGGACCAGATGACCCTGTTGACCCTGTTCTCGAGGAGCTCCTGGTTGCCGGACACCGGTGTCGGGTCGATGGCTCCTGCTGCCACCTTCGCTTCGAGCGACTCGAGGGTTTCCTCACCGGCCAGTATCGACGCGCCCAGGTCCGCCGACCATCCTTCGTACCGCTTCTCGAGTAAGCCCGAGAGGGTCTCCGACTCGATCATGTCGGCCGCCACCAGCAGTGCTCGAGCCAGTGTGTCGATCCCGCCGATGTGACCGTGGAACAAGTCGGTCCGATCCATGGACTGGCGGCGCAACTTGGTGTCGAAGTTGAAGCCCCCGGTGGTGAATCCACCAGCTCGCAAGATCTCGTACATGGCCAGTGACAACTCGTCGACCGAGTTGGGGAACTGGTCGGTGTCCCAGCCGTTCTGATAGTCGCCACGGTTGGCGTCGATGGACCCGAAGATCCCGTTGGCAACGGCGTAGGCGACCTCGTGATGGAACGAGTGCCCGGCCAGCGTGGCGTGGTTCCCCTCGATGTTGACCTTGTACTCGTCGACGAGGTCGAAGTGCTCCAGGAACCCGTGGACGGACTGGCTGTCGTAGTCGTACTGGTGCTTGGTCGGCTCGGCGGGCTTTGGCTCGATGAGAAGCGTCCCCGTGAAGCCGATCTTGTGCTTGTGCTCGGCCACCATGGTCAGGAACCGGGCGAATTGCTCACCCTCGCGCCTCAGGTCTGTGTTGAGCAGGGTCTCGTATCCCTCGCGGCCGCCCCACAGGACGTAATTCTCCCCATCGAGCCGGTAGGTCGCCTCGAGAGCGTGCTTCACCTGGGCCGCGGCATAGGCGAAAACTTCGGGGTCGGGGTTTGTCGACGCCCCGGCCGCGTAGCGGGGGTGGGAGAACAAATTGGCTGTGCCCCACAGCAGGCGCACCCCGGTGTCGGCCATCTTCTTCTCGGCATAGTCGACCATGGTCTCGAGATTTGCGGCCGACCCGGCAAAAGTGTCGGCCTCTGGGGCGATATCCACGTCGTGGAAGCAGAAGAAGGGGGTGCCCAGCTTGGAGAAGAACTCGAATGCCGCATCCATCTTCTGCCGGGCGGCATCAATCTGGTCCCCCTCTCCACTCAGCCAGGGTCGATCGAGTGTGCCGGCGCCGAACACGTCACTGCCGGGCCAATTGAACGAGTGCCAGTAACAGACGGCTATCCGGAGGTGATCCTCCATCCGCTTCCCTAGGACCACACGGTCGGGCTCGTAGACATGGAAGGCGAGCGCGTCGTCGGAGTCGAGCCCTCCGAACCCGATCGGCCCGGGGACATCGGCAAAGAACTCATCCGGCACATCAACCTCCACTTCCACTCCCGTCGAGAACGCAGGAACACTATTTGTGTTGTATGCCGGTAGCAAAGATGCGGGTTGGGCGTCGGTTCCACGGCGCTGGCACAATCATGGTCAAGTTGTCTGTGGGTCTCCGAATTGTCGCCGCTGGATGCCTGGTGTCGATTTGTTTCTGGATGGTCCCCGACGCTGCGGACGCTCAGGTTTCGGATCTCGGCCCCTTTACGGATGACGACGGGCACCCGGGCGAGCCATATCTCGAGTGGCTGGCCGAAAACGGCATCGTTCACGGGTGCAACCCACCCGCGAATACCAGGATCTGCCCGGATCGTGTCCTCAACCGGATCGAGGCGGTCAAGATCCTTGTCGGCGTTGGCCGGCACGCCGGGTCACTTCCGACTTATCCCTCGATCGCTCACGACTACTTCGTCGACGATGATCAAATCTGGGGAGGAGCCGCCTCGGGCCTGGCGAACCTGCTGGCACGCGCCAGTGTGATCAGTGGATGCGACCCACCGGTCAACCGGCACATCTGCCCGTCGGAGCCTCTTCAACGCGGCCAGATCGCCAAGATGCTCGTCAACACCCTGGCTCTGAATGCCCCCGATTCGTTTCGCTCCCCTTGGACGGACACGGCGACCCGGTTCTATCACCGGGCAGCTCGAATTGCCGCCTACCACGGCCTGTGGGATTCGAGCAACAGCCTGTTCGGGGGCAGGACACCGGTGACCCGTGCCGAGTTCGCCAGGGTGGTGGTGACGGCACTGGGTTTAGACCCATGTCCCTCAGACCCGTTCACCGAGGCCCGAGCACAGTCTCTTTCCGCGCGGTTTCCGGACCAGGCGTTCGCCGCATATGCCTTCGACACGAGAACGGGATGTGCCTACTGGATGAATCCTGAAGAGAGGCTGCGCACCGCATCGGTATTCAAGGTCATGGTCATGGCGGGCACGTTGTTGGAGGCTCGCTCCAACGGGCGCGCCGTGACCTCATGGGAACTGGGCCAACTGCGACCCATGATCACGCGGTCTGCCAACGAGCCCGTGAGAGCATTGTGGGGCAGTTATGGGGGATCGCCGTGGTATGCGCGGCAGGCCAGGATCTTCGAACTCACCCAGACAACGACAGTGGGAGACGATGGTGCCGCCTGGGGCCGGACCACCACCTCGGCAAAGGATCAGGGAGATCTCGTTCGCCAGGTAATCCTCGGCGACTGGGGACCGCTCGAGAGGGCGGACCGTGAAATCGCCTGGGATCTCATGACCTCGGTGGTGGCCGAGCAGACCTGGGGTATCACCCGTGGAGTTCCTGAGGGTTGGACAGTCGGCCAGAAGAATGGCTTCGCAGGCGGGGTGGCCAACTCGGTCGGCTATGTCGCCCGCCCGGGGCGTCAGGGGGGATACGTGATCGCGGTCCTGACCAACGGGTGGTCTTCGTGGGAACGCGGAGTCCGGGTCGTGGATGAGATCTCGTCGTGGGTGGCGGACAGCCTGGCAGCGCCATGACTCACTCCGTCCTGGCCTGAGACTCTCTCAGTCGCCGGCGCGCGCCGATTCGACGATGGTGGCGGTGTAGGGACCGCTGGGCGCTTCGATGGTGACTTCTTCCCCAACCTCATGGCCGAGGATTCCGGTAGCCAGGGGTGAGTCGGATGAGATTCGGATGGTGTCGAGACCAGCCTCGGCAGGGTCCACGATCAAGTGGCGAACCTCTTCTCCGTCCTCGAGTCGGATGGTCACCCGGTCACCGATCTGGACGATGCCGGGATCCTCGGGGATGTCGTAGACATCGCCGGCGGTAGCAAGGACGTACTTCAGCTGCTCCAGCTCACGAAGTGCGAGATCTTGCTCCAGTCTGGGCGCCATCTCATCGTCTTCTTCTTCGATTGCCTCGACCAGCGCAGGGATCGTTTCCTCTTCGAGACGACGGGCGCGCTCCTCGAGGAGCACACGACCCTCTTGGGTCAGACGAGGTGGTTCACCTGTCGAAGTCATCTCGTGTCCCTTCTTGCCGCGGCCACGGAGCAGATTCCGTGGATTAGAGAAAAGCCCGATGAACGACTTTCGCCGCCCTTCGGGCCTTTCAAATCCAACCTTGGCACACGTCCTCGCATTTGTCCAGCGGGCTGAATGACGAGTCAGCCGTCCTCGCGGACGAGGATCTCACGAAGTGCGGCATCGGGCGCGGCGAAGAGATGCAAGCGCTCCGCTTCCTCGCCGACGGCCCTCACCTCGGCGGGAGAGACGTTGCGCAGGAGATGCACCTCGAGCTTCGATTTCTTACCGTCCCGGCTGATCTTCCACCATCCACTGAACATCCCGTCGACCAGGATGTTGCCCGCCCAGCCCGGTGGCACGATCCCGGGAGTGAAGAATCGAGAGCGGTCGGCATGTCCGAGGAGGACGTTGTCGTACTCGGGAAGGAAGCGGGGCGGGGCAGAAGTGTCTTCATCGAGGATGGGGGCATCGGGGTGATCGAGCAGCTCGGAGCCGTCCTCGCCTCGAAGGGAGCGAAGACGATCGCGCATCCCGTCGACCACCTGGCGGAGACCGTTGAGTCTGGACCACACTCTCATGTCTGAGATCGTGGCCGGCCCGAAAACGGCCAGGTACCGCATGATGATCGTCTCGAGGTCCCTGACGATGGGTAAGCCTCTCCCGACCCAGCTTTCGAGCGTGGTCCACGTGGCGGCCCCGGATCGACCCCACAACCCCCGCGGTGGCACCTGGATCACCGGCAGCAGATAGGTGACGACCTGGGCCATCGAGCTCCCCGGGATCTCGGGCCAAGCTGATTCGAGCGCCCGTGCCAGATCGGCACGGGTCATCGGATGCTCCTCCAGCAACGACCGACCCTGATCGAGAAGCATCGCCCGGTCCATGCCTGCCGTGTCTTTGGCGAATGAAGTGGATCCGAGGACGGCGACCAGGGTCTCCTGGAGGTGTGACCGCAGGAACATGAAGTCGGGTGTAGTGGAAATGTGCAGGGTGGCTCGCATCAGAGCGCCTCGAAGTGCCCCGCGGCGCTCGATCATGTCCGAGAGGTCCTCCGGGGCGAACCGCTCGAGCCGGGACCACAGTGCGTAATAGGGGTCGTGGGGATTCTGAGCCTGCAGCCCCACCAGGCGCTCCATTGCGTCGCCCGGTGTGTGCTTCGCCCTCTCGAGCAGCAGTTGGCGACCCAGTGTGGTCCGGTTGAGGGCCCGTCTGCTGAGTCCGGTCAATGCTTGATTTCGAGCCCGCCGAACAGGACGGTGGCGTTGACCGCCAGCGTCGGGGCGTCTGCCGGGACCGCCTCCTTGGCGGTCGCGTTCTCGATGCCCCCGAATAGAGGCAGGCCACGGGTCACGACATTCCAGCCTTCGGGCACGGTTACGTCCACCCCCCCAAAGGCGGCGAACACGTCCAGCGCGGCGTCGGGCGCCGGCACAGTGTCACGGAGATCCACCTCCGCTCCGCCGAACACGGCCGTGATGTTTCCGCCCTGGAACTGCTTCGAGTGCGATGCGATCTCGCTGCCGGAGAAGACATTGAAGCTGTTTACCCGATCGCCGGCCTCGGTTTTCGCCCCGAGGCCACGTCCGAAGAGCACGAGGAGCCCGACCAGGATGATGACAGCCGGGACGATGAAGTCACCGATGTCCACGATGTCGAGATTGGAGAGGAGAAATGCCACCCCGACCCCGGTGATGATCAGCGCAACAGGCCAGTGCCTGGGGTTGGCGGCGAAGGTGAGAACACCGGCGAGGATCAGGACCGCCGGCCACCAGGTGCTGAAGATCTCCCACGAATCGAGGGTCCCCGCGTTGTCGAGCAGGAGGATGACGCCAACGGCCACCACCAGCAGACCGAAGAAGACGCGTCCCCAATTCATCGGCGGCAACCTACCAGCCGACCCTCAATCTCCTGCGACGAAGAATCTCCACTCACCGGTCTCGGTGATGCCGATGCGCCAGAGCGCGTATGCCCCGAATTCGGCCGACTGGTCGAGCTCCTCCTGGGTGTAAACGGTGAGAAGCGCCTCCATGTCGGCCGGGGGAATCTCCTCCCACGAGTCGTAAACGAAGGCGGACGGCCAGTAATAGTGACGCGGTAGGTCCTCGTAGTCCTCGAAGGCGTACGGAGTGTCGAACAGCTCCACCAGAAGGGCGAGAGCCGGATAGGTGCCCTCTTCCTCCCACATCGGGATGTTCTCGAATCCGCCACCGCCGAAGCTGGTGACGAAATCGGGAGAGGCCAACGCCTCGAGCGCCTCGTAGTCGCAGGCAATCGCAGCGGCGGCGATCGCTCGTCTTGCGTCGGCGACCGGCGCCGGCAGACCGTCCTGCTCCGCAGGCATCGGCAGCCCGGCAGCCGAGCAGTCGTTGGCAACGGTTGAAGGAACTGTGGCGGGCGCCGTGGTGACCGGCTCGGCCACAGTGGTCGCGACGGCCGGAGTCGTTGTAGGCGTGGACCCCCTGGCAGGCCCGGAATCCTCGGGGGTCGAGATCATCGGGAGCACACCGAGAGTCACGATCACCACGCCGAAGGCGGCGGCGAAGATCAGCCATCCGCGGGGGAGGGTGCGGCGAGCCCCGGTTTCCAGCGGGGGCGGCACAGCGTGCTTGGCGGACTGGCGCACCTCCTGGGCGGCCTGTTCCATCCTCTGCTCGAATTCATCGAGATGCTTCATATCGTCTCCTCGCCCCATGCCACCAGACGCTTGCTGAGATGGGCCCTCGCCTTGTGCAGATGTGCTTTCACTGCACCCGGGCTCACACCCATGACCTCGCCTATCTCCTCGATCGAGAGCTGGTCGACGTAGTGCAGCACCGTCGCCTGGGCCTGACGTCTCGGGAGTTTCCTCACCTCATCCCACACCTCGGTGCCTCGCGGGGTCAGCTCAGGAAGCGTGTCCTCAGCGTGGCCCCCGAGCCGGGACAGTGCACGAAGCTCGGCGCCGGCCTTGCGATGAAGCGACGTTGCCCGATTGATCAGCACCCGGCGGACCCAGGCGCCGGGATCGTCGTAACCCGAGACGCGATCCCAGTTGCGGTGGGCCGCCACGAACGATTCTTGGGCGAGATCCTCTGCCGAGGAGCCGGTTCGCAGTAGGGCGCGTGCGATCGCCACCATCCGGGCGTATTCACGCCGGTAGAAGCTCTCGAAGGGCTCTACGTCGAGCGCCCCGATCTCTGTCGAAGGCACGTGGCTCCTCGATTCCTGAATCGTGCTCACCCACCTAACACGCACAACCGCGCTACTTGGTTTACCTGCGGCCGGCGCCCGGGTACGAAATAGGGCGGTGTGAAATAGATTGGGATTGCATGGATCTGAATCGACTCACCGAAAAATCGCAGCAGGCGCTCTCCGAAGCCCAGTCGATCGCGGTCCGGCTCGGTCACACCGAGGTCGACGGCGAGCATCTTCTCCTCGCCCTCCTGACGCAGCCCGAAGGTCTGGTGCCTCGTCTCATCTCGCAAGCTGGTGGCGAGCCCGCCCGCCTCGTCGCTGACATGGAGGCCGAGCTCGCCAAGCGCCCGAGTGTCAGCGGCCCGGGTGTGTCACCCGGTGAGATCCGGGTGACACAACGTCTCGCCAGGCTCCTGGACGCGGCGGAGAGGGAAGCGACGCGTCTCAAGGACGAATACGTGTCTGTGGAGCACCTCATCATCGCTTTTCTCGGCGAGGCGGACACAGCCGCCAAGCGTGCCCTGGCCGAGCAGGGCATCACCCGGGATCGTTTCCTCGAGTCCCTGACAGCCATCCGGGGCAACCAGCGGGTGACTTCGGCAACTCCAGAGTCGGCGTATGAGTCTCTGGAGAAGTACGGCCGGGACCTGGTCGCCGATGCCCGGAGCGGGAAGCTCGACCCTGTGATCGGTCGTGACACAGAGATTCGCCGGGCCATCCAGATCTTGTCCAGGAAGACCAAGAACAACCCGGTCCTGATCGGTGACCCGGGCGTGGGCAAGACCGCCATCGTCGAGGGCCTGGCCCAGCGCATCATGCGAGGTGATGTCCCCGAAGGGCTCAGGGACAAAACGGTGTTTGCCCTCGACATGGGAGCCCTGATCGCCGGAGCCAAGTACCGGGGTGAATTCGAGGAGCGTCTCAAGGCCGTCCTCGGCGAGGTGAAGGCAGCGGAGGGCCGGATCCTGCTGTTCGTGGACGAGCTCCACACGGTCGTCGGCGCCGGTGCGGCCGAAGGGGCCATGGACGCCGGGAACATGTTGAAGCCGATGCTGGCCCGTGGCGAGCTCCACATGATCGGGGCCACCACGCTCGACGAGTACCGAAAGCACATCGAAAAGGACGCCGCGCTCGAGCGGCGCTTCCAGACCGTGCTGGTCGACGAGCCGAACGTGGAGGACGCCATCTCGATCCTCCGCGGTTTGCGCGAGCGCTTCGAGGTGTTCCACGGCGTGAAGATCCAGGACTCGGCGCTGGTTGCGGCCGCCGTCCTCAGCCATCGATACATCACAGACCGATTCCTCCCCGACAAGGCGATCGACCTCGTCGACGAGGCATGCGCCATGCTTCGCACCGAGATCGACTCCATGCCCGCCGAGCTCGACGAGCTCACCCGGCGCGTCACCCGGCTCGAGATCGAGGAGGCGGCGTTGAGCAAGGAGAAGGACGCCGCAAGCAAGAAACGTCTGGAGGAGCTGCGGAGGGAGCTAGCCGACCTGAAGACCCAGGCGGCGGCGATGCGTGGACAATGGGAGTCGGAGCGGCAGATCCTGAGAGACGTGCAGGAGCTCCGGGCCTCGATCGAACGGGTGCATCGGGAGACTGAAGAGGCGGAGAGGAACTACGACCTCGACCGCGCTGCCCAGCTGCGTCACGGCGACCTTCCTGACCTGGAGCGCCGGCTGAAGGATGTGGAGGGCAAGCTCGCCGCCGAGCAAGGTGAGCATCGTCTCCTGCGCGAGGTTGTGACAGAGGAGGAGATCGCCGGGATCGTGTCACGTTGGACCGGCATTCCTGTCAGCCGACTCCAGGAGGGCGAGCGGGAGAAGCTCCTGCGACTCGACTCGATCCTCCACGAGAGGGTGGTTGGCCAGGACGAGGCGGTCCGCCTCGTGGCCGACGCCATCATCCGCGCCCGCTCAGGGATCAAAGACCCTCGCCGACCTATCGGCTCATTCGTGTTCCTCGGGCCTACCGGGGTTGGGAAGACCGAGCTGGCCAAGGCACTGGCCTCGGCTCTGTTCGACAGCCAGGAGAACATGGTGCGCATCGACATGAGTGAGTACCAGGAGCGGCACACCGTGAGCCGCCTGGTCGGGGCGCCTCCGGGGTATGTCGGGTACGAGGAGGGTGGACAGCTCACCGAGGCCGTACGTCGGAAGCCCTACTCGGTGGTGCTCTTCGACGAGATCGAGAAGGCCCATGCCGACGTTTTCAACACGCTGCTCCAGGTGCTCGACGACGGGAGACTCACGGATGCGCAGGGGAGGACAGTCGACTTCCGGAACACGGTCATCATCATGACCTCGAACATCGGCTCCCAATATCTGCTGGAGGGGATCACGCCTGCGGGCGAGCTCAAGCCGGAGGCGAGGGAGATGGTCACTGGCGAGCTGCGACGCCATTTCAGGCCCGAGTTCCTCAATCGGGTCGACGATGTCGTCCTGTTCAAGCCGCTGACACTGGTGGAGATCGAGAGAGTCGTCGATCTGATGCTCGACGACGTGAGGAACCGGCTCGCCGAGAGGAACACGAAACTCGAGGTGAGCGGGGCCGCCATGGAATTCATCGCCGAGCAGGGCTTCGACCCGGTCTATGGAGCTCGACCGTTGCGCCGCTTCATCTCCCACGAGTTGGAGACTCGAATCGGTCGTGCTCTGATCGGTGGGGAGATCCAGGATGGCGCCACCATCAGGGTCGAGCTCGTCGAAGACGACCTAGTTGTGGAGTTCGAGAACCACCCCGAGCTCGCGGCCGATCGGCCCTGATCGCCTCGGCGTGGGTGGGCGCGATACAGGGTTGGGCGGGATCACTGCTACGGTTTGACTTCGACGCGGCCTCGGTGCCAGTCTTTCGTTATCCCCGGCAGGGCTCATGTGATGCAGCTCTCCGTAGCCGGCGAATTGCTGTTACTCAACAACAGCCGACGTATTCACCGGTCGTTCACACTACGGAGATTCTTATGAAGCAAAGCCCAACCATCCTTTCGTCGATCGGATACGTCAGCACCTATCCACCGACTGTTTGCGGTCTGGCCACCTTCACCGCAGCTTTGCGCGGGGCGATGGCCGAGCAGCGCGGATCCGCGGATGGTCTCGAGGTGGTGAGTCTCGGGGACAGCCGACTGGAGAGATCACGACCCGAAGTCGTGTTTCAGCACGTCAACGGTGATCGATCTTCGTTGCATCAGGCGGTTCGAATCCTGAACCGGCACGATGTCGTCTTCTTCCAGCACGAGTACGGGATCTATGGCGGGCCCGACGGCGCCGAGATACTCGACTTCATCTCCGAATTGGAAGTGCCCACGGTCGTCACGCTGCACACCGTGCTCGACAAGCCGACACTGAGACAGAAGCGAATTCTGGAGAGGATCGTCGCCTTGGCGGAGCAGACAGTCGTGATGAGCGACACCGCCCTGCGCCGCTTGCGGAACAGGTACGACGTCGACTCCGACAGAGTGATGATGGTTCCCCATGGGGCCATGCCCGCATTGGCCCTTCCGGGCGTTGCAACCGGGCCACGACCGGTCGTCTTGACCTGGGGATTGATCGGGCCGGGCAAGGGGCTGGAGACTGCTTTGGATGCGTTCGCCGCCGTCAAAGACTTGCACCCGCTCCCCCGCTACGTGATCCTCGGCAAGACCCACCCCAAGGTGCAGGCCGCCCAAGGGGATTCCTATCTGGATGGGCTGAAGGCAAAGGCGCACGCTCTGGGTCTGGAAGATGTCGTCGAGTTCGACAGCCGTTATCTGGACACCGAATCCCTCGCTGGGGAGATCCGAAGTGCCGACGTCGTGCTTCTCCCCTACGAGTCGACGGAGCAAGTCACATCGGGAGTCCTGGTCGAGGCCCTTGCCGCAGGGAAGCCAGTGGTCGCAACGGACTTCCCCCACGCGGTCGAGATGCTCGCCACGGGTGCCGGCGCCCTGGTCCCCCACTCCGATCCCGAAGCGATGGCGACGGCCTTGCGTAGCCTCTTCTCGGAGCCCGGCGTGGCGGCTCGCATGGCGACGATGGCAACCTCCATCGGCTCGACCCTCCACTGGCCGGTCGTGGCGGATCGATACGAAGCCGTCGCCTCGACACTCGTCGAACGCCAGACCTTGGTGGCCGCCTTCTCCTCCGACAGGATGGCCGCGGGTCTGGCCAAGGTCGGGTGAACCCGACGAATCTGTCGTCGGCGCGCGCCGGCGCTGGCATCCTTGAGGTCATCGAGGCCCTCCCGGCACCCAGCTTCCAACACCTGCGGCGTATGACAGACCACGTGGGTCTCTGGGAGCACGCCCGGTACACGACCCCACGAACAGAGCATGGCTACTGCACCGACGACAACGCTCGTGCCCTCATCCTGCTCAGCCGTGAGCCCGATCCCTCTGCAGAGCTCATCGGGCTGGCGAGGGTCTATTTTCGGTTTGTGGCGGATGCAGCCCTTCCCGAAGGGGGTTTCCGCAACAGGCGAGGAGCCGACGAATCGTGGGCCGACGAGATCGGATCCGACGACTCACAGGGTCGAGCCATTTGGAGCCTGGGCTCGGCCGCCCGCCTCGGACCGGAGGAGTGGATGCGTCGAGCTGCACTGGAACTGTTCCACCGGCAGGAGGGCTTCGCGTCGACGTCGCCGCGAGCCAACGCTTTTGCGATCCTCGGGGCGTCCGAAGTGCTCACGGGGGATCCGGAGAATGCAGCTGCCCGGAAGGCGCTCGAACAGTGGGTCCAGGTCCTCCACGTCTCCGATGATCCCGGATGGCCCTGGCCCGAGCCACGACTTGCCTACGACAACGCCCGAATCCCGGAAGCCCTCATCGCGGCCGGTCTCTCACTCGGAGACGATCGTCTCGTCGAAGACGGCCTTCGGCTGCTCGAGTGGCTGGTGACAATCGAAACCCGCGACGACCACTACAGCTTCGCGCCGGTCGGTGGCTGGGCACCGGGCGAGGCCCGGCCCGGCTATGACCAGCAACCAGTGGAGGCGGCGGCCATGGCCGATGCCTGCACTCGGGCCTGGCTGCTCACGGGTGACGAAAAATGGAGGGACGGTGTGTTGAGAGCTGCCCGGTGGCTGGTCGCCGACAATGACGGCGACGTAGTGCTCTACGACTTCGAAACCGGCGGATGCTGCGACGGCCTGACTATGAACGGGCCGAACATGAACCAGGGTGCGGAGTCGACTCTCTCCGCCTTGAGCACCTTGCAGCAGGCGGGACGAGTCCTCTAGCCGCCGAACTGATCCGCGGGGCAGTTGTCCTCGACGGTGTACTCCTCGCCGGAGCGCTGGTAGGAGTAGAGACAATCAGCCGCGCCGATTTGGACGTCGAGCGTGAAGATGTCCTCGTCCCAGTTGTACGAACCCTCCCCGGTGAGGGTGAGGCCCTCCATGAATGCGCATTCCTCGAGGATGAACCCGTCCGTCTCCTCCTGGACGGTGAACGTGATGACACCGCCCTGGTTGCAGCCGGCGGGTGTGTCGGTGACGGTGTCCCACCAGTAGTACTCGGGCATGTAGAAGATCTCGAACTCGACCGAGTCGAGCATTGTCTCGGCGCTGTCGAACTCATCGATGGAGAGCGGGAGCAAGGTGATGTAGTACCCGACTACATCTCCATCGCATTCGGTTACGTCGGGGGCGCTGCCCTCCAGGATGAAGCCGCTGACGGCGTCGTCCGGGCACTCGTTGCCCCGCCCGAAGATGACATGTGGCCCGCCCTGCTGGCTGATGAGATACCCCTCCTCGAGACGGCCGGACACATCGACTCCCTGCTGGTACGGCGTGGCAGGGTCCGCCGTCGCGCCCAGCACCACCGTGGGCGTTCCTGCCGCGACCAGCGCCTCCGGTCGGGTCGCATCCTCGTTGGCGTTGGGCCAGAAGGCACAGGGCAGATCCCCGAAGAACAGGATGCCGAGCCGGCCCGGGTTGAGATTGGCCTCTGCGCTGAAGAAGGCCTGCGCTTTCTCTTCCGGCGTCGATCCCGGGTAGTGGTAGTCGAGGCATTCGACTGCGTAATAGATGGCGTCGGAGTAGGTCGGGTCTTCGAGCACGGCCTCGGTCTCGGCGTCGATCCCCAGGTTGAGATAGAGGAGCCGTAGCAGGGGCACCAGGTCGCCCCGGCCGCTCTGGGCGGCCAGGGCGCGCAGGAACATCATCCGGTCGTCCTCGGAATACATCTGTCCGCTGGCCACCACCTCGAGGTCTCCGAGGCCGAAGGTGCGCTCCTCGAATCCACCGCTGGGCAAGGGGTATTGCGCCGTGAGCGGCTCTTCGGCCAGCAATGCGAGGAGCTGGTCGTAGGCCTGGTCGGGGGCGACGCCGAGGTCGGCAGCGCAGAACTCGTCCTCGGCGCAATAGTCCAGCGTCGATTGGAGTGTGTCCCCGAACGCCGTTGCCTGCTCCTGGAAGAAGTCCAGCCCCTCCAGGGTGAGGTCGACCGTCCCGTCGAGGACCAATCGGGCGACCCGATCCCCGTGGGCGGCGGCATAGGTCTGGGATAGCTGGGTGCCATAGCTCTCGCCGTAGAGGACGATCTGCTCGTAGCCAAAGATGTCCCGGAACACCTCGAGGTCCTCGGCGGCCTGATCGGTCCCCAGATAGGGGAGCATCTCCGGATCGCCCATCTCGACAACGCAATCGCCGGCGAAGGTGGAGGCGGCCGAGGTGAGCGCTTCCTGGTCGAAGCCGACAGCGGTGGTTGCATCGACCCGGTAATAAGCCGCGGCCGCCTGCGGGCAGGAGAGGCCACCAGACATGGCAACACCCCGCTGATCGAAGAAGACGATGTCATGCGACTCGGGTATGGCGGGGTCAAGGGCATCGGTGTAGGAATCGGCCACCGCGATCCCGGAGCTGCCCGGGCCCCCGGTGGCGGTCACGAAGGCTCCGAGTCTCTCGCCGGTGGCGGGGAGTACGGCGAAAGTCACTGGAATGGTGCGCTCGTCGGCGGCATCGAAATGATTCATCGGCACGTCGAGCGTCACGCAGGTGAACTCGGAGTCGGGGCAGAGGCTGGCGTCGAGGTCTTCGAGGAGTTGATCGGTGCTTGGCCGCGCAATTGTGGCGGTCGTGGTCGGCGCAACTGTCGTCGTGGGCGAATGTGTGGTTGTCGTCGTCTCGGCCCCGGCGTCCGACGTGCATGCAGCCAGAAGCAACAACACCCCGACGTGACACCACCTCCGCATCGGCGGCATCGTACGCCGCCCGATACGGTTCCAATCTCCTTGTCATATGTGGCTCAAACGACTCGAAGAATGCTGCTCTTTGACCGAGTAGGGCATACTCCGGCGGTTGCCACAGCTCCTCGCCCGGTCACTCGTCTTCATCACATCCGCCGCGGTCCTCATCCTCGAGATCCTGGCCGGGCGACTGCTTGCGCCCTACCTGGGAGTCAGCCTCGAGGTGTTCACAGGCATCATCGGTGTGATCCTGGCCGGGATCTCCGTGGGAGCGTGGGCCGGGGGGCGGGCGGCTGATCGCGGCGACCCCCGTCGCCTCATCGGCCCTCTCCTGGTAGCCGGCGGGTTGACGGCGGTGGCCTCTCCATTGCTCGTGGACCTCGTTGGCCCTGCCGCTTCGACCGGGCCGGTTTCGATCGTCGGCCTCAGCCTGATCGGGTTCTTCGCGCCTGCCGCGGTCCTGTCGGCGATCCCACCGATCGTGGTGAAGATCAGACTCGCCTCGCTAACCGAGACCGGTGCCGTCGTTGGGACGTACTCCGCGATCGGGACCGCCGGCGCCATATTCGGCACTTTCGTGACGGGGTTCGTCCTGATCGCCGCCTTCCCCACGCGGCCAATCGTGATCGTCGTGGGCGTGACGCTGGTCGCGCTCGGGGTGGCCGTGTGGGTCGGTCGGAGCGTCTGGACCGTCACCGCTCCCGTCGTAACGCTGCTTCTCCTGAGCGGCTTGGCCCTCGTGTTCGACGGCCCGTGCCAATACGAGACGTCCTACCACTGCGCCGATGTGGTCGCCGACACTGCGCGTCCCTCGGGGAGACTGCTGATCCTGGACCGTGGCCACAACAGCTACGTCGACCTCGAGGACCCGACCCATCTCGAGTTTCGCTACATCCGGGTGATGGCCGACCTGATTGATGTCGAGATGCCCTCGGGCCCTCTCGATGTCGTCTCCATTGGTGGAGGGGGATTCACCTTGCCCGGTTACCTAGCTGCTACACGACCGGGCACCGAACACCGCGTCCTCGAGATCGATGCCTCGCTGGTCGATATCGGCCGTCGTCATCTCGGGTTCGAGGACGAGGCCGAGGTGATCGTGAACGACGCGCGGAGATCGATTACAGAAGTTGCTCCAGGTTCGGTCGATGTCGTAGTCGGTGACGCGTTCACCGGCCTCACGGTGCCGTGGCATCTCACCACGGTGGAGTTCGTCGAGATGATCAGTGACTCGCTGGCGCCGGGAGGGTTCTACACCGTCAATGTGATCGACCGGCCCGAGGCGCGGTTCGCTCGGGCCGAGGCTGCAACGCTCAGGGAGGTGTTCGACCACGTTGCAGTGTTCGCCCCGGAGAGCTATTTCACGGGGGGCCGAGGTGGCAATTACGTCCTCGTTGGATCGGATGACCCCATCGACATCGATGAGGTGCGATCGGCCCTCTCCTCCAGAGGCGGGGTCGAGGTCGGGCTGATCGGTGACGAGCTCGCCCGGTTCATCGACGACGCCCGCCCATTGACCGACGATTTCGCCCCGGTCGACCAGATGCTGACCGGGCTATGACGCGAGGTTTGTAGGGTGGTCGCATGTTGCGGTTCAGACACGCTCGATCAGAGCAGACGGTGGATGGCGCCGATGGTGTCACGTTGACGTTTGCCGACACGGGGTTCTCATGGACCACTTCGTTTGGTGGCGGGGGCTTCACATATCACCGACCCGTCCTCGTCAGGCTCCCTGACAGCGGCGTGGTGATCCCGATCCGCGATCATGTGATGGAGGTCAGGCTGGCTGCTGCTGTGATGCTCCTGTTAGCCGGAATCTGGAGGTGGCTCGATGGCAAATGACGATAAGACGACCTCGGAGGCGATCGCCTCGCAGATCGGCGGCGCCCTCACCGGGCTCTTTGGTGAGGCGTCCCCGAGCGCGTTGTTCTCCGAGCCAATCAAACACGGAGACGACCTCCTAGTCACCGCCGTCGCCTGGGAGCGGGCCGGTGGCTTCGGGTTCGGCGCCGGCCAGGGCCAGAGTGGCGATGACGAGGTTGGTAGCGGAGAGGGTGGCGGTGGCGGAGGCTTCTCCCAGGGGCGTCCCGTGGCAATGATCAGGGTCACACCCAGCAGAGTCGAGGTGACGCCGGTGATCGATTTCACCAAGATCGGAGTCACGCTGCTTCTGGCCACGATCGGGGTCTGGCGCGCCCTGAGTCGCTGAAACACGAGTGACGGGCGGCCCGATCAGGGCTGACGCGCCCGACCGGAGTGGGGATCGATCATCAACGCCGAGGCATCGACCGCTTCGAATGCGGACCCGGGGATCGTCTTCAGCTCACGCAACAGGTCATTGTCCCACCTGGGGTCC
>Ga0105092_10000372_pt1 | contig 22969 bp, 20 predicted proteins | sample PPLLak2March2015_FD_87021 | JGI IMG/M metagenome (GOLD analysis project Ga0105092, IMG submission 87021) | Freshwater sediment microbial communities from Prairie Pothole Lake near Jamestown, North Dakota, USA - PPLs Lake P7 Core (1) Depth... | ecosystem: Environmental > Aquatic > Freshwater >... | reverse complement strand
TTCTGACGACTGACGACTGACGACTGACAACTGACGACTGACGACTACTGATGCCCGTTGTGCGGCTCGTGGGCGGCCAGCACGCCGTCCGAGCTTTCCACTTGTCGATGGTCCGTCGTTAGTTGTCAGTTGTCAGTCGTCAGTCGTCAGTTCCCTCCAGAATATGCCGAAGCGCCTGAGATTGGTACAATCCGAGGAATGGACCCCGCGCTCGCCTACCTGGACGCAGCATCCGGCATAATCGCAAAGATCCAAGAGACCCAAATAGAGGCGATCAGGCGGGCCGCCGGCGTCTGCGCGGACACGATCGCCGCCGACGGACTGGTGCACCTGTTCGGCACCGGCCACTCGCGGATGTTCCTCGAGGAGATGTATCCCCGACATGGCAGTTTCCCGGGCTTTCACCCGATCGTGGAGCTGTCGCTCACCTACCACACTGACGTAGTCGGCGCCAACGGCCAGCGCCAGGCCATGTTCATCGAAAGGGTGGAAGGGCTCGGTCAGGTCATCATGAGGAATTTCGTCTTCTCGCCCCCCGACTGTTTCATCATCTTCTCGAACAGCGGCATTAACGAGGTGGTCATCGATGTGGCGCTCGAGGCGCGCCGCAAGGGTATGCCCCTGATTGCCGTCGTTTCGGTGGAGCACTGCTCGGTGGCGAAGCCGCGGCATGGCTCTGGCAAGCGGCTGACCGATATCGCCGACATCGTGATCGACAACTGCACACCGGCGGGCGATGCCCTGGTTCGGCTCGAGGGTCTGGAGGACCCCGTTGGCCCCGGATCCACGATCGGAGGCGCGGCGGTGACGAATGCGCTGAAAGTCGAAGTGGCCGAGCGGCTCGTGGCGAAGGGGAAGCCGCCCATCGTCCTTACAAGCAGCTATTTTGTGGGAGACGAGGGATCGCGGGAGCGCTTCGAGTCCTCGTACGACGACTACCGCCGACGAATCAGTCGGGTTTACGGCCGGGGCCGTTGAAATGAGTTCCCCCCGGTCAACGATGTGCTTCATCGGAGTGACGACCGGCTCTTCCGCCAGCCTGCGGATGTTTCCGTCGTGGGCTGGTATCCTTGAGCTTGATAACGCCCGGCTGGTCGGGATCGACTTACCGCTCAACGCCCCGGCCGCTCGTTACAGGGAAGTCGTTGCCCGCATAAAGGGAGACCCGTCAACGTTCGGCGCGTTGGTTACCTCCCACAAGATCGGGATCTTCAGCGCGGCAGGCGAGTTGTTCGATCGCCTGACCGATGATTCGAGACTGGTTGAAGAAGTATCCTGCATCTACAAGCGCGATGGCGAAATAGTAGGCCATGCTACGGACCCGGTGGTCAGCGGTCAGGCCATGCAGGCGATCCTCGGAGCAGAGTATTGGCGCAAAACCTCGGCCGAGGTCCTCTGCTTGGGCGGTGGGGGCGCAGGCGGCGCGATCATGGCTCAATTCCTGGTTCATTCGCTACCAGAGAACCGCCCCAAGAGGATCCTGCTCGTTGAAAGCCGGCCATCTCAGGTCGAGCGGCTCCGCTCTTTGGCGACCCGGCTGGGGTCTGCGGACTCTGTCGAGATCGTCGAAAACTCAGACTCGAGCGTGAACGACCGGCTGCTCGGTTCGCTAAGCCCGGGTTCGCTGGTCATCAATGCGACCGGCATGGGCAAAGATCTGCCCGGTTCGCCGATAACGGACGCGGCCGTCTTCCCGGAATCCGGGGTGGTGTGGGAGCTGAACTACCGCGGCGATCTCATGTTTCTCCAGCAGGCGAGACGCCAGCATGCCGGGCGAGGGCTCCGAATCGAGGACGGATGGCATTACTTCCTATTGAGCTGGACACTGATCGTGGGGCTCGTTTTCGATGTTCCGGTGAAGGAAGCCCCGTTCACCCGGCTTTCAGCGGCGGCGGCAGACTTTCGTGGAGGATTCAACGACCTCAAGGAGGACCTCAGGGACTTCAAGGACAATTCATAGACAATGGTTCGTCTCGTTGAGTTCCTCAGGTCCTGGGGTCCTTGGGGTCGTTTTCAGACGCCCTTGTCTCCCTCAGCCGGTTCGCCGGCCTCCGAATCCATGTCCTCATCGATCTTGATGCGGCCAGACTCGCGAAGGATCTCGCGCGCTTCGGCGAGTCGGTCTTCGAGCACCTTGATCCTGACTTCTCCGAGGCCGTTAATAGTGAACGGGTAGATCGAGTGCGGGACGTGACTGACGAGCAGGCAGTCGATGCCGGATTCGGCGAGCAGGCTCTGGATCAGGCTGGCCTCTACGTCATTGTAGACTTTGACCAGTTCGACCAATGGCTGTTGGTTGTCCGGGCTGGCATTTGAGTTCATGGTCAATATCCCCAGCAATTCTAGCACTCTGGCGAGCCGGCGATCACATTCCACGGTAATAATCGAGAATTCGTGCAAATCCCAATTTTGATTCTTGCGCTAATAGTGGGTTTACAGCAAAATAAGCTGCCCTGATAATGCCTCCCGGTTTTAGGCACCGGCCCGACGAGCGGAGGCGCTGCTGTTCTGAGCCGGAGAGTCTTTAGTTTCGCTGTACCTATTTCCACGTAAGGGGGATTTTTGTGTATGGACGAGAGTAACAACAAGTTGAACCCGTTTGAGATGGCTCTCACAAATTTCGACCTGGCGGCTGATCTGCTCGGGTTGGACACCGAGACTCGAAACCAGATCCGGCTGCCGGAGAGAGAGTTGACTGTCAACTTTCCGGTCAAGATGAGAGACGGCAAGTTCAAGACCTTCACTGGTTACCGGGTTCAACACTCGACGGCGCGCGGACCAGCCAAAGGCGGCATCCGGTATCATCCGGACGTCAATTTGGACGAAGTCAGAGCGCTGGCCAGCTGGATGACCTACAAGTGCGCCGTGGTCGGTATTCCGTACGGCGGAGCGAAGGGCGGAGTCATCTGTAATCCGAAGGAAATGAACGAGTTCGAGCTCGAGCATATGACTCGACGCTACGCTACGGAAATCTCTTTCATCATCGGCCCGACCCGCGATATCCCGGCTCCTGACGTTTACACGAACGCGCAGACGATGGCTTGGATCGTTGATACCTACAGCATGGCCAAAGGCGAGTGGGTCCCCGGTGTTGTGACTGGCAAGCCGCTGTCGATCGGCGGATCGAAGGGACGCAACGAAGCGACGGCCATGGGCTGCGTGTTCGTCATCGCTGAGGCAGCCAAGCAGCTGCAGATTAACCTCAAGGGCGCAAGGGTGGCGATTCAGGGGTTTGGAAACGCCGGCGCGATTGCGGCCCGTTTGATTCACGATATGTACGACGCCAAGGTGATCGCGGTAAGCGACTCGCGCGGCGCCGTGTATGCCGAAAACGGCTTCGATCCACACCGCGCGATTGATCACAAGATGCGAACCGGTTCGGTTGTCGGACTTGCCGGTACCGAGACGATTCCAGGTGACGACGTGCTGACAGTCGAATGCGACATTCTCATCCCCGCGGCGTTGGAAAACGTGATCACTCCATGTGTCGCCAACAAGATCAACACCAAGATCATCGCTGAAGCCGCGAACGGCCCCACGGTTCCGGATGCCGATACCATTCTCGACCAGAAGGGAATCTGTGTGCTTCCGGATGTCCTGGCAAACGCCGGCGGCGTTACCGTGTCTTACTTCGAATGGGTGCAGAACAACTCCGGACTCTATTGGACCGAAGATGAGGTTAACGCGAAGCTCAAGCAGATCATCGTCGGCGCCTTCGAGGAGGTCTTCCTGGCTTCCAAGAAGTACAAGGTGAACATGCGCCGTGCCGCCTGGAGCCTGGCCGTCGGAAGGGTTGCTGAGGCTCTCAAGATGCGGGGCATTTACCCATAAACTGATAAAGGAAGGCACCCGATGGCGGAGATCAGTACCGGGATTACCTCCCTGGATGAAATCCTTCAGGGTTTGCGGCTTGGTGACAACGTAGTCTGGCAGGTCGATCACCTCGAAGACTACCAGTTCTTCGCGGACGCTTTTGCTCAAGCAGCCCTGAAAGCAAATCGCCGGCTTCTCTATCTGAGATTCGCCGCACACCCCCCGGTACTGCCGCCAGATCGGGGGGCGGAAATCCACGAGTTGAACCCCCGGGCAGGCTTCGATGTCTTCAGTGCCGACCTGCACAGGATCATCGAACGGGAGGGGAGGGAAGTCTTCTATGTTTTCGACAACCTCTCCGCCCTCGTTTCAGATTGGGCGACCGACGAGTTGCTCGCCAACTTTTTCCAGGTCACCTGCCCGTTTCTGTTCGAGCTCGGGACAGTTGCATACTTCGCTTTGACCCGAACTCGACATTCCAACCGCGCCATTGGCCGCATCCGGGACACCACGCAAGTCCTCATCGATCTGTATCGGGTCAAGGGGCGCCGGTACCTGCAAGCCCTGAAAGTATCCGATCGTTTTTCATCTGAGATGTTTCGCCCTCATCTGGTCAGCGGCAACAGCTGTCTGCCGGTCATTGAAAGCGACGACGCCAGGCAAGTATCGGTTGCCGCGCACGGTTCGTGGGTGCGGCCGCTCAAGAGCTCGATTGCTCCCTGGGACAGCGTACACGCGCGACTCATGCAGTATCAGGAGTCCGGCGGGGAAGTGGGCGAGACGTCCCCGGAACTGAAGGCGCTGAAAGAAGAGCTTCTGCGGATGCTCTTTGGAGCCGACCCTCACTTTTTCGCCCTGGCGAATGCACATTTCGGGGTCAGGGACTTGCTCGCAATCCGCGACCGGGTGATCGGCTCCGGACGGATCGGTGGAAAAGCGGCGGGCATGCTCCTCGCTCGCCGAATACTGAGCGATCAGTCTGATCCCGCGATCGCGGCGGTGCTGGAGGATCACGACTCGTTTTTTGTAGGATCCGACGTATTCTTTACCTTTCTGGTCAACAACGACCTGTTTCGGCTGCGTCTCCAGGTCGCCCACAGTCCGGAGACTGCGTTCCCGTTCAATTTCGCCGAGATCGAAGAGCGTTTCCTTCAGGGTGCTTTCCCCGACGAGATCATGGAATCGTTCGAACGGCTTCTGGATTACTTCGGTCAGGCGCCCGTTATCGTCAGGTCCAGCAGTCTGCTGGAGGACAGTTTTGCGAATTCTTTTGCGGGCAAGTACCGAAGTGAATTCTGCGTCAACCAGGGGAGCCCGCAACAGCGCCTGGAGGCGTTCGTACGGGCAGTCAAGCTGGTCTATGCCAGCGCGCTGAACCCGGATGCGCTTGCTTACAGGAGGAAACGCGGCCTGATCGACGCAGACGAGCAGATGGCGATCCTTGTGCAGCGCGTCTCGGGGACGATGCACCGTCGTTACTTCTTCCCGGCACTTGCCGGGGTGGCCTTCTCCCGCAACCTGCACGCGTGGAGCAGCCGCATCGACCCGCGCCAGGGCGCCATTCGCCTGGTTTTCGGTCTGGGAACGCGCGCCGTCAACCGCGTCGGAGACGACTACCCGCGGATGATCGCCGTGAGCAGTCCCGACCTGCGTCCAGAATTCGGAATGAAGGTCGTCAAGTACTCACAGCACCAGGTGGACCTCCTGGATCTGGACACCAACGAGCTCACCGCCCGCCCGCTGGTTGAGGTCATCGAGGACGGGCGGTATCCGTCCTTGCATTTCATGGTCTCCCGCGTGAAAGACGGCTATCTCATGCCTCCGATCGGCACCGATTGTTCAGGCCCGGCGTCGGAGCTCGTCATGACGTTTCACAACCTGATCAACCGGACCGAGTTTGTTCCGACGATGGGACAAATACTGGCCGCGCTCGAGCGGGCTTACGGACATCCCGTCGATACCGAATTCACTGCCTCTGTGGATTCGGGCGGGGCAATCAGGATCAACCTGGTTCAGTGCCGCCCACTTCAAGTGCCGGGCATGGCCAAACCGATGGGCTTTCCGGCCGACCTGAGGCCCGACCGGGTGCTTTTCAGGGCCGACCGGATGATAAACGGCGGCATGATCAGCCCCATCCCTTACATCATCTATGTCGACCCGCGGAAGTACGCCTGTCTGCGCGACATGCGAATCAAGAAGTCGCTCGGGTCGGTCATCGGTCGCATCCTCAAGCATCCTGAAATCAGCCTGACGCAGACTCTCACCATGGGCCCCGGGCGATGGGGCAGCAGCAGCGTCGAGTTGGGCGTCAATGTAAGCTACGCGGATATCAATCCGACGCGGGTCCTCGTCGAAATAGCCCGGGAGGAGGCCGGCCACGTTCCGGAAGTTTCCTACGGTACGCACTTCTTCCAAGACCTCGTCGAAGATTGCATCGTCTATCTGCCGGTTTACCCGGATGATCCCCACTCCGATTTCAACGACCGGTTCTTCGGGTCGGCCTCCAACAGCCTTGGACAGTTGCTGCCCTCCGCGGCTGAGTTCGAGGAGTGGATTCAGGTGATTCACGTGCCCACGAATGCGGGCGGCAAGAGCGCGCACGTCGTCGCGGATCCCGAGAACCAGAGAGCCATCTGCTACCTCGCGTAAAGCCCGCGTAATAGCCTTGTCGAGAAAGGCAAAGACCAAAAGCCGATTACGATTACGAGTACGAGTAAAGACGATTCTCGAACCGCGCTCACGATGGCAACCGTTGTCGAGTTTGCCTTGGTCTTTCTCGTAATCGTACCCGTACTCGTAATCGGCTTTTTGCCTTTCTCGTCATCGATCCATCCAATATCTCCCTCGGCATTCTCCCTTTTTGAGTCAGTATAAAACCGCTATTGACATAACCGGCAATTTGGGCTGGAATGAAGGTAATCCATCCCAGGGCTCGAACCCGTCTGTACGTTCGGCCCGATCTGACGGCCAGCCGACGGGTAATCGTCACACCATTGACAAGGGGGTGAGCCATGAGGCGAGAGTTTTCAACCCGCCCGTTTCGCCTGCTGTTGGCCCTGGTTCTGCTAGTTGGTCCGATCCTGGTCCAGGAATGCCGAGCTCAGGTTCTCTACGGATCCGTTATTGCGGACGTGAGGGATCAGTCCGGAGCCGCTGTCCCCGGCTCGACGGTTACCATCACCAACCAGGCGACCAACCAGTCGCGCGAAGCCTTGACCGATGACCTCGGTCACGTGACCTTTTCCACGGTGCAGACCGGTCTGTACCGGGTGACAGTGAACATGACCGGGTTCAAAGAATTCACTCAGACGAACATCGACGTACCGCTGAATTCGGTCCGACGCGTCGACATTCAGTTGCAGGTTGGCGAGGTGAGCGAGAAAGTGACAGTGTCGGCAAGCTCGGCGGTCTTGCAGACCGACCGGGCGGAGGTAAAAGCGGAGTTGCCGACCAAGATGCTGGAGAACCTTCCGACCCCGGTCGGCCGGAACTACCAGTCACTCCTGAAGATCGTTCCCGGGATGACTCTCCCGGAGAACGCCCACTCGATTCCTTCCAATCCTTCGCGGGCGCTGCGATTCAACGTGAACGGCACCAGCGGGAGTATCAACAACATTCGCGTGGACGGGGTCACGGGCACCAACGTCTGGCTGCCTCACATGACCTCTTACATCCCCGCGCTCGAGTCGATCGAGGCGGTCAACGTGGTGACGAACGCCATGGATGCCGAGCAGGGGCTGGCCGGCGGCGCGGCCGTCAACGTGCAGATCAAGAGCGGATCAAACGACTTGCACGGGTCCCTTTTTGAGTACCACACCGACAACGCTCTGAAGGCGAAGAACTTCTTTCTGCCTCAGGGGCAGAGAAATCCGAAAATCGTCTACAACCAGTTCGGCGGGACGATCGGCGGACCGATTCTGCGCGACAAGTTGTTCTACTTCGTGAGCTACGAGGGAACGTACGACAATCAGTTCGCTTCTCGTTTTGCGACCGTTCCCACCCCGAAGCAAAAGTTGGGAGACTTCAGCGAGTCCCTGACGCCCATTTACGATCCGGCGACCGGGAATCCCGATGGAACAGGTCGAATACCGTTCGCTGGGAATATCGTCCCGGCCGAACGGATCGACCCGATCGCCCAGAAAATCGTGGGATTGATTCCCGACCCGAATATCCCGAACCTGCCTGCCAACCAGTTCACCAACAATTACTTTGGGACCGGCAGTTTCGCCTTCAAGCGGCACACCGTCGATTCGAAGGTCAACTGGAACGTCACCGAGATGCTAAGCGTGAACGGCCGGTACAGCGTGCTCGAGTTCGACATGGATAACCCGGAGATTTTCGGTGAGTCGCTGGGCGGACCGGAGATCAGCAGCTACGGGGGTAACCCCGGGCACGGCTATGGAGACACGCACAGCATAACGGTTGGCGCCAACTACGTCGTGACTCCGACCCTCGTCCTGGACGGCAATTTCGGTTGGACCAAGATGAACACCAACGTCGAACAGTGCTGCCTGGACAAGAACATAGGGCTGGACGTTCTCGGGATTCCGGGAACGAACGGTACCCGGAAGTTCGAAAAGGGGTGGCCGCGATTCACCGTCACGGGCTACACCAATTTCGGGATGAACAACGACTTCATGCCGTATTTCCGCGACGATCCTCAGTGGCAGTACACAGGGAACGCGAACTGGACGAAGGGGACTCACAACATCCGTTTTGGATTCGATTTCTCGGTTCAGCATCTGAACCATACTCAGCCGGAGTTCCCGGGAGCGAGTCACGGGGCCTCGGGCGGCTTCACGTTTGGCGGGGGGCCGACGACACTCAACGGTGGTCCGTCCTCCAACCAGTTCAACGCCTTTGCGAATTTCCTGCTCGGGCTGCCGACGACGATCGGAAAGATCGTGCAGGATCCGGACGTGTACAGGACGCGCACCCAGGCATACAGCCTCTATGTGCGCGACCAATGGCAGGCAAACCACAAGTTAACCCTGTCGTACGGAGTTCGCTGGGAGTTCTTCCCGATCCCGACCCGGGAGGACCGGGGGATGGAGCGGTACGACCTGGTGAACAACAAGATGCTGGTTTGCGGTGTTGGGGATGTACCGACCGACTGCGGGGTAAACAACAGCTCGAACCTGTTTGCTCCGCGGCTCGGTTTGGCCTACCGCTTGACCAACGATTTTGTCATTCGAGCCGGCTATGGAATCACGATTGACCCGTACAATCTGGCCCGCCCACTGCGGACAAACCATCCTCTGCTCCTGGCGGCAACCTTCTCATCGCCTAACAGCTATTCCTGGGCGGGAACGCTTGCCGAGGGCATCCCTCCAATCACGGCGCCGGGCGTCGGGAACGGCGTCATCGACATCCCCGGCACCGTCGCGGTGAACACCCTGACGGACGATTTCCGGCGAGGCTACGTGCAGAGCTGGAACTTCAGCCTTCAAAAGAAGCTGCCGTGGGATTTCGTCGGCCAGGTCGGCTACGTGGCAACCCGGCAGATCCGACAGCTCGGGTTCTTGGACCTGAACTACGGAAGCCCAGGGGGCGGACGTGACAGCCAGCCGTTCTACCAGAAGTTCCAGCGGTCTGCTCTGACCCGCATTGTGGACCCGATCGGTGGCAGCCACTACGACGGCCTCCAGACAACAGTTGAGCGTCGGTTTGCCGACGGAGTTGCTTTGAACGTCGCCTACACCTGGTCGAAAGCAATCGGGGTGGCGAGCGCCAGCAACAGTGACGAGTCCCCGTCGATCCAGCATCCTGCTTTCTACCACTTGAACCGTGGTCTTCTGGGAATTGACCGGCCCCACAACTTCCACGTTTCGAGCGTGATCGAGCTCCCGTTTGGTCCCGGCCAGAAATGGTTGAATCAGGGCGGTGTGCTGGGAATGCTGGTGGGTGGATGGCAGGTGAACAGCATTTTCACCTACCAGTCGGGCGTACCTTTCTCAGTCAGCGCGTCAGGCAATTCCCTGAACGCTCCTGGAAACACCCAGAGGGCCGATCAGGTCAAAGCAGACGTCGAATACCTCAAAGGAACTGGCCGAGGCGAATCGTGGTTTGACCCTCTCGCTTTCGCTCCGGTTACGGAAGCCAGGTTCGGGACGGCGGGATTCAACACCCTGCGCGGGCCCGATTACCGTAACATCGACGTCGGCCTGTTCCGGGAGTTTGCGCTGAGCGAAGCCTGGAGGCTGCAGTTCCGGGCGGAGGCTCTGAACTTCACGAACACGCCTCACTTCGGTAACCCGGGGACCAACGTGTCGAACATGGTTCTGAATCCCGACGGGACGATCAAGAGCCTGGGTGGTTATACCGAAATAACCAGCACCCGGGGGACCGGACGGGAGGGAATCGATGAGCGACAGGTCCGCTTCGGATTGCGCGTGAGCTTCTAGGCCCATGTAAGTTAACCCCAGGAGGCAGGCGCTTTCCGGCCTGCCTCCTTTAACGAACTCAAGGACCTCAAAGACCTCCCAGGACAACAAGGACGAACGACGGCTAAACCGACAGTGTGTCGTTGATGTCCTTGTGGTCCCGAGGTCTTTGAGGTCCTTGGCCTTTTCTATGGACGGTTTTAGCGCAGAGTCATTTGCAGCCCTGCTCGCCATGATCGGCGCGGTTATCGTGGTCTCGGCGCTGCTCTCTGGTCTGGTGGACAGAAGTGGACTGCCCCAGGTAGCCGTCTTTCTGGGGCTGGGTGCTGCGCTGGGACCCTTCGGGCTTGCCGTACTGGACGTTTCTCTCGACTCGCCGGCCCTTCGGATCGTATCCACCCTCAGCCTTGCCCTCGTGCTTTTCACTGACGCCGTCGCGCTGAATATTTCGGAGGTAAAGCAGCGCGCGGTTCTTGCCCTGAGGCTGCTCCTGCCTGGGACCTTGCTTTCCGCTGCCCTGGTTGCGTTGGCTGCTTGGTGGTTGCTCGAACTGCCGGTTGCCGCATCCGTAATCCTGGGAGCGGCACTGGCTTCCACCGATCCCGTTCTGCTGCGTGGATTGCTTCGACGCCGGGACATCCCGGACGATGCCCGGCACGCGCTTCACCTGGAGAGCGGCCTGAACGACATCGTCCTGCTGCCGGTCGTGCTGGTGGCGATGGCCTTCTTGGGTAAGGGCACCGTGTTGAACGGCGAGATCCTGGCAAAGCTGGGACTCGACCTTTTCATCCTGGGACCCAGCGCCGGGATCATTGTCGGGCTGGTCGCCGTGGCGGCTCTGGACTTGACGCGGAAGAAACTCGGTGTCCGCCGCGATTACGAATCGCTTTACTCGCTCGGAGTGGCGCTGGCAGCCTACGCTGCCGGGGAGGCGGTGCACGGCAGCGGCTTTCTGGCGGCCTTCGCAGCCGGGGTGACGATCGCCGCCCTGGACGTGGAGCTGTGTGACTGTTTCGTGGAGTACGGTGGGGTGACCGCCGAGATGATGTTGCTTTTTACCTTCGTGGTCCTCGGGAGCTCGCTGATCTGGACCGGTTTTTCGGTTATTGACGGACGAACCGCGTTGTTCGCTGTTCTGGCTCTGGTCGTTCGGACCCCAATTTACCTGCTCTCCCTGGTGGGTTCCCGCGTGGGACTTCGCGGCCGTCTGCTGATCGCGTGGTTCGGGCCCCGGGGTTTGAGCTCACTGCTGCTTGTTCTGCTTCCGGTCTTCGCCGGTTTTGCAGAAGGCGGGCGGTTGTTCTCGATTTGCTCCCTGGTCGTGCTCGTATCGGTTGTGATGCACGGTGGTTCGCCGATGTTGCTCACTCGCGCGGCCCGGAGGCGCGCTCGCCGGGATGGTGCCGAAGCTCCCAGGGTCGTGACGGCGGCAGCGTCTCAGGCGCCTCGTGGAGCAGAGGAGGAGGTAGCAGACCGGCAGAGGATTTCGATTGAGGAAGTGCAGAAGTTGACGCAAACGGACAAGCCCGTGACCGTGCTCGACGTCCGAACCGAGCGCAGCCTTGAGGGAAGCAGTTCGCAGGCAAAGGGCGCGGTACGGATGCCGCCCGATCACGTCTCGGACCGGGCGCGCGAACTAGGCCTGGACGTGAATGCATGGCTGGTTGCCTATTGTGCCTGAACGAACGAGGCTACAAGCACCCGTGTGGCGCAAGAACTACGACAGGCTGGATGGGGTAGGGCGAGGGCACTAACCGGTGGCTGGACGGCGTGGCAGGAAGCCGGCCTCCCCGTCGAACCGAGAGGCGAGATGGAGGAGGGCCACGGCTAGTCGGGTGTGCAGCTGCTCCTCTCAACTCTTCTGATTCGAACACTCGCCAACCGGGCCGAAAAGCGGCGGATTCTGAAAAGCGAATCCGCCCTACGACTGACTGCTTTGGCATGTCGAGCGGTCGTAGGGCGGATTCGCTTTTCAGAATCCGCCGCTTTTCGGCCCGGTTGGCGAGTTCTTGACCTTGTAAGGCCAGAGTGCTAAAAAATCCCAAAACCCGTGAAGGACATAAAGCTCACGCTTTACGATATCTTCGGTTACCTGGTTCCCGGGATCGTCTTCTTGCTCGGGTTGATGATCCTGTACTGGACGGTTTTCCTGAACGAGACGAGGCTTACGTTTCCCTCGCTCTCAACTGCCAAATGGCTGGGGCTCGCTGTAACCGCCTACCTTCTCGGTCACATGGCGCAGGCAATCGCCAACCTGCTGCCCGGCATCTTTCCCGAGGGAATTTCACTGGTGTCGGCTCGAGGAGACGACAAAGGCTTCCGTGAGTTGTTGGCTGCGGGACGACGAAAGCTCGCCAAGAAGTTGGAGGAACAGCCGAACAGGCTGACTGACTCCGCGGTGATCGCGATCTCGACTCGTGCCGTCAAGCTATCGGGCGGAGCTTCGGTCGACGAGATCTACGAACATCGGGCCGGATTCTACCGCGGATTGGCGGTTTCCTCTTCTCTGGTCGCAGTCGCACTCGTGATGGGAGCCGCACGGAACATTGCTATCGAGATTCCTGCGCCCCATCTGATGGGCGCCGGAGGATTGCTCGGGACGGCAGCCTGCTTTGGCGGTTTCGGCGTACTCTCCGGTCTTCGCTATCGGCGATTCGCCGCCCGCCGGGTTCACCAGGCGCTTCTCGCACTGGTGTTCACGGACGCGACCCGTGGACGGGATCAAAGCTCGGATGAAGGCTGAGGCATCGGCGCCCCCGTCCTTCATCCTTCGTTCTTCTTCTCACGACCAGCTTATATTGCAGCTCGCCAGAAAGTCCCTGTCCGGGTCAGAGGATCTACGTTGATGACTCGGACCTGCGGCGACACTCGATCCCTCTCGGATCATCCTCGCGTATTCGTAGAGGGAGTAGTGGAGGTTCTCTGGATCGATGACCCCGGCCCTCACGGCCGACTCGTACTGCAGACGGGTCATCTCCAGGAGAACGTGCCCGCTTTGAGTCATTAGCGTTACCCGATCCTCTTTCTCTTCAACTTTGGTATCGATGAACCTCATTCGCATGGCGGAGGGCTGCATGCATTTCGTGGACCATCTCGAAGACAAGCGAAGAGTCAATAATTCTCTGCCGTGACAGCGCCGCGGAGTGGCCGGAACCGGGAATATTTCCCCGGCTGGCCGGTAAAGTGAAACGCCTACTTTCCGACGGCGATCCCTCTCGCGAGCTGGCGCGCAAACTCCTCGAAACTGGTCGGCGTCGTATTTTCGCTGGTCCGTTTTTGAGTCGGGACGACGAGGCCCTTTTTGATCGCTCGGGCCATTTCGAGCAGGGCATCGGCGACCTGGCTGCTGATACCGGCAGCAGCCAGCGCCTCCTTGATGGTCGACTCGTCCATCTGCTGGTAACGCATGCCAGGCTGGCCGAGAGCTTCCCCGATCACTCTGGCCGCCTCCGTCATGTTCAGATCCCGCTGTCCGAGGAGCTCGCGAATCTCCGTGCCCGAGAAATCGAGCCGCAGGAGGCGCTCGGCGACGTAGCGGCCGATATCGCCGGTGGTGATCATCGGAAGAACCACATCCGGATCAAGTTCGGCGGAGAGCATGCCGAACTGTTTGACCGCCGGCATGCTCATGTAGAAGTTCTCCATGAAGTAGGCGGCCCTCACGCAGAGGAGGTTGAGGTTGGGGATACTGCTCAGCCGCTGTTCGGCGTAGTGCAGTCCCTTGATTGGCCCAGTTCCTTCTGGGTGTTGAGCGCCTATGCTGCTCAGAAAGACGACATGCTTGATTCCTGACCGGGTCACTGCATCGGCCAGGGAATCCGCAGTCCTTTTCTGGGAGGCCGTATAATCCGGGTCGCCCAGATTGGGTGGTATGAGGAGATAGGCCGCAGTCGCGCCTGTGAGGGCGCGACTGAGCGCTGCGCTGTCTTCCAGGTTCACCGTGACCGCCTCGGCGCCTTTCCCAACCAGCCGGAGAAGCTTCTCGGTGCTTCTGCCGAGCACCCTCACTTGCTTGCCCCTCGCCAGGAGTTCCTGGGCCGCCACCTTGCCGGTATTACCGCTCGCACCTGCTATGACGTACATGATTCACCTCATTCTTTCGCCGCCGCGCCAGACAGTGCCTTTTCAGAGCCGCGCAGCGCAGCGAGGGTGTTGAAAATGTTGACGTGTGTGTGAACAGCCTATGGGACAAGGCGAACCTCGCGTGGAAGCGAGATCGAATGGAGCCGCGCACGAAAGCGAACGGCAGTGAACGAGAGTAAGCGGACCACCTGACTCGCTCCACTGCTGCGTATTTAAATGTATCCACTTAGGGAATGATGGGTGGTCCGCTTACTCTCGCTCACTGCCGTTCGCTTTCGTGCGCGGCTCCATTCGATCTTGCCCCCCGCACGACATCAGCCTAAAGTAAGTCCGTCAATACCTGTGGACCGCATTTCTCCGACCCGATGCAACACCCTCGCTGCGCGGCTCTGATCATAATCCCGCCGGGCTGAGAGGCACCTTGATTTTGTCGTTGAGGCCCTCTGTCAAAGAAGACAGTGGCGCTGTTCGAAAGGTTTCGGATCTATTGACTGTCGACGCGGCATTCCACCACAAGAGGCAGGTGATCCGATGCCTGGGACGAGACGACCCACGCGGCGACCGGTTTCAGAGCCGTGTGGTTTGACAGCCAGACGTAGTCGATCCGACTCCGCGGCCGGTCTGCCGAGAAGGTGAACCCCTCGCCCCGCCCGACGAGCTCCCAGGCGTCCCGGAACTGTTGCTTCATTTTAGAATGGACCCTGCTGCCCGGGTGGTCATTGAAGTCGCCGGCCACGATGACGGGCAAGGATCCGTGCCGGTCCGCGGCTTCGCGGATTTCGTCCACGTTGATGACACGTTCGGAGTCATCGGATCTGTGATCGATGTGAGTCGCCATGAAAGCAAGCCGCCGGCCGTGTGCCGAGATGACGACTTGCAGAAGACCTCTTTGCTCGCCTTCACGCAGCATCCGGTAGTGTCGATTCTGGCGTTGCTCGATCGGGTAGCGGCTCAAGATGAGGTTTCCGTATTCGCCTCCCTGGTGGTCGATGTTCTTCTCGAAAAAATAATGCAGCCCAGTCAGAGTGGCGAGTTCGGCGGGCAGATCTCGCCCGGCCGTCCGGGCGACTCTCCGGTCGACCTCCTGCAATGCCACCAGGTCGGCCTTCTGGCTGCTGATCACTTCGGCGATCCGTTTGATATCCACTTGCCCGTCCATACCCTCCCCGTGATGGATGTTGTAGGTCATCACCCGGATGGTGATATCCGAGCCGGGGAGCAACGTGATGAAACCAAGTAGAACAAGCAGGAGGACGAAGAGGCGCGCGCGGTCAGTTGCCTTCATGGCGGCGTTTCTCCAACTCATGGGTCCGATAGCGGGCGAGGATCTGGTCGATTACCCGGGTCGTGCGTGCGCCGGTCTCACCGTGGCACGGGCAAGTCCCGCGTCCATTGAGCTCGTCCACAATTGTCTGGATAAAGGGCTGCTGGATGTGCTCAGGATGAGCAATCTCGATGAGACTGGTCCCGGACGAGTCAGTAACCTGGATCGGACGGTTTTCGAACGTCGCGAAGCCAATCTTCCCGGCGCTTCCGATGATTTCCGTCCAGTCCGTCGCCGCCGAGCAGGCGAAACACCATGTGCCCGAGCCGTGAACCCCGGACTCGAAGACAAACGTCGCACAGACCGTGTCTTCCGCAGGGTACAGACCGGCCAGGCGCGAGGCGGAACCAGAGACGTCGCAAATGGGCCCGAGTGTGAAATCGAGGAAATCCAGGGTGTGACAGGCCATGTCCACGAACCGGCCGCCTCCGGCGATTTCAGGTAGGACCCTCCATGATCGATTCAAAGGGTCGAGCTCATCGGGCGCCGGTGGTTGAGACAACAAAACACTAACGGCGCGCACCTGGCCGATGGCTCCAGAGTCAATCAGTTCCTTGATTTTCAGGAACCGGGACAGGGAGCGGCGATAGTACGCGACGAAAAGTGGCACCCCGGCCGACCGGCACGCCGCGATCATCTGCTGGCATTGAGCGAAGGTGACGGCCATCGGCTTCTCGACGTAGACCGGCTTGCCGGCCTGGGCGCAGGCCACCGCGTACTCGCAATGGGAAGACGGCGGGGTCGCGATGTAGACGGCATCAACTTCCGGGTCATTGATCAGGTCATCCGCGTGGGCGTACCAGCGCGGGACCTGATGCCTGCGCGCGTAGTCTTCCGCGAGCGCAGGGTTACGCCGCATGCAGGCCACCAGGGAAGAGCCTTCAGCCTTCTGGAAGGCAGGCCCGCTTTTAACCTCGGTGACATCGCCGCAACCGATCATGCCCCATCGAATCGTCTTCATCGTATCCATCTTACGACCGACAGCCATCGAGCTTGGATCGGCGCCGGGGCAGTTTACCGCGTTTCCGGTGACTCCGACTCGGTGAACCACGCAACGGCGTCGCCGACGGCAATCGGTCCGCCGATAACGATTTGCCCGTAGGCTCCGCCGTACCAGGGGGATTGCATTCTTGCCCTCAGACCGGGCAACGCTTCGTCCATCCTCTCGCACGGGCGGGTCTCGCCGACGATGCGGATGGTGCACTGCCCGATTCGCAGCACCTTCCCCCGGCTTTCAGCCAGGTCGATGCCCTCGACCAGAAGGTTCGCCCGCCGTGCACTCGGGTCCAGGTCAGACCGAAGATCAGCTATCATCTGCGCCCAACGCTCGGCCTCCAGTATCGTGACCTGTCGTTTGCCTCCCTGGTCGGCGCTCCCTTCCAGCCCGCGGCCCGCCACCAGTACAGCCGAATCGCGCAAGTCCATCGGCCCCCGATGGGCGCGTTTGACCCAGATTCGAACCAGGCTTCCCACGCGAACCTCCATTTCCCAAACTCGTCGTCTACTTGCTCGCGTTTGCCCCTTTTGTCTTCATCTTGATGCTGTAAAGGCCCTTGCTGGCGGTGATGAAGAGCGTCTGGTGGTCTTTGCCGCCGAAGGAGACATTGGCGGTCCAGCTTTCGGGTACCTGGATATGGCCCACCTGAACGCCGTTCTTGTCGAAAATCAATACTCCCCGGCCTGTGAGGTAGAGGTTACCATCCGCGTCCAGGGTCATCCCGTCCGAGCCCTGCGGGCAGACCACCGTCTTGTTCGCAAGTGAGCCGTCCGCCTGGATATCGAAGCGATAAGTCTTGCGATCGCCGATGTCCGAGACGAACAGGGTCTTGCCGTCGGGCGTCCCGATGATGCCGTTTGGCTGCTTCAGGTCGGTTGTTACCCGTACTAGTTTCTGGCGATCGGATGGAAGATAGTAGACGTGCTGCCCGTCCTGCGGCATTTCCTGGTGTGTCCACCACGGCCGCTTGTAAAAAGGATCTGTAAAGTAGAGACCCCCATCCGGCCTGACCCAGACGTCGTTTGGGCCGTTGAGCATTTTGCCTTGGTAATCCTTCACGAGGACGGTCACTTTCCCCGCTGGATCCACCGACCAAAGCTCGGTCTTCTCGTCGGCGCAGGCGATCAAATTGCCTTTGGCGTCGAAGTACATCCCGTTGGCACGCCCGGCAGGCTGCATAAAAGTGGACAGTTGCCCGTCGACGCTCCATTTCATAATGCGGTTGTTCGGCTGGTCGGTGAAAAATACGTTGCCGGTTGCATCCGCGGTCGGGCCTTCCGTAAAGCGGAATTCCCCACTCAGTGCTTCCAGCTTTGCGTCGGGAGCGATCAGGCCGGCGTCGTCCCGGTTACCAGGTTGCGGCTGGCCGAGCAGGGAGGCGGCCAGAGCGATCAGAGCGAGTAGAGAACACAGGAACGGGGTCCTTATTGTTAGTTTCATCGAGGCCGATTATACGGGTTGATGCAGCCGACCCCAAGGACAACAAGGACCAACCAAATCCTTGACGACGGTTTCGCCCTGTCCTAGTGTTGTCGGACGTCTCCCGAGTTTCGGGGACACAAAACTTAATTCCTGTGCTCCCGCGTGAATGGCGGCAACGGCTTGGGAATTAAGTATTATGTCCCCGAAACTCGGGAGACGTCCGCGCCATCGGGGGAGGTTGATCCATGCCGAAAAGTTCCCTGACGACAAGGACCTGATAACATCCTCTTCTTCGTCCTTGCTGTTCTTGCGGTCCTTGAGGTCCTTGAGATCGGCGATAACCAACATGAAAGATCGCGCTCACCAAGTCGAGGCCTGGCTGGATCGGCTCTACATCGCTGCCGAAGGCGCCGGATTGCGCGACGAGGATCGGCGCAAAGCGATCGAAGTGGCCGCGATGCTCGAAGAAATTGAGCGCGCCGTGGAACGTTGGTCCGCCCGCAGGCCCCTTGTGCTCGTCGACGCGGCGGCCGGCAAATCGTATGTCGGTCTGCTGGCTGCCTCTTTGGTGTTTGACAAATTGGAACGCCAGGCCAGAGTCATCGTTCTCGAGCGAAATCGCCGTCTCGTCGACCTGACCGCGGCCGCGATCGGGCGACTTGGAACACGGGTTCCAATCGACTGCCGGGAAGCGGACGTCGCCGACCCGGCGGTCTGGCCGGATGAGCCTGATATTGTGGTTGCCCTCCACGCGTGCGGTCCCGCGTCCGACGCAGTGCTCGACCGCGCCACCGGTTCCCGGGCAAGGTTGTTGCTGCTGGTGCCTTGTTGTACGAGCGATTCTGTCCCGTCAGCCGCAGAAGCGATGCGAGAGGCAACCCGCCTCGGGATTCCCCGGCAGGCGCCGGTCCGCCGCCGTTTCATCCAGGCGCTCGTGGACGCGGACCGCACCCGCCGCCTGGAATCGGCGGGATATCGAACGGAGGTCGTCGAGTTCGTGGGCGCGACGGTGACTCCACACAACCTGCTTTGGCGCGCGCGTCGAACAAGGCAGGCGGCGGCTGACCGGGACGAGCCGTAGAGGTACAATATCCTCCTTCGTTGTGCAATGCATGAAAGCTACACTTAGCCTCCTCGTTCTCTTCCTCGCGTCCGCCGCCGGGGCGCTGGGGCCTGCTCCGGCTCTGGAACGCTTCGAGTTCGCCCGGTTGCGCATGGGGACCTCGGTGAGGATCGTCTTGTACGCGCCCGATGAAGCCTCGGCCCGAGCGGCTTCCGGCGCCGCTTATGCACGAATCGATGAAATTGAGTCGATGATGAGCCACTACCGGCAAGACAGCGAGCTGAGCCGCCTGTCGGCCTCCAGTGGCTCAGGGGCGAAGCCGGTCAGTACGGAAATGTTCAAGATCCTCACGATTGCCCGGGAGTTCTCCGTGCGGAGCGGCGGAGCTTTTGACATCACGGTTGGTCCCTTCATCGAGTTGTGGCGACAGAGTCGCCGGGTGAAGCAGCTGCCCACAGCAGCCGCTCTCAGCGATGCGGCGAAGCGCGTCGGCTATGGCCACATGGTCCTTGATCGATCGAAACGCTCAGCTGAACTTCGCCGACGGGGTATGAAACTGGATTTGAGCGCGATTGCCAAAGGGTACGCGGCGGACGAGGCTCTCAGGGTACTGAAATCGCGCGGGCACCCGATTGCGCTCGTAGACGCGGGCGGGGATATCGCCCTCGGGGAGGCGCCGCCGGGAAAGAAGGGCTGGACGGTTGCAATCGACGAGGTACCCGGTCAACCGGGCACCGCTCGGCGCACGGTGGTGCTTACGAGGGAAGCAATCGCTACCTCGGGTGACGCTTACCAATTTGTTGAAATTGGGGGCGAGCGCTACTCGCATATCGTCGACCCGAAGACCGGCCTGGGTGTTCGCGGAGCGGCTTCGGCTACGGTGATAGCCCCCGACTGCCTGACGGCCGACGCCCTTGCGACGAGCCTGTGCGTCATGCCGCCACGCGAGGGTCTGCGCCTGGTCGAATCAAACGGGCACGCATCCGCCCGGATCCTGCGCCGCACCGGGGACGGAGTGGAGCAATTCGTTACCGGGAGCTTTACTCCTTGACCTCATCTTACCGGTAGTGAAACTATAACGAAGTCCGTATGTTAACTTACGCCAATCAGCTGACGATCCTCCGCATGGTTTTTGTGCCCGTTTTTGTGATGCTCGTGGTTTACGGGCACATGACAGCGGCGGTTGCCGTCTTCATCGCAGCCGGCATTACGGACACGCTCGATGGCTTGATCGCCCGCCGGTTCGGTCAAAAGACACATCTGGGGACATATCTCGATCCGATAGCGGACAAGCTTCTGCTGGTCAGTTCTTTCATCGTTCTCACCTTGAGAAATGCATCGCTGCCGGTCCAGATTCCGCTCTGGCTGACGATCACGGTGATCAGTCGAGACGTCTTGATCGTGGTCAGCGTTGTAATCATCACTTTGACCATGGGCCGGCGTATCTTCCTCCCCTCGGTCGTCGGTAAAGTAACCACCGCCGTTCAGCTTCTGACGGTCTTCGCGGTGATGACCAGTGCAGTATTCCATTTCTTGATTCCGATAGTGCAGCCACTCATGTATGCGACACTTGTCCTGACTGTGACGTCGGGGCTTCACTACCTGATTCGCGGAATGAAAATCTTCGAATACAACCGGGAACAGGTACTCTAATTCATCGCTGGAAGGGCAAGTGGAGACATACCAGTTCCGTTGGCTGGGCGTTACCGTTGAAGGCAAAATCGCAGTCGTCCGGCTGAACCGGCCCGACGTGCTGAACGCGCTCAACCGGGAAATGCTCGCCGAGCTGGATGCCTGTTTTACAGCGATGGCGTCCGATGAGGAGGTCGCCGGGATTATCCTCACGGGCACGGGTGAGAAGGCTTTCGCGGCCGGCGCGGATATTCGTCAGTTGGCCGAGCTGAGTGGAGTTTCAGGACTGGAGTACTCCCGGGCAGGGCAGGCGGTCTTTGAGCGGATCGCCTCCATGGCGAAACCCGTCATCGCCGCCGTGAATGGCTACTGTCTCGGAGGCGGTTGCGAGTTGGCGCTGGCCTGCCATTTTCGATTCGCTTCCGAAAACGCACGTTTCGGTCAACCGGAGGCCAAGCTCGGGCTGATCCCCGGCTACGGCGGCACCCAGCGTCTTGCGAGGCTTGTAGGGCAGGGACGGGCCATGGAGCTGATACTGACGGGTGAACCGGTCAGCGCGGCAGAGGCGGAGCGCATCGGGCTCGTCAACCGGGTGGTTCCGGGGGCGGAATTGCTCCGGTTGTCTATAGAAGCGGCGCGTAAGATTATTGCGAACGGGCCGCTTGCAGTGCGGCTCGCACTGGAGACGGTGACGAAAGGCGCCGAGCTGCCCCTGGAGCGGGCGCTGGCTTTCGAGAGTGCGATGTTCGGGCTATGCTGTTCAAGCGAGGACATGAAAGAGGGGACCGCCGCGTTCATCGAAAAGCGAAAGGCCCAGTTCCGGGGCAAATAGCGGAGGCAAAGTGAAAGAATCGTTCGGCAAGCTCGACTCGAGCTCACTACGGATCGCGATCGTTGTTAGCCGTTTCAACGAAATAGTGACTTCCAAGCTGCTTCAAGGGGCGCTGGGTGTCCTGAGGCGCACGGGATGTCCTGAAGATGCCGTGGATGTGGTTCATGTGCCCGGCAGCTTCGAAATTCCGCTCGCAGCGCGTGTCCTGGCTCAGAAAAAGGAGTACCAGGCCCTGATTTGTCTCGGGGCGATTATCAAAGGCGAGACGGATCATGATCGGTACCTTGGCTCCCGGGTCACGGATGCGATTGGCGCGATCGGTCTCGAGTTCGGCATACCGATTGGCTATGGCCTGGTTACCGTCGATACGGCCGAGCAGGCTCTGGACCGTGCGGGGCTCAAACAGGGAAACAAGGGCGCCGATGCCGCACTCGCCGCGGTCGAGATGGCCACGCTGCTGAAGACTCTATGACATTACACGGGGAACGGTTTCCCCGATCCTTCCGTCTTAGGTTCACTGAATCATCATGAGCAGTCGTAGAAAAGCGAGAGAGTTCGCTCTCCAATTACTATTTCAACAGGATTTGACGCACAACTCCGCCGAAGAAATCGGACAAGTTTTCTGGAAATCGACGACCGCCGACGATCCAACTCGCAACTTTGCAGAACACCTGTTTCACCAGGCGCTCAAGAATAACGAGCTGATCGACAACCTTATCCGAAAGCATGCCTTGCACTGGCGGCTGGAGCGCATGTCCGCGGTAGACCGGAACGTCATCCGAATGGCGGTTGCCGAGTTCCTGTACACCGAAACACCAAAAGTCGTCGTCATCGACGAGGCAATTGAAGTGGCGCGCAAATACAGCGGAGACGAGGCGACGGAGTTCGTGAACGGGGTGCTTGACGCAATCCGTGCCGAGCTGGAGGGGACCGAAAAGAAATGACCGAGGATCGTTACGAGAAGCTGGAGGAACTGAAGAAGCTGGGTGTCGATCCCTACCCGCATAAATTCGAGTGGACGCACACCATCCCCCAGATCGTCAGCGCCTACTCGCCAAAGACGGCCGAGGAGCTGGAAGCCGAGAACTACGCCGTCAAGGTGGCTGGCCGCATTGTCGCCTTGCGCGGCCACGGGAAGGCCGGATTTGCGCATGTGGCCGCGGGCGGCCAGAAGATCCAGATCTATGCCAGGCAGGATCGCCTTGGCGAGCACGCCTACCAGGTCTTCGGCTTGCTCGACATCGGGGACATGGTGGGAGTCACAGGCAAGATGTTTCGAACCCGGACCGGTGAACTCACGATCTTGGTCGAAGAGCTGCACTTCCTGGCCAAGTCCTTCTTGACGCTTCCCGAGAAGTGGCACGGGCTCAAAGACGTCGAGACGCGGTACCGGCAGCGGTATGTCGACCTTATCGCAAAT
>Ga0105092_10000371_pt1 | contig 22977 bp, 16 predicted proteins | sample PPLLak2March2015_FD_87021 | JGI IMG/M metagenome (GOLD analysis project Ga0105092, IMG submission 87021) | Freshwater sediment microbial communities from Prairie Pothole Lake near Jamestown, North Dakota, USA - PPLs Lake P7 Core (1) Depth... | ecosystem: Environmental > Aquatic > Freshwater >... | reverse complement strand
GTTCGGCGTCCTGGCCTGCGGGTGGCCTCCCATCCCCTCGATGGAATCGTTCAGATCGTCGAACAGGATGAAAAGGACATTCGGTCGGGCGTGCGAATTCGCGGCCCCCCGGCAGAGAGAGCTGATGCCGGCCAGCGCCGCGGCTGAATTTCCGAGGAAGCATCGGCGAGAAATAGTCGACGCGGCGGATTGGGAACGGGACGAATCCATCTGGCCTCCTCTCGGCTCGTCGGGAACTTGAGCGTTTAGCAGAACCTCAGAAACATACTCGAACAGTTTAGATCCGGCACGAGCTGAAGATTAGAATTTGTTCAGGATTCGGTTCCCCGCAGCCAGGTTGAATCGGGCTCAAGAGGGCCGACGGGCCATTCCGTCGGGCTCTTCCCGTTCCAGGAGATAGGCGGTGATCAGATTCCGCTCGATTCTTTTGTGTATCTCGCCCTCGCCGGATCTGCGAAGAACCTTACGAGCACAAGGTCCGCACAGAAAATACCCGATAAGGACCCCGCGATCGCGGTACATGTAGCAGTTCAAGGACACCGCATTGTGGCCCTTGTGCCTCAAGGCTCCGGCAGATCGCTTCACACATGCCGGGCACAGCTCGCCTCCGTAGAACCAGTACTCCTTGATCGCGTTCCCAAAGCGAGCTTCTCCGAAAGCGGCAAGCTGAGCCAGAAGTTCGTCGGCGTAGTCCTTTTCGTCGGTCATGGCTGTGACTCCGATTTCGAAGCAGTTTAGCCGACTGCTCGGGGAAAAACAGCCAGGGGATTTAGAGGATTATCGGATTGAGACCAGGGCAGGATTGGTGGAGCTGATGGGATTCCAACCCGCGACCCCCTGAACGCCATTACAGAGCCGGGAGCGACCAAGCCGCGAAGCGGCCGAGCGACCGGTCACTGAGCTGCCGGCGACCACCGGCGTTCTCCACCGTATCGCAGGCGCCTCATTGATCGGTCGCTCAGCCGCTTCGCGGCTTGGTCGCTCCCGGCTCTGCGGCTGCGCGGGGCTTGAATCTCGCCAAGCCAAACGCTTTCTAAACGCTTTCGTCGATTTTGCCTGCAAGGCCATCTTTTTCTGCTGGATTTTGAGCTATGTTTTTTGACTGCAGCAGATTATCTCGGTCCGACCCAATTCTCCACCAATTCTCCACGCCCAATTCTCCACCAATTCTCCATTTTGACTGCAGCAGATTATCTCGGTCCGCTCCTTCTCCTCAATTCTCATACGACCCAATTCTCCTTCGCTCCTGCACCATGCGCTCATTAATGAACTCGGTGAGGGGGCGGGCCGCCGTGATAAACAAGTTCGGGTCCTCCGACAGAATCGCGCGCCCGACACCGGCGATCACGCCCGAAGACTCGGCGACGGTCCGGACCGCGAAACCAACGAAGCGCGGCACATCACTTCAGGGGCCAGGGTTACTTTGTGCCGACAGTGGGTCGGGATGAAAACTCCGGGCATCTTCCAAACGCACGCATTATTGAAGCATTCGCTTCACATCGTTAAGAAGTAAATGAGCTCTATTGTATGGGCTTACTTGCAATGCGTTCTCGATCCGCACACGCCTGACATGCCTGGGAGCTAGCCAGCTCCCGTCTTAAAATATGACCTGCAATTGTCCGCAAAGCTGCAGGATCTATCTTCTTCAGGGCGTCCAACTCCGCACTTGTAAGCGTGAACCCATGCTTGGCCGGATCCTTGAGAAGCTCCTTCAACCCTTCCGGGTCCGTTTCAGCTTTCCTGAGTAGGTCAAAAAAATCTGCCATATCCGTTTACCTCCTTTCTGAGAAACTCTGCCCTGTCTGTTTACCTCCTTTCCTTACGTTCGGAAGGTGCCCGGAAACCGCAAAAACTACTCAACAATTCCTCTCTGTGTAATCAGCGCAGCAACAAGTCTTTCACAGTCTCATTCTGAAACATCTGGGCGCACACCTCGCACCAAGTTGAATAATGCTGGCTGCCATAGTTTGTCTTGAATGCCCTATCCAGGTGCAACGCTAGGTTTAGCGGTCCCCCATTCCCAATTAGTTTACAATAGCGATTCTCTCTCGCATTCTTCAGTGTGCTTTCAAGCGTATTAGTCGAGATATTGCCAATCCGCCCCACAAAATTATTGCAGCATGGGTACACGTCTCCGTTTACGTCAATCATCATTTCATTGAGACAATCCGGCTTGGGAAGTAAATGCTCGGCTTCATTAACAAAGTCTGCCACCGGATACCTTTTCTGATTAGAATCGGTGTAGTGCTGGTGGGATACACGCGGGCGATCCAGCAAATCAATCTCGTCTATGTCTACACCTAATACGTTTTGCAGATAAAACAGCTGATATTTGAAGTTTTCAGAATTGCCTTTGGAAGACCCTATGATCTTGATATCAGCAAAGTTAAGCGCCCTGGCTGCCTTAACGACATTTGATACTCGATCATACGGAATGACCTCCTGATGCTGATCATCCAAACTGATCTGAATCCAAGTAAGCCCGGCATCGCGCAGACTACTCAGCTTGCCGAACGCGACGTTCTCTGTTGTGGCCCAGTGCCCATTTGTAACTACAATGGCAGTCATACCATAAGACGACACCTTAGATACTATAGTTTGCATTAAGGCGAACTCTAAGAAGGGCTCCCCTCCTGTTATCCCGACGGTGTCTATGTCAAGCTTGTGAATCTGCTCCACAGCCTTAATGGCCAGCTCCTCCGAAATGATCTCATGCCTTTGTGGACTGCATCTAAAAAAACACATTGGGCAGGCTATCGTACATTTCCGCGTAATGATGATAGTCATCATCCTAGGCTCCAAATAGCCCGTGCCCGTGATTTCCATCAGTTCTCTCTCCTGTCAAAGCACTGCAATTTTTCTTCAGCGATAGCGCACAGCTCTTCCACATGTACTCGGCCGGCGACGCCCAATGGACAGGGATAACACAGCGTGGTCAGATACGGGCAGGTATTACAAGGAACATAATGCTGGTATGTGTCTTTAGTTAAAGGAAACGCGTGCCTAAATTCCTCATAAAAGGGATAATCTGAGATAGGGATATGCTGCAGGTCGAGAAGGTTGATTCTATAGTCTTTTATAGTTCCATCTACTTGCGCAATATCAGAGAAACCCTCATAAGTAGAGAGACACGGAGCAATATGGCCCGTGGGATCTACATAAATCTCTCTGATGCACGCCTTGCAGCCCGACACAGTGACCGGAAAGCTGACGCTGTACGCCTTATACAGGTATTCAAGAAACTTGGGCTTGGAACTGAGAATATCAAAGGTAATCGATGGATAGTTAGGTATGATTCTCATGACTGCCTCGGCGACGGCAAACTCGTCGACGGCTGTTAGGGCAAGACGATCGGAGACAGCAACCGCGTTTCCGACTAGATTCAAATGTGACAGCTTGAAACCGTCGACACCAAGAGAATTGGCCAGATCTATAATTGCCGGCACATCCGAGGCGTTTAGCTTTGTCAAGACCGTATTGATAACTATCTTGATACGTGAGTGTCTCCGCCTCTTTTCTGCTATTAGTGCGCGCATGACGGATGACAGCTTATGGAAGACACCGCTCCCTCGGATAGCATCATTGACCTCGGGACAGGATCCATCGACACTGAAGAAGATGCGGCGCAGGCCAACCGTAGCCAAGAATTGCAGGTCCGATTCCTTGATTACGGTTCCATTAGTAGTGATGTCCACCTGAAAGCCGTGATCGCAAGCATATTGAAGGACGTTTCTAATATGAGGATAAAGGAAAGGCTCCCTCCCCAACAGATTGAGACTCGTTATCCCATTGTGTTTGAGCCTGTCAAGCAAATGAATCGCGAGCTCAAGGTTCAACGCATGCGACTTATCGCTGAAGAGACCTGCGGCGCAGCAATGCTCGCAATTCAAATTACATCTAGTGGAGATATCCCAGCGGGCACTCGTTAACTCAGCCATGATGACCTTCTTTGCGTGCACAGATTGGCACAAAAAGATCAGTTCAGGTCATCACGTCGCCGGAACCGGAGGATGTGAGAATCTTCGGGTGACGTGTTTGTGTTATTCGACCAAACGCTATCAGAAAAGGCTCAGGAGTACAAGATTTGGAACAGGAAAAAGATACTCGCTGTATATACTTGCACTCAATGAGTTTACGCGGGAAAGAAAGCAAGTGAGCTTCTATAACGTCAGTTTTGTTGCCGACGGTCTGTTTGAACCGGGGAGCCCCTGTCGAGAGATTCGGGGACGAAAGCAGAGTTGTGGGAAATGAAAGTCCTTAATTCCACAATCATGGCCGGAAGATTCTCTGCGCAAACAGGTACAGGTTATTCCGCCAATGGGTTGGGTCGTGCGCGTTGGAATCGACATGCCAGATATGCGGGACGTTCTTGTCCTTCAGATAGGCGTGCACTCGTTGGCTGATTCTGATCAGGCCGTCCTTGTTCCCGCACGACAGGTACAGAAGCTTCAGCTGCCGCCGGGCTGCCTCGGGATCGGGTACAAGCTCCTCCGGCGGTTTGGTGTTTGGCGCTGAAGAGAATCCGCCAACCCAGGCAAACGTGTCCAGATGGCCCAGCCCGAAGTTCAGTGACTGGCCACCCCCCATCGAAAGTCCGGCGAGCCCCCGGTGTTCGCGGTCCGCCTGGACCGAGTACCGGGTTTCAATTGCGGGGATCACATCATGCAGCAGGTCCTGCTCGAATTTGGCGAACGCGGGGGCCGAAGCCATAACATTGCCTTCCGCCCGGTCATTGGCTTGTGCTCGACCATTCGGCATCACGATGATCATGGGAACGATTTTGCCGTCGGCCAGCAAGTTGTCGAAGAGGACCTCGGGCACCGCAAACCGCTGCCATTCAGTTTCGTCACCGCCAATCCCATGGAGGAGGTAGAGGACCGGGTACTTGCGATCGGCGGAGTACCCGGGTGGCGTGTAAACAAGCATCTTGCGCCTCGTACCGACAGTCTTGGAGTCGTATTCGATCATCTCCAGCCGGCCATGGGGAATGTCCTCTCGCTTTACGTCGAACCCCGCCGGAGGATCGGGAAACGCCGGTTTGTCGTCCGGTCCCAGCTCGATGGGTCCGCCAAACCCTCCCGGTCTACGGGGAGGCGGGGTGGGCTCCTGGGCTCCGGCCATCAGGGTTTCGCCGGCAGCATGCGAGGTGGCACAGAGTGCAAACAACATCATCGCCAAGTGGATCAGTCGTGATTTCATGTCGTCCTTCTTTCGATCGGTGCTGTACCACGGGCATCGAAAGCCTGTCAAGCAAACCGGCGCTCCGCTCGCAGCAAAAGAGCAGGCCTCCGAGGGAACGGAGCTTGAAATTGCGTCAATTCAAGGTATCCCGCTGTACCAAACTCGATGTGAAGGTGGAAATGGCGGCAAAGAAAGCGGGAACTTACCCCGTTATGCGAGAGTCACCAGGTGAACGATGCTCGTTTCGGCCTCCCCCTTCCGGGGGTGCCCATCCCCGAGTACAGGTATTCACGGCCCCGAACTGCTCATGGAACGCGGTCTCGCTCGCCCCATGGGTCAAGCTCGCCTCGGTGCCCGGAGGCCGGGGGAACGGCACCGTGCTGCTCAGGATTGAGCCCTATTCCGGGACGGGGACGCGGGCGGGGTCTGTGATCATTGCAGATCAGGTCGTCGAGATCCGCCAATCGAGCACCACGGAGAACTTCAGAGGGCGGCAGGGAACGGCCCGCCGGTAACAACGCCGCCCGACCTGCGTTCCCGGTCACCATGTATCGGCTGGAGGCAGATAAAGAAATCTCGAAGCAGGGAACCCGGCTTGGATCTGATCCGTTTAGAATGCTATGAAACGGAAGCTTATCCCAGTCACGGTGCTCTTCATCCTCATGATTTCCCACGGCCTCGCGCTTGATTCCGGCGAGTTTACGGCTGAGCTCAACGGCTTGCGCCTCTGGTACAAGGTCTCCGGCTCGGGACCGGTATGCCTGATGCCCAATCCCGCCTGGGGCCCCAGCTCGGATCTCTACTTCATGAGCATGCAGGAACTGGAGAAGACCATGACGATGGTCTATCTCGACTGCCGGGGAACCGGCCGTTCCCAACGCGCGGGAAACTTGACCGACTACACCTGGGATCAGCTGATCGCGGACCTCGATGCCCTGCGCGCTCATCTCGGACAGGAAAAGGTCTGGGTAGCGGGACATTCCGAAGGCGGTTCCCTTGCCCTGCGCTATGCCTGCCAGCACCCGGATCGCCTCAACGGCCTCCTCGTCATCGACGGCTTCGGAGGATTCGATCCGGCGCTGACCGGCGAATTGGAGGATCCTCGGCAGGCGCGGCGCAGCGACCCTGCTTTCGTGGAGGCCGAAAAATCCTTCCGGATCCGTCCCGAATCCGACGCCGAATTGAAGGACAGGATGGTGAAAGGTCTGCCGCTCTTCTGGAGCGACGTAACGAAGGCGGCAGCCTTCCAGGAGGTCTTCGCCGCGACCACCTTCTCCCTGGAGGCCTGGAAGGCCCAGGGGGCATCCGGACGCGGAGGCCGGAATTATTCGATGCGCGCCTGCCTGGAAAAGGTCGAAGCTCCGGCTCTCGTCGTGGTCGGCGCCGACGACATGACCTGCTCGCCGGTCACCGCGAAGCACATTCACTTCTGCCTGAAGAACTCGAAGTTGCTGGTGATCGAAAAGGCCGGCCATTTCCCATGGATGGAACAGCCAAAGGTCTTTTTCACTGACGTCCCCGCATTCCTGGCACTGCAAGGACATTAGACTCGTGAGATGGCGGGCTGAGAATTAAGTAATCCTGTCCCCCGAAACGAAACGCGGACATGCCCGACTCGGAAGTCGGACCTACCGAATCAAGAAGCGTCCAACCCATGTGCCGATTCGATCAGTTCGCGCAGACGGCTGGCGAACCGTGCCGCTGGAGCCCCATCGACGATCTCGTGATCGAAGCTGAGGGTAAGGCTCAGGTACTCCCGCCTGACAGGTCGGTCTCCGTGAATTTCCAGCGCGGAACCGATCCCGCCGACCGTTAGAGTCAGGGTGTAGGCCGATATCGGTATCCCCCAGCCGCGCCCCTTGCCGAACATTCCGGCAGCAGTGACGCACACCGTGCCCGGAACCTTCTTGATCCACCACGGGTTAGAAAAAAGCGCGCGCCAGAAAAGCCGCCTGAGGAAACCAGGGAAGAAGGGATAAAAGCGTGACAGGCGCCAAGGGTCTGCGTCTTGTGCCCCAGCCTCCTGAAACCGCCGGATTTCGGAGTGGATCCCGAGCAGATCCCGGTGATTGGCTCCGCGAATCACGTGGGGCACGGGCAATCGTGTTTCCTCGACTGGCTGTTCAACGATCACGCAAATGTCGACATCATCGAAAACCACCAACTTCCTGCGTTTCCGATAGCCCTGCACTCGCTTGTTCTCATCCACCGCTCGGGCAAGGCATCCGACGATAAACGCGGTGAAGGATACGCCCTGACCCGTCTGTCTCCGGTAGGCGCGCAGCCGGGTACGTGCCAGGGTGACATCCGCTTCCATGAAGAGATGGATGAGCGGCTTTCCACGTGCGACGCTCAGATAGTCGACAGTAGGAAGCCGGTGTCTTGGGTATTCGATCACCGTGCAGGCGGCGGTGTTCTTTTGGACCATTCCGGGACCTCGTAGGTGCAAAACCTAGTTAACTTCTTCTTGTCCTAGCATTATCATGGGGCACGTCGATGACAGGAGTCGAGCGTGATTGAACCCCTTATTGTCACAGTACTTCCCGTCCTCTTCCTGATTCTCCTTTTTGGCGGAGGCGCGCTGCTTCGCCGCCGTGGTATTGACGTGGATGGTACGCCGCCGATCGACCGCCGACCGTACTATTTCAGCAAGTATTCGATTCTTCTCGTCTGGGCAGCGATGGTAATTCACACCTGGGGTATCGATCTGTCCCTGGTGAAAATACCCAGTGCGATCAGATGGCTGTCTCTCGGACTCTGGGTTAGCGGATTCATCCTGCTGCTGGTCGGCCGCTTGGGGCTCGGCGATTCCTTCAGGATTGGCTCAGCCAAAGAGGGCACGAACCTGAGGGTTAATGGCCTGTTCTGCCTCAGCCGCAATCCTATGTATGTCGGGATGTTCGCGACTTTGATTGCCTCAGGGCTCTATTGTGCGAATCCGATCCTTCTGGTCCTCGCCGTCCTCATTATCGCGGTTCACCACGCGATCGTCAGGGCAGAGGAGCGACATCTGCGGGACGTCTTCGGGCAGGACTACGAAGCCTATTGCCAACGCGTCAGGCGGTATGTCTAGGGCAAAGCCGGAAGTGATAGGGGGAACCAGGGAGGTAAGACACTGACCAACAGACCAGACACCTTTGGGAACGGTCAGTTGGTCAGTCGGAAAACCTGGTTGTCCCTCAACTTATTTGGAATTACCAAACGGAAAAGGCCCACCCGGACGTCCACAATCGGCTCATACCGACGAACAGCTGGACGACACAAATCCGGCAGTCTCCCGAGTAGGCGTTAAGCACGGTATGGCGTCCTGGACCATATCTTTTCTCGCCGACCGCTAGTGCCCCTTACCCGGTTTGTGGTAAACAATCCAGCGGTTTCGTCTTCGCGGATGAGTCTTCGGATAGCCAATGATGAGAGCACGATCGAGTATTCACTCACCCAGGATGGCTCGGTGGCTCGCCTTCGTCCTGGCGATCGTGGTTGCGATGTTTACCGAGTTGCGTCCCTGCAGCACTTTCGTGCTGCGCAGCGGCGATCAGCTGTTAATGGGGCGTAACTACGACTGGCGAGTCGGGTCCGGCCTGGTCCTTGTGAATCAGCGGAACGTCCGAAAACGGCCGTCGTATACGCAGGTCGGCACTCTTCCGTCCTGGGTCTCGAGATTCGGCAGCATCACTTTCAACCAGTACGGCAAGGAACTGCCGACTGACGGGATGAACGAGGCCGGCCTGGTGGTCACGCTGATGTGGCTTGACGCCACACGCTATCCCGCGCCGGATGAGCGTCCGGCACTCGGAGGCCTATCCTGGATACAGTACCAGCTCGATAACTGCGCGACTGTCGAGGAGGTCATCCAGACGGACCAGACCGTCCGGATTTCGCCCAACAGTTCACCATTGCATTTCCTGGTCTGCGACGCCCTCGGCAATGCGGCCGCAATCGAGTTCCTTGACGGGAGGATGGTCGCAAGTCGGGGTGAAAGCCTGCCCGTCCCGGTACTTACCAACAGCCGCTACGACGAGAGCGTTCAGAATCTGCGGCAATACCAGGGATTCGGGGGTGGCCTGGCCATCCCGACCTCCTCGGCCTCGCTCGCCCGCTTCGTTCGGCTGGCAGACTGGCTGCGTGGCTACCAGCCCGGGTCCGACTCCGCGGTCGATTTCGCATTCGATGCTCTCTTCTCGGTCTCCCAGAGCAGTACTCAGTGGACGATCGTTTTTGACGTCGCCAACCGGCAGATTCACTTCAAGACAGCAGAAACGCCCGTCACACGGGTGGTCCGACTGGATGCCTTCGATTACTCGTGCATATCCTTCCGATGGAAGTTCATCGATATTGACTTCAACCAGGAAGGAGACGTGAGCTCACATTTCCAGGCCTTTGGCGAGGCGGCCAACCTGGACCTGCTTCGAAGAACCTACCAGATCATCAACCCGGGCATTCCGCTCACCGACCTTCAGCGCCAAGCCGCCTTTCCCTCAACCCTGAGATGCGAACCGGCGAAGCTTCCCGGACGACGCGACCGGGGCAGACGTTAGATTGCCGTAGACTTCCGTAGGTCCGACTTCCAAGTCGGACGTTTCTAACCGCACGACCAAGCGAGAAAGGCAATGTCCGACTTGGAAGTCGGACTACGGGACTCTGCCCATCCGGGTCGTCGAGCGGTACAGAACCGCAAACGCAGCGCTTTTTGCGAAGTGCGCGGATTCTCCCCGCAAGCTGCAGCCTGGCTCCGACGTGGTCGCTCCCGGCTACAATCCGCGCACTTCGCAAAAGGCGCTCCGTTTGCGGTTCTGTGCGGCTCGGCAGCGGCTGCATCGTGCCCCGGAGCACGATCAAGATGTCGGACCTACGGAAGTCGGACCTGCTGTGAGCCGACTTGCCTTATAATCCGCGGCTCATGGACCATACACCCCGAAAGCCGAGTCGTCGTTCTATCCTCAGCCACGGTTCTTGCATCCTCGCCGCTGGCTCATTGTCCGCAACACCCGCGTTCGCACAATCAGAGGCAGCCGGTGTGACCGCAAGTTCGTTTTTCGACGTCCGGAGGTTCGGCGCTTCCGGAAAGCGGGAGGACAACGCCACCGCGTCGATACGGGCGGCTGTCGATGCTTGTGCGACTGCCGGAGGAGGCACGGTCTACGTGCCGCCCGGTCAGTACACAGTCGGAACGATACAGCTGAAGGACAACGTCACGCTGCATCTCGAAGCGGGCGCGACTTTCCTGCTCAGCCAGGCCAGCTCAGATTTCACGACGAGACCTCGAACGATGATCTTCGCCGAAAACGCGAAGAACATCTCGGTCGTCGGCAAAGGGGTCCTGGACGGGCTCGCCCAATACGTTTTCGTGGAAATGCGCGACCGGGATGTGGAAATCCTCGAGGAAATGGAGATCGCCCGCAAAGCCGGGATCGATATGCGACGCTACTACCGCACCGGCATGCAGACGTACATGTTCATTCTGAACAATTGCACCAACGTCTTGATGCGTGACGTCTCGATCGTCAACTCGCCGCTCTGGACCGTGCGTATGAACGACTGCGACCGGGTGTTCGTCCGAGGCGTTTACATTTATTCAGACCTGGAAAAGGGCGTGAACGCTGACGGAATCGATATCGTCTCGTCGCGTAACGTTACGATCTCGGATTCGGTCATCGTCACGGCTGACGACGCAATCGTGCTCAAGTCAATACCCCGCGGCAACGCTGACCACGCGAACCCGGTCGAAAACGTGCTTGTGACAAATTGCATCCTGGCATCGTCGTCGACCGCCCTGATGATCGGGACTGAAACCCACGCAGATATTCGAAATGTGGTCTTCAGCAACTGTGTCATCCGAAATTCAAACAAGGGGTTCGGGATCAACGTCCAGGACGGAGCCACGGTCAGCGATGTCCTATTCAGCAACCTGACCATCGAGACGAACCGGCGGCACTGGAACTGGTGGGGCAGTTCCGAGATGTGCAAGTTCGTTCTCAAGAAGAGGGCCGCCTCCTCTCGATTGGGGACAATCAAGGATATTGTCGTCGACAACGTAGTTGCGCGGGTTCGTGGAACGAGTACCTTAACCGGTCACCCGGAGCGGCCTCTTCAGAACATCAGGATGTCCGGAGTGCAGCTGTTCATGAATCCCGAGAATTCGAAGGACAAGCGAGCCACGGATGCCATGAGGTTACAGGGGATCCGTGGCTTACTGCTCCGCGATGTTTCGATCGCCTGGGCCGAGGAAGAGTCCGAAGCAAAATGGCAGAGCGCGCTGGTCTTAAGGAACGTCTCCGATTTCGAGATCGATTCCTTCTCCGGCCGCCAGGGACTCAAGACGGGCGACTCACCTGCCGTCATTCTCGATCAGTCAGCGGAGGGGATCGTCCACGATTCGCGGGCCACCGAGGGTTGCGCGACCTTCATCCAAGTACAGGGGGCAGCAAGCAAGCAGATAGAAGTGAAGAACAACAGGACGAAAAATGCCGCGCGCGCAATAGCCTTCGAGAACGACGTCGTACGAAAGGCAGTGGACGTGGGGTAGCCGGACCGGTGCCTTCGACCGCATGTGCTGCAGTCCGACCGTTTTCGGACGTCCCAATCCCACTCTTGGGACTCCTCGGCCGGCTTCTGGGGTGGGTGGTCGCATCCGTGGGCATTGTTGATCGAATGCATCCATGCGCTGAGGCTCAATGAAGCGATATCGCGATCGGAAGGAGCCGCGCGCGACGGCGAGCTGATTTGGCATCCGCCGTGCTTCGAATCCACTGGACGGGGAGGAAAAATGCGAAACCTGATCAAGGATCTTCGTTACAGTGTCCGCAGCATCTTCAAGAACCCAGGTTTTTCGCTATCTGTGGTTTTGATCCTGGCGATCGCGATGGGCCCGAATGCGGCCATCTTCACTCTGCTCGATGCCGTCATCTTTCATCCAGCTCCGTACAAGGAAGCGGAAAAGCTTCTGGTTTTGAACGAGACCGATAACCAAGGCGGTTCTTTGCTGCCTGTCAGCTACCCGAACTTCGAGGAGTGGCGCACGATGAGTCGCTCCTTCTCCCACATGGCAGCCTATCGAACCGACTTCTTCAACCTGAGGGAGGGCGAGACTGTTGAGCGACTTATGACCACCTCGGTCTCTCTCGATTTCTTTCCGGCGCTCGGCGTCGCTCCCCTCTTCGGTCGCACACTGGCCGCGCACGATTTCAAGCTCGGGTCGCCGATAGCAGTAGTCATCAGTCACGGTTACTGGGAACGAAGATTCGCCGCGCGTCCCGACATCTGCGGAACCGAGGTCGTGGTCGATGGCCAGCCCGGCATGATCGTCGGAGTCATGCCCCGTAACTTTCGCTCATTCTCGCTTCAGGGTCGCGGGGCTGGGATGTGGGTCCCGCTCATCGGCAGGGATGAACTGACAGACAGGTCGAATGCGTTCGTCGAGGTCGTCGCCCGGCCCCGCCGCGGCGTGCAGGCCGAAGCGGCTCGGGAAGAGATGGAAGTAATTGCGGCCAGGATCGCGTCGCAATACCCCGCCTCCAATTCAGGGAGAGGCGTCAGGGTGCAGACCATTCGCCAGCTCTGGTTGAGCACGGTCGGAGCAGGACCTCGGGTACTCGCGCTGCTGGTACTCGCTGTCCTTCTGGTCGCCTGCGCCAACGTGGCCAACCTGGTGCTCGCGAATGGTGTCAACCGGCGCAAGGAGATGGCGCTCAGGCGAGCGCTCGGCGCGACGCGGCTGAGGCTGGTCCACCAACTTCTCACGGAAAGCCTGGTCCTCGGCGTCGTTGGCGCCGCCGCCGCCCTCGTGCTTGCGTACTGGGCGCTGCAGCTGATCAATCGTTTCAGTGGAGACATATTCATGGGGTTGGGGATCGAGCGTTTCGAGCTCGATTGGACCACCGTTCAGTTTTCAATCGTCCTCGGGTTTGTCACGGCGATGGTTTTCGGCGTGATCCCAGCCTGGAGGACCTCGAAGGTCGACCTGAACAGTGCGCTCAAGGAGGGAGGCGCCTCGAGAGGGAGTGGCGTGAGAAAGAGCCGGCTGGCCAAGGCTCTGGTGGTTTCCGAGCTGACCGTCGCCTGCGTGCTGCTCGTCACCGTGGGGCTGTACATCCGAACGTACTCCCAGATAATGAGGCAGGTGGATGATCCGGGGTTCCGGGTTGAAAGAGTTGTAACCGGCAACCTGAGTGTCGCGGAACAGAGGTTTCCGACGCCGGCTTCCCGGGCGCAGTACTTCAGCCGGGTGCTCGGCAGCATCGAGGATGTTGCTGGTGTCGAGTCCGTCGGGTTGACGAGCACCGTCCCAGGCGTCTTTTCTCCCGCACGCGCGAAGCTGACACTCGGGATTGCCGACGATTCCGTGCCCGTTGACAAGCTTCCGGGAGACTGGGTTGATTGCCGGGTCGTGAGCCCCGGGTATTTCAAGGCGCTCCAGATCCCGCTGCTGACTGGCAGGGCGTTCAACGACTTCGATCACCATCTGGCGCCCAGGGTAGCCCTGGTCGGCCAGCAGGCGGCCTCCGCTTACTGGAAAAGTAAGAACCCGATAGGAGAGGTCATCAGCATCAATGGGACGCCTCATACAATCATTGGGGTGATGGGGGACGTGACGACGGCGTTAAGGTCGATCAATCGGCAACCCCTGGAAGTGGCCGTCTCATACCTTCAGGATTGTCCGACTTCGATGCAGTGCGTGATCCACGGCCCGCGATCGCCGGAATCGCTGATCAAGGATGTGCGAACCGCCGTCCACAGGATCGGTCCGAATGAGGCGGCTTCAAATTTCCAGACCATGGAACAGTTCATTGACCACTCTATGGTCGGCAACCGGTTTCTGACTGGTCTGATGGCCAGTTTTGCGATACTCGGCTGCCTGATCGCGGCGGCCGGTGTTTACGGCATCATGTCCCATTTCACGTCCCAAAGGACCGCGGAGATCGGCATACGGATGGCCCTGGGCGCGAGGCGAACCGACGTACTCCGTCAGATAATGCGCCAGGGCTTGAACTTGATCCTGATCGGCCTCGGGATAGGGCTTACGCTATCGGTGCTCCTCAGCCGCGTGCTGCCCACCGTGATGTTCGGCACCGTCACCGTCAGTCCGTTTATCTACCTGCTTGTGGTGGTGCTGCTCGCCCTGGTCGCGATGGCTGCCTGTTATTTCCCGGCGCGCCGGGCGAGCAAGGTGAATCCGATCGTCGCATTACGGGTTGAATAGGACCTGTATCTTGTCGGCAGCGCAACTCGGAACTACCGCGTCTCTTCGACCAGCACCAGGTCGAATCCTTCTGTGTCGAATTGTGCGTACAAGAACCGCCGCTCGTCGGACGACATCGAAAAACCCCACGCAGCGCGCTTGGCCAGGGGTGCAAAACGCTTTGTTTTCTGCGTCTCAAAGCTGAAGAAGTCGATTGACCAGTCGGGGGAGGGATGGGGGATGAAGTAGATGCCCCCGCTTGCCAACGCATAGTCGTTCCCATAGACAGTGTTCAGGACCTTGGTTTCCTCGCCGCCTTCCACCGGCATTCGCCAGAGCGAGCTGAAGTAGTGTCCCGACGTCTCTTTGACATAGTAAATATCTCGTCGATCGACTGACTCGGCGGGAAGGATGCCGCCATTTCTGGTCACCTGCACAGGCGTACCGCCCCCCGCTGGCATCTTCCAGATCTGTCGCTCCCCGCTCCGGTTCGAGCTGAAGTAGATCCATCTACCGTCTCTCGAGTAGCTTGGTCCCTTATCATCCGAGGAATCATCGGTCAGCTTTCGCACCTGCCCGCCCCGGGCCGGTACGAAGTAGATGTCATCCGAGCCCGCCGCGCGGGATCCGAAAACGATCGTCTTCCCATCCGGAGACCAAGCCGGCAGGTCGGTTTCCGGACCGCGAAACGAAGTCAGCTGGAAGGCACCCGAGCCGTCCGCCCGGCACACCCAGATCTCGGGGCTTCCGGAACGATAGGATGAGAATGCGATCATGCTGCCGTCTGGAGAAAACTGCGGCGTGTGATCGACATAGGTCGAAGAGATCAGGTTCACCGGCAAGGAGCGAGGAGACCCCGAATCCCCTACTTCGATTTGCCAGATATTGACGTCGGTGAGAAGCTGCGCAAACGCCAGGCGGTTTCCATCCGGGGAAAAAGCCGGGCCAAAGGAGCGGTGCATTCCCGGCAACGGCCGCCGATTGGCGGGATTGCGGGGATCCAAACGCCACAGCGCAGGGCTATGCCGCGAGCCCGAGACATAGAAGATCTCCTTGCCGTCGCGAGCCCATTCCGGACCGTAGCTGCGATGGTCCGAAGTAACGGGAACAGGCTCACTTAAAGCAGCGAGCTGATCGTCCAGGCTCAACAGGTGGACGTCTGACACATTCTCGCTGACATATCGGGCAAAGGCGAGGCTGCGGCCATCGGGAGAGAAGGCGGGGCCTGAATCGCCCGCGAAGTCCGGGGGTGGTTCGGTCAGACGCCGCTTCTCTCCGGACTCAACCGATATCAGGAACAACCCGGCCGGTCCGGCCTTGACGCCGCTATCCGGGACTACGAGCCATTTGCCACCGGGATGCCAGGCGACGTTTCGATTCCACAACAGATACAGTTGGAACCGGACCTCGGCGATTGCCCGCTCGCGTCCACCCAGCGGCGGTTTCAAAACAACCGCATATTCACCCGAACCGGTCTCTCGGATGAAGGCAATCGAACGCCCATCCGGCGACCAGGCAGCATCGCTGTCCCACCCCTCGTGGTCGGTCAGACGGGAATAACCGTCGGAATCAAGTTGCTTGATATAGATATCTTTATTCGCCTGTTTCTCCCCGTCCCAGTCAAAAGCGATCAGAGTGCCATCCGGTGAAAAACTGGGAAATGACTCCGATCCCGCATAGCTGGTGAGTGGGACAAAAGCGAGGGGCGCCTCCGAGCCGCCTTGTCGGTCAGAACCGAGAAAGACCAGCCAATAGATCAGGGCACCCATCAGGGCGATCGAGGACAATACGATGCCCCAGGTCGCCGCCGTCCCAAGTCCACGCTTCGAAAACGCCGGGTACGCGCCCGAATCGATTGCCCGCTTCAGACGGCTGAGGTCCAACAGCAGGTCGCCGGCTGACTGGTAGCGCAGCTCCCGATCCTTCTCGAGGCATTTCCGGATGATTCTTACCAGCTCGCTCGGGACGTCCAGCGGAAGCGGCTCTGGTTCGGCGTGCAGTATGTTCGCCATTGTCTGAGTCGCGGCGGACCCGGTAAACGGGCGATGTCCACTCACCAACTCATACAGCACAGCGCCGAGGCTGAATATGTCAGTCCGTGCATCCAGCTGCTGGCCGAGAACCTGTTCGGGGCTCATATAGTCGACGGTGCCCAGTACAACGCCTTGCTGCGTGGGCGTGGAGGTCGCCGCCCCGGAATTGACCCCCTGGTCTTCGCTCGGCCTGATCTTCGCGAGTCCGAAATCGAGTATCTTGACAACGCCGCGCGGGGTTACGATCAGGTTACCCGGCTTGATATCGCGATGAATGACTCCCTTCCCGTGAGCCTCGTCAAGAGCGTCGGCCAGGTGAGTCCCGATGTCCAGGATCGAAGTGATATCGCGCTGTTTTTCCGCGGCCCAATCGGACAGAACAGTGCCTTCGACGTGTTCCATCGCAATGAAGCGAATGCCTTGGGAATCGCCAATTTCATAGATGGTGCAGATGTTCGGGTGATTCAAGGCAGAAGCCGCCTTCGCCTCGCGGGTAAACCTGCTGGTCGCTTCGCGGTTGAGCGCACGGTCGGCATTGAGCACCTTTAACGCCACCGTTCGGTTTAGCCGAGTATCCCGCGCTCTGTAGACCTCTCCCATTCCCCCCGCTCCCAGCAGGGCAAGAACCTGGTAGGAACCGAGTTTGCGTCCTATTAGACCGGGAGACGAATCGCCCCCGTGGGTTCGGCTCTTTTGCTTACCGGTAATGATCAGCGGATCCTGCATTCTCCCCATTTCGGGTGATGTTCACTCCACAACTGGTGATTTTCGCTTCGCTGCGAATGGTTCAGGGTTATCCGCATTATAACAACCTCGCCGGAGAAGTTCCCGGCGACGAGAATCGGCTTCACGCGGCATGAAAGCGCCTGGATCCTCAGGGCGTCTGATCCGTCCCAAGGAGCCTCAGTGACCTCAAGGACCACAAGGACAACAAGGACTTAAAGACACTAGGCGCTGCCGTGGTTGTTGCCCTTGAGGTCCCTGAGGTCTATGCGGTCCTTGGGCGGGTCTTCCGAGCCTCCTTTACCCCTCGACTGCTCCCGCCGAGCCGCGCCAACGCTGGCGGCTTGACTGCCCGCACATCGATTCTGATAATAGTTTAGGCAATAACTTAGTTTTATTGATGAATCGGTGAACTTCCGCTCCGGCGGAAGCGTATTGTATCGATACGGACGTTCACCACCAGTTCTTAACCAACGCCGAATATCGCCAATAGCAAAGGTTAAATTGGCTGGATCGTGAGTCAGACGCTGCAAGCAACTACAGAACAGTCACTGGCCGCCCGATATGAGACCCTCATTCGCGTCTCGCAGGCAATCAGCGCGCACCGTGACTGCAAAGAATTGTTCCGAAATCTGGCAAGCGAACTGCGCTGTGTCGTTCAGTTCGACTACATCGCAGTCGTGATGTACGACGCGGCGACCCATAAGCTGAGCCTGAACTTGTTGGACGGGAGCGACCCCTATCGCGTGCTTCCGAAACCCGAGCTCGAGACCGAGGAGATGTTCGCGTGGTGGGTCTACCAGCACCAGCAGCCGCTCGTCATTCCTCAACTCAAAAAAGAAACTCGTTTCCCCCGTTTGGCGCGGTTCCTCATGAAGCACGGCATTCAGTCGACCTGTTCGATTCCTCTCACGACCGCGCATGGCCGGCTCGGCGCACTGGGCTTCGGCAGCATGGAGCCCTCCGCGTATTCCGACGAGGAGGTGCGCCTCCTGCGGATCGTCGCCGACGTGGTTGCCCTCGCGATTGACGGCGCCCGGAACTTCGAGGCCTCTCGCCGAGCCCGCGAAGAGCTGCAGCAAGAAAGAGACCGGCTGAAGCAACTTCTCGATGTGAATAGCGACATCGTTTTGGAACTTGCGCAGCTGAAAGATCAACTCGCTCAAGAGAAGTTGTACCTCGAAGACGAAATCCGCAGCGAGATGAACTTCGAGGACATCATCGGCGTAAGCCCGGCGCTCGGCCGGGTGCTGAAGCTGGCGGAGACGGTGGCGCGAACCGATTCGACCGTGCTCATTTACGGCGAGACGGGCACGGGAAAGGAACTGATCGCCCGCGCGATTCACAATCTCAGCCCCCGCCACGACAATTCTTTCGTGAAACTCAATTGTGCCGCCATTCCCACCGGTTTGTTGGAGAGCGAGCTATTCGGGCACGAAAAAGGTGCGTTCACCGGCGCCATCGTGCAGCGGATCGGTCGATTCGAGCTCGCCCACCGGGGGACTGTTTTCCTGGACGAAATCGGCGAGATCCCGCTCGAATTGCAGCCGAAGCTGCTTCGGGTCCTGCAGGAGCGCGAATTCGAGCGGCTGGGAAGCACGCGCACGCTTCGGAGCGACTCTCGGCTGATCGCCGCTACTAACCGGGACTTGGCCGCCATGGTGGAGAGGCAGGAATTCCGTGGGGATCTCTACTATCGGCTCAATGTCTTCCCGATACACATGCCTCCCCTGCGGGAGCGCCGTGCCGATATACCGCTTCTGGTTCGGCATTTTGCCGACCATTTTGCTCGCCGCATGAAGAAGTCGGTCGAAACGATCCACTCGGAGACGATGAAGGTATTGACGCAGTACCACTGGCCGGGCAACGTCCGGGAGTTGCAGAATGTCATCGAGCGGGCGGTGATTCTGTCCACGGGACCGGTCTTGAAAGTGCCGTTGTCCGATCTGAAAACCAGTGCGACGGCAAACGCTTCCACGAACGGGGGCACGCTTGAGGACGCCCAACGCAAACACATCCTGGCGGCTCTGGAGCAGACCAACTGGGTGTTGGGTGGCGCAAACGGCGCGGCGGCCCGGTTGGGGATGAAGCGCTCCACCCTCCAGTTCAGAATGCGCCGCCTCGGCATCTCCCGCCCCGCCAGGGGATAAAGTGGCTAAACCCTAAAGTGCAGCCCTCTGCCGCTGCAGTCCACATATTTCTGTTTTCCTGTCGATTTCGTGACCCGCCGTTCGATTGTTTGGCAGAGGACCAGAAGTCATGGTCGCGAGCAAGCAATCCGTCGTGCCAGCCGGTTGGCACACTGCCAGCCCGTTAGCATTTTCCCGTTGGCACCAGCGAGGCAACATGATCGACACGGCTCCTGTATCTGTCAGGCTGATAAAGCTTTTTGCGTCTGCCGGGGGTGCCAGCCAAGCTTGGCCCCCCGCTTGCAGCTACTGACGCCAAACAGGAGACGTAATGCTCAGAATCGCGATCAACGATACCGCTTCCGAACAGCGCTGGGTTCTCCAAGGACGACTCGCCGGACCTTGGATCCCCGAGTTGCAGCTTAACTGGGAGAAAAGACAAGAAGAACGGCGGGGACGCAAGTGCGTGGTTGATCTGAGTGAGGTGACGTTCATCGATGAAAGCGGGCAAGAGGTTCTCAAGGCGATGATGAAGGAGGGCGCGCAGTTCATCACCTGCGGCATGTGCACCAGGTATCTTCTGGACAAGCTCGGTCGGGCCCTCCGATCAAACGGACGCACCAGCTACGTCGTCAGTGACTGCGAAGATTTCAGCCGTGAGAATCGGTGAAAATCCGTGGTTGGACAACGGGCTTCTAAGTGATCGCGACGCAAGAAGTAAGGAGTTACTCATGGCGAAACGAATGATCCTGATGCTGGCTGTGACGGCCGTCTTCCTCGCGGCCCTCGGCTTTCTCAAATTCACGCAAATACAGCAGGCCATCGGGCAGGCAGCAGCCTTTCAACCACCCCCGGAAGCCGTGACAACCATCATCGCCCAGCAGGAGAGGTGGCCGAAGACGCTGAGCGCCATCGGCACCGTGGCTGCCGTCCAGGGCGTGACCGTCAGCGCTGATCTTCCAGGCATCGTTCAGAGGATCGGGTTCGAGTCCGGCGGCTCGGTGAACCAGGGGGATCTGCTCGTTCAACTCGATACCCAGCAGGAACAGGCTCAGCTGGTCGCAGCGGAGGCGGAGCGAGATCTGGCGATTCTCAACTATGACCGGATGGAAGGGCTGGTCAACCAGGGCGGGATCGCGCGAGCACAGTACGACCAGGCAGCTGCCGAGAAGAAGCGGACGGAGGCGAGAGTCGCGGAGATCCGGGCGACGATCGCCCGCAAGACGATCCTTGCGCCGTTCTCAGGGATTCTGGGGATTCGCCAGGTGAACCTCGGCCAGTATTTGTCGGGCGGCGATGGCGTCGTCTCCCTGCAGGCCCTCGATCCGATCTATGTGAATTTCGGGGTTCCGCAGCAGGACGCTCAACAGATGCATATCGGCCGCACGGTACGGGTTACCACCGGGAACCAGTCAGGTTCCAAATTTGTGGGACGGATCACAGCCCTCAATGCAGTGGTGGACGAGGCGACCCGGAACGCGCAGATCCAGGCGACGCTGTCCAATCCGCGCGGCACGCTGCGCCCGGGAATGTTTGTGGAAGTCGACGTCTTGCTGGGAGCGAGCCGTCCGGTGGTTTCTTTGCCTGCATCGGCGATCAGCTACGCACCGTACGGCGATTCTGTCTTCGTTGTCGACGAGCTCAAGGACCCGAAAGGCAAGACTTATCGCGGCGTTCGCCAGCAGTTTGTCACCCTCGGGGGCGCGCGGGGCGATCAGGTCGCTGTCCTCTCAGGGCTCAAACCAAATGAAGAAGTAGTGACTTCCGGGGCCTTCAAACTCCGTAACGGCGCGGCCGTGCTCGTGAATAACGAGGTTCAGCCCGCCAACAAGAAGTCTCCGAACCCGGAGGACAATTGAGATGCGGTTCACTGATCTTTTTATCAAGCGCCCGGTGCTGGCGACGGTTGTCAGCCTGGTCATCCTCATCGCGGGTTTACAGGCAATTCGTTCTCTGAGCGTGAGGCAGTACCCGCGCAGCGATATTGCGATCATCCGCGTTGCGACGGTTTACGTGGGCGCTAACGCGGATCTGGTGCGGGGCTTCATTACCACGCCGCTGGAGCGCGTAATCGCCAGCGCCGATGGCATCGACTACATGGAATCGTCGAGCGCCCAGGGGCTTAGCACGATCACCGTGCACCTCCGGCTCAATTACGACACCAACGCGGCGCTCACCCAAATCCAGGCGAAGGTCGCGCAGGTGCGCAACGACCTGCCGCCGGAGGCCGAAGCCCCGGTCATCGAACTGGAAACTGCGGATAATCAGTTTGCCGCGATGTACCTCGGCTTCTCATCCAGCAACCTCGATCAGAACCAGATCACCGATTACCTGACTCGAGTGGTGCAGCCCAAGCTGAGCGCCATCAGCGGCGTCCAGCGGGCGGACATCCTCGGCGACCGGACGTTCGCCATGCGGATCTGGCTGAAGCCGGTCCAGATGGCCGCGTTTGGCATCTCGCCATCCGCGGTGCGAGAGGCATTGGCCCGAAACAACTACTTGTCGGCGCTCGGACGGACGAAAGGCTCGATGGTCTCTGTAAACCTCGTCGCCAACACCGACCTGCGCACGCCGGAGGAGTTCCGTCAGTTGGTGGTCAAGCAGGAAAACGGCGTGGTCGTCCGGCTCGGCGAGATCGCGGACGTGGTCCTCGGCGCCGAGAACTACGAGGAAGACGTTCGATTCAACGGGGAGACCGCGACCTTCATGGGCGTCTGGATACTTCCGACCGCGAACTCGCTCGAGGTGATCGGGCGTGTGCGCGAGGCGATCCCCGAGATCCAGGCTCAATTGCCCGTCGGCATGAAGGCCGGTATTCCTTACGACTCGACCGAGTACATACAGAACGCGATAGATGAAGTACTAACCACCCTGATCGAAACCCTGTTGATCGTTATCTTCGTAATCTTTCTTTTCCTGGGATCGATGCGCTCGGTGCTCATCCCGGTGGTCGCTATCCCGATCTCGCTGATTGGCGCGGTTTTTCTCATGCTCCTCGCTGGCTTCACGATCAACCTGCTGACGCTGCTCGCGATCGTACTTTCCGTTGGACTCGTCGTTGACGACGCCATCGTCATGGTCGAGAACGTCGAGCGACACCTGCACAGCGGGAAGTCCGCATTGGACGCGGCGATCCATGGAGCCCGCGAACTGGTCGGTCCGATCATCGCCATGACCGTCACCCTGGCGGCGGTGTACGCACCGATCGGCATCCAGGGAGGCCTGACGGGCGCGCTCTTCCGCGAGTTCGCATTCACGCTGTCCGGAGCGGTCATCGTGTCCGGAGTAGTGGCGCTGACGCTTTCCCCGATGATGGGCGCCAAGCTGCTGCGCGCTGGAGACACGGAGCGCGGGTTTGCCGGCTGGATCAACCGCCGTTTCGACGGCGTGCGCTCCCGCTACAGCCGAACGCTGTCCGGAACGTTGAAGTACCGGCCGGTGGTGCTCACTCTCTGGTTGATCATAGGAGTCCTGATGGTCCCCTTCTATATGTTCTCCTCGCGTGAGCTGGCGCCGGCGGAGGATCAGGGGGTCGTCTTCGGGGTCTTGCAGGCGTCCGCCAATTCCACTCTCGATCAGACCAAGCTCTTCGCCGAAGAGGTCTACAAGGTATATAGCGCGTTTCCCGAAAGCGAGAGCATCTTCCAGATCACTTTCCCGACGGGCGGCTTCGGGGGCATGGTGACCAAGCCCTGGGACGAACGGGAAAAGACCGCGCAGGAGCTCCTGGTGG
>Ga0105092_10000370_pt1 | contig 23073 bp, 37 predicted proteins | sample PPLLak2March2015_FD_87021 | JGI IMG/M metagenome (GOLD analysis project Ga0105092, IMG submission 87021) | Freshwater sediment microbial communities from Prairie Pothole Lake near Jamestown, North Dakota, USA - PPLs Lake P7 Core (1) Depth... | ecosystem: Environmental > Aquatic > Freshwater >... | reverse complement strand
TTGATGAAGATCACGCTGCAACTCTTTGCGAAAGCTGGAATCGCGACGCGCCTGCGCGTAAGCTCGCTCTAACTCCGTGAGCGCCGGCATCAGCGTTTCCGCCACGTAGCGGCCGCCGAAGGGACCGAAATGGCCCCATCGATCAGGCACCCTTGGCAGCAGCAATGAATTCCTTGAGCTTCCCATGATCTTTGATACCCGGGCGCGCTTCGACGCTACTGCAAACGTCGATACCGTAGGGACGCACCCGGCGAACCGCCTCAGCCACGTTCCCGACGTTTAATCCGCCGGACAGAATCAGTTTTTCTGTATTCAATCCTTCCAACCACTCCCAGGGAAATGCCGTGCCGGATCCGCCGTACCCCGACGACCACGAATCGAGCAAGTAGAAATCCGCCGGGAACAGTTCCATGCCTTCCAGGGATTTTCTTTCTTTTACTCGAAACGCCTTGATGACTTTGAGCGGCCAGTCTCGACAATACTCCCCGCTCTCTTCTCCGTGAAATTGTAAACCGCTATACGCCTGCCGCCCGCTCGCGTGTTTCCCGTAGGCGATGACCTCATGAACCCTCTCTTTCGGCTCGTTAACAAACAGGGCGACGTTGCATGATCCTTCCGGCAACTGATGCAGAATAGCGCCCGCTTCCCTCGGCGTTATGCTGCGGGGACTCGGGGGATAAAAATTAAATCCTAAGGTATCCGCGCCGAATTCGAGCGCCACCTGGGCGTCGGCCAGATTGGTGATGCCGCAGACCTTGACTTTAGTCATGGCGATTCATTCAGCAGGGCGAGGACTAACGGCTACTTTTCCAATAGCTGCTGAAGCTTCTTACCGGGCTGAGCCGCGCGCATGAGCGCTTCGCCGATCAAAAAGACGTGTATGCCCAGGTTCTCGACGCGCCGGATCTGCTCCACCGTATCGATGCCGCTCTCGCACACCGCCTGCGCGCCCGGGGGCAACAGTGGCGCCAGGGTTTCCGTCGTAACCAAGCTCACCTCGAAGGTCTTTAGATCCCGGTTGTTGATGCCCACCAGTTTTGCTCCGGCCCCCAGCGCGGCATAGAGCTCCGCCGGGGAATGGACTTCGATCAGCGCGTCCAAGGATAGTGCCGTAGCCTGCTCGCAGAGTTCCCGCAGCAAACTCGACTCGAGCAAAGCCGCAATCAATAACACCGCATCGGCCCCATAGCTTCGCGCTTCGGTCAACTGGTACGGATCGATGATGAAGTCCTTGCGTAGCAAAGGCAAATCTACCGCGCCCCGAATCTGCTCCAGATGCGAAAGACTACCCTGGAAAAACCGTTCCTCGGTTAGAACAGAGATGGCGCGGGCTCCGTGTCTAGCGTAGTCTTTGGCGATCTCCACGGGTTGGCAATTCTCCCGAATTAACCCTTTTGAAGGGGAGGCACGCTTCACTTCGGCAATGATCCGCCGCGAGCTGCCGCTCAAACTCCTGACGAAACCACGGGTGGGCATGTGAAACAACGGCCGCTCCCGTAAGACCGACGCGGGCATTTTTCGTCGCCGTTCTTCGACTTGCGCCTTAACATGCTCAACGATGGTGGAGAGAAATTCAGCCATGGGAGCCTAAGTCGCGTTGCTCATTCGCACCAGCCCTTCAAGCTTCTGTTGCGCCTTGCCGGAATCAATTGATTCCGCAGCCAAGCGCACGCCCTCGGCTACCGAAGCAACCGTACCGCTGACGTAGAGGGCGGCGCCGCTATTGAGCAAGACCACATCCCGGTTAGCCCCTTTTTTCCCTTGCAACACGGCCCGCACGACAGCCGCGCTTTCTTCCGCGCTGCCGCCGCGAAGATCCTCCAGACGACATTTCTTGACTCCCACCGCTTCAGGCTCGAACACGTACTCCGTCACCACGCCGTCGCGCAGTTCAGCAACCTGGGTCGGACCACAGAGGGAGATTTCGTCCAACCCTTCATTGCCGTGAACAACCATGGCGCGCACGCTGCCGAGGTTTTTCAACACATGGGCGATCGTTCCGATCAACGCGCCGCTATAGAGACCCATGAGTTGATGGGTCGCCATGGCGGGATTGGTCAAGGGCCCAAGCAGATTGAAAATCGTGCGGATACCGATGTCGCGACGCGGCTGCACAGCGTATTTCATGGCTTCATGAAGTAAAGGGGCGAACAAGAACCCAATGCCGATCTTTTCGATGCAGGCCTCGACGCGCTCCCTGGGTGCGTCCACCTTAACCCCCAAGGCCGCAAGCACGTCCGCGCTCCCCGATTGACTGGACACCGAGCGATTCCCGTGCTTGGCGACATGAACCCCGGCGCCGGCCAGTACAAACGCACAGGTCGTGGAGATATTGAAGGTCCCTTTCTGGTCGCCACCGGTACCGCAAGTGTCGACGACGGTTTTAGAGCGGACGTTGACGCGATGGGCCTTCTCGCGCATCACCCGCGCCGCTCCGGTAATTTCCTCTACCGTCTCGCCTTTCATTCTGAGGGCGGTGAGAAAAGATGCCACCTGCAAAGGCGTGGCCTCTCCGGTCATGATCTCGTTCATGAGCGAGATCATTTCCGCTTCAGAGAGATTTACGCGGTTGACCAGCTTTTCGATGGCTTCCCGAATATTCATCTTCGCCCGCAAAGTTTACTGACGGGTGGCAAATGCCTTGGTAAAGTTTTCCTTGGTCTTTAAGATCTCCGCGATCTTTTCCGCCTCGTCGCGTGAACTGTATTGGCCGACGCGGACACGATACCAAAGCTTCCCCTGATTGCGCCCCTCCGTCAAGTAGGCGTTGTAACCTTTATTCTTGAGCCTATCAACCCAGATTTGCCCAGATTTTTCATCTGGAAAGGCATTGACCTGCACGTACCACGCTTTGCCCGGCTCCCTCGGTTCGACATGATGCGATGGTGGAGCTGGATTCGGCTTAGTGGCGCCGGCCTTTTCCTCGACCTTCAGCGACGTCGATGTCGCATTTTCCCGGCCCTTGAGTTTGCCCTCTTTCGGTTCTGGTTTGATTGCTTTCTCCGCTTCTTTCGGTTCGTCCGCTTTTTCTTCCAGCAAAGGCGCGGCGCGGGACGATTTTCCAAGCGTGTCGTAGAACGTCAATTCTTCTTTGGCCTGGCCGGCGCCGGAGGCACCGCCGCTTTGCGTCGAGGGCTTGACGGGAATTTTAATCAATGGTTCCTCGGGCCTGGCTGCTTTTCGCTCTTCGATTCCCCTGCCAACAACAATGCCTAACAAAAAAATCAGCAGCGAAGCCAGAGTGAACGCGCCGCCGAGCAACGCCATCTGGCCGCGACTGAAATAAAACCGCTTATCCTTATATCTTCGATTCTCCGCCATCGAAAACATCTCCGGAGTGTATCACACAGGCCCCGGCCATTTTTGGAATCCTACTCTAAACGGGAAGCCATCTTCATGGGTGCTGCGACTCCTAAAATTTCCAGGCCTCGACGAATCGTCTTTTGAACATTCTCCACCAACAAAAGCCGCGCCTCGCTTAATTCTTTATCGTCCGATAGCACCCGAAAGCGATTATAATAGCGGTGAAACTCGCCGGCCAGATCGAGCAGGTAAAAGACCATGCGATGCGGTTCCAACTCGCGCACGCTGTCTTCCAAAACCTCGTTGAATTGGACCATCTTGCGAATCAGCTCCATCTCCTCTCGCAGTTCCAGCCGCTCCAGCTGAACCGGCTGAGCATCATGAACGGCCTCCTCCAACAGACCGCTCCGGTGCGCCTGCTCGAAAATGCTAGCGACCCGCGCATGGGCATATTGCACGTAAAAAACCGGGTTCTCACTCGACTGGCGTTTGGCAAGCTCCAGATCAAAATCGAGATGGCTGTCGGATTTGCGCATCAAGAAGAAAAAACGTGCCGCATCGGGTCCGACCTCCTGTAAGACCTCCTCCAGAGATACGAACTCGCCGGTCCGTTTGCCCATACGCACCGGCTCGCCGCCGCGCGTAAGCTGCACCATTTGGACCAGGACGACCTGCAATACGTTCGGGTCATAGCCCAATCCCCGTATCGCCGCCTTCAAGCGCGGCACATAGCCATGATGATCTGCACCCCAGACATTAATAAGTTTATCAAAATGGCGCTCGAATTTGTTCCTATGATAAGCGATGTCGCTGGCAAAATAAGTAAGCTCGCCATCGCTTTTCACCACCGTTCGGTCTTTATCGTCGCCAAACGACGTCGACCTGAACCACTCCGCCCCGTCCTGAATATATAGCAGGCCGCGTGCTCGCAGGAGATCCATTGAAAGAACCACGTCGCTGCGCCCGCCCGGCCGTGCCTGCCGCAGTTCCTTCTCTTCACTGAAAAAACGATCGACCCGAATGCCGAACTCGCCCAATTGATTGCGGATGGTTTCGAGTAGCGAATCGCTGCCGTATTGGCGGAAGAAACCCACCGCTTCTTCTTGGGATACTCTTAGATATTTGTCCCCGCTTTGTTGCTTTATTTCGGCGGCGATCTCCTTGACATAGTCTCCCGGATAACCTTCCTCGGGAAAGTCAACTGGTTCACCGAAAAGCTCGCGATAGCGGGCGTAGATGGAAAGCCCGAGATTCTCCATCTGCCGGCCCGCGTCGTTGACGTAGTATTCCCGCTCGACCTTGAAGCCGACCGCCTCATGCAGCCGCGCCAATACATCGCCGATTACGGCCACACGTCCGTGACCGACATGGAGCGGCCCGGTGGGATTGACGCTGGCCAACTCGACTTGAACTTTCCGGCCTCGGCCGATATCGAGATTGGCTTCTTTCCCTTCTGCAAGTTCCCGCAATCGCTGGTAATAGAACTTGGACGAAAAAGTAAAGTTCAAAAAACCCGGTCCGGCGATCTCCTTGCGCGCGAGAATACCTTCGGGGTCTTCGAGATTTTTAAGAAGGATCTCGGCGATGACGCGCGGCGGTTTCTTGACCTTTGGCGCCCAGAGCATCGCCACGTTCGTAGCAAGGTCGCCAAACTCCCGTTGTTTGGGCGGCTCAAGAAGCAAAGGGGGGAGATCTGTTGAGTTCAGCTCTCCCCCCTTCGCAACTTTTTCAATAGCTTGGGTTAAAAGCTCTCTAAGGTGACTTCGCATTACGGCTCGTAATTAGTTATCAGTGGCTCCAGGCCTACTCCCGGCCCCATCCAAGCGGCTTTTCCACGCAATTTGAGAGAAAATTCACTGATGGCAGGGAAACTCTAACTAAAGCATTTATAATGGCTTTCTATGTGCAAAGTCAATAAGAGAGTTGGCCACCGAGGCTTTTGACCGGAGGAGGCGATTAAGCAGGGTCTTTCGAAGGCCGTCCACCCGAAGTGCGTTCAAGCCTATCCTCAATCTCTCCGAGATAAGCGGCTAGCGTGTTTCCGGACTGCTCGACCACCGAGCGCAAATCGCGTTCGAGCTCGTCTAGCTTTCCCAACACTCCGGTTTTCAATTCGTCGCTTTTTTGCGCCACGCTACGCAGTTCGCTGTCCAAAAACGCGCGCAATTGGCTGAAACGGGAAGCCTCCGCCTGATCGGCAAGTTCCCGTTGGGCTTGCAGCTCGCGCGCGTAACGCCGGCTTTCGATCAGCACGGACGACTGCAAATAAACCACGTAGACGAGGAACAAGAGCGTAAGCACGGCGATGAGTCCTAGCAGAACTAGACCGAGCGGCGCCTCCACTTTAGCCAAAACCACCGACAGCGTTGTCGGTGTCACAAACGCGTTCCAATTGATGGCCGTGAAAACCGCCACGGCGACAAGCACAGCCAGGATCAGCAATGTGCGCAGATACATACAGACCTCCCTCGATAAGCAAGCTTCGCGTTAGCGTCACGGTTGAGTCGCGGTCGGATCGTCAAGCTTGAGTTCCCGGCGGGAAAAGGCATTCGACGTCGTTAAATTTAAGATCACACAAGCTCGCGATGTGCCGTTCAGCACAACCGTCCAGCGGTGTGAGGCCTCAGCCGCACGCCTAAGACAACGACAAAAATTTAGCGGGAACGTTTTCTACCAGAAACAAAGATCCGGAAGCGAAAAAACGAACGCCTTCTGCGTGCGCCGCCCGAGCATCCACCACGACGATCGCAGGAACCGGGTCGCGTCTTTTTCCGACGGCTATCGCCTCATTCAAAAATGGACTGAGATGGACATACTGACGATCCCGCGGCTTTAAACCGCCGCGCAAAATCGACTGGGCGAGGTCCCGTGCGGTCCCGTAATAAAGCTCTGCTGGTGGCTCCGCAGGTTCAATGCCGAGATTGACTGGGAAAGAGTGGCCGTAAGTGGCGCGAACCTTTCCTTCCTTCAATTCAAAGCGTTTCTTTTCCGGTCCGGTAACGAGATCCTGGATTTGTTCCTCGGTGACTTCCTGAAATCGCTCCACCACGGTGTCGACTACCGCCCGCCAGGAGGCAAAGCCGTAGGCGTCGAGCTGGAGCGGATATTCCTTAGGCCGATGACGTAAGAGATAGCTAAGAAAACGCGAGACGCGTTCCTGTGGAAACACCATCGCCCGCTCTTTCAGTGGCCCTTCTTTTGGCCCGTGATTAGATCGAAAACGTTGCAAGCGATGCCGGTCGCCTCGTATCCGTCAAGTTTGGTGGCTTGAGCGATGGAGAACAATTGATAAGCCAGTGCGCTGAAAGGAACCGGCACCTCCATCTCGCGAGCCATGTCCAATCCGAAACCAACATCTTTAGGCATCCATGACTTGCGGGGCTTGTACTTTCGACTAACGACGATCTCGCAGATACGATCGATCGCTTCCGATTTTTGCTGGGAATTCTTCAAAACCGCGTAAAAAGTCTCTTCGTTCACGCCCCCTTTCTTGAGCCAAGCGAAAATCTCGGCAAGCCCCAAGTGTTGAATCGCTGCGAACATCGCCATCGCGTTTTTGACCAGCTTGGCGTTGCCCAGCTCGCCGACATAAACGATCTTTGTCCCCATCGCCCCAAACACAAGCTGATGGTGATCAAACAGTTCTTTCGATCCCGAGATCCATAGCGACAGCGTTCCCGCCGCCGCGGCTTCTTCCACGCCCCCGGCAGAACCATCGAGAACCGTCCACTCTTTTTGCTGCAGCTCGGCATTGACTCCAACGATGGTCTTTTTGTCGATACTACTGAAATCGACCCACAGCCTGGCGCCACCGGTGGCCTCGTGCAAGCCCCCCGAGCCTAGCGCGACCGCGCGCACCGCTTCATTGTACGGCAGCATCGAAAGCACCATCTCACACGATTCGGCCAGCGCCTTGGGCGACTCCTTGAAAAGCGCCCCCTGTTCTTCCAATCCCCGCGCCTGCTCCCGACGCAAATCATGAACCGCCACGCGGTAGCCCGCTTTGATCAAGTTTGCCGCCATCCCACTGCCCATGCCGCCGGTGCCGATAAACCCCAATGTTTTCATATAGCTCCTTTAACGATGCTTGATGGCTCTCGCTCAATCGATGATGCGCACCCCTTCCGGCCACAGCACCAATACGATAGTATCGCCAATTGCCCGTGGCTCATGGACCGATTGCGGATCCAAAAAAACCACATCGCCTTCGACGTATTCTCCAGTTTCATCGGCGATCTTGCCTTTAAGCACGAGATAGAACTCGCCGCCGATGTGCTCGTGTTTCAGAAACGCATCCGATGCATTTGCCGCGATTCGATACAGAACCAACTCGCGCTTCCCTTCACGCGCCAAGCGGGACATGGCAAGACCGTTGCCGAAGTCCCGCCACGATAGTCGATCCAAACCATCGGCATCTAGATTAATGCGGAGAATATCGTTGAGCGATCGACGCAGCACGCGCGGATGTTTCCTTCCCACGCGCCTAAATATCACGACCGTCGAACGAACAAAAGCTCGCCCTCACTGACGCAGGGATTCAAACGTGAATACGGCGGCGAGGCGTCCGGAGAATATTAGAAGCGGGAGATCGGCGGACCAAGCGGCGCCACGCGTCTAAATTTGGTTTTGTGTTGGCGGTTAAATAGTGGACCAAAGGCGCTAAACCGTCGCGGCTTTTCCTTCGGCGCTGGCTGCTCTCCGTGATCGCCTACGTCTAGCTTTTCGTCCCCCAGACGGAGGCACGGCATCTTCTCCGCTGCCAACCAACTCGATCAGGGAAATCGGCGCCGCGTCCCCGCGTCGCCGGCGAACCTTGATGATCCTGGTGTAGCCGCCGGGACGCTCCTTGAAGCGCGGCGCCAGGGTATCGAACAACTTGCGCACGATTGCTTTATCGTAAACAATTCCGAGAGCCTGACGCCTGGCATGTAAGCTGCCCTGTTTGCCCAACGTAATCACGCGATCAACCCAACGTCGGACCTCTTTCGCTTTTGGATCCGTGGTTTGAATCCTCTCGTCGCGCAGCAAAGAGGTGATAAGATTACGCATCAGCGCCCATCGATGGCTGGAGGTTCGATTGAGTTTTCTGCCTGACTTTAGGTGACGCATGAGTTATGCCGATTCCTTCTCGCTGGCGCGTTTGCGGCTCTCGATCTCTTCGCGGGCAGGGAAATGATCGATCTTCATGCCGAGCTCGAGCCCCATTTCACGAAGAATTTCTTTGATTTCGTTGAGCGATTTATGGCCGAAATTTTTGGTCTTCAACATCTCCTGCTCGGTTTTCTGCACCAGCTCACCGATATATTTGATATCCGCGTTTTGCAGGCAGTTCTGCGAGCGGACGGAAAATTCCAATTCGTCCACACTGCGGAAAAGGTTATCGTTCAAGGGAATTGCGGGTCCATCCTCGCGCTTCTCCTGGCGTGGTTCGTCCTGAAAGTTGACGAAAATCCCGACCTGGTCTTGGAGAATCTTCGCTGCATAGGCCATAGCGTCTTCGGGGTTGACGCTGCCATCGGTATGCACCTCGAAAACCAGACGATCGTAGTCGGTCCGCTGAGCCACACGGGCGTTAGTCACGGTGAAATTGACCTTCTGAATCGGCGAAAAAACCGCGTCGATAAAAATCGTATCGACCGGCGCTCCCTCTTCTTTGTTCCGCTCCGCGGGGACATAGCCGCGACCTAGTCGGACCGTCATCTCGGCTTCCAATTTGGCGTCGCGCGATAGGGTGGCGATCTTGTGTTCAGGGTTCAAGATTTCCACGCTGGGCGGCGCGACAATGTCTTTTGCCTGCACCGTCCCGGGCCCCTTGGCCTCGATTTTGAGCGTCTGCTGCTCTCCATCATTGAGCCGAAGCCGCACCTCTTTTAGATTGAGGATGATATCGGTGACGTCTTCCGTAACCCCGGGGATGGTGGAGAACTCGTGGAGAATCCCTTTGATACGGACGGCGACGATCGATGCGCCCATGAGGGAGGAAAGCAGGATCCGGCGCAGAGAATTGCCAATAGTCTGGCCGAACCCGCGCTCAAAGGGTTCCGCGTAGAACTTTCCATAAGTCGAAGTCAGCGACTTCTCGTCGATTTCCAGTTGCTTGGGTTTGATCAGATCCGTCCAATGCCGATACATCGTAGACATAGCCTCTCCCATATTCGAAAACTACTTCGAATATAACTCGACAACCAATTTCTCGTTAATGGGCATCGTGACGTCGCTGCGCGCGGGCATTAACTTCATCCGCCCGCTACACGCATCCCGGTCTAGTTCAGCCCATTCGGGCACGCCGCGACGTTGTGCCCCCTCCATTGCGGTCAACACCCGCGCCATCTGCCGACTCTGCTCTTTGACGGAAACTTCGTCCCCCACGCGCGCAAAGTAAGACGGAATATTGACTCGCTTCCCGTTGACCAGGATATGGCCGTGCCGAATCAATAATCGCGCTTCTGCTCTGGAACTGGCAAAACCCAGCCGATAGACAACGTTGTCCAACCGCCGCTCCAGCAAAACTAACAACGCCTCTCCGGTAATGCCCTTCTCACGGCTGGCCCGCGCAAACGTCCGGCGAAATTGCTTTTCCAGCAGGCCGTACATGCGTTTCAACTTTTGCTTCTCGCGCAACTGAATGCTGTATTCTGAGAACTTGGGCCGCTTCTGGCCATGCTGCCCCGGCGGATAGTTGCGCCTTTCGATGGCGCACTTATCCGTGTAACAACGCTCTCCCTTTAGAAAGAGTTTGAGGTTTTCTCTTCGGCAAAGCCGGCAAACAGATTCTGTGTATCTAGCCAATCCTTCCTCCCTATCACACTCGCCTTCGCTTTGGCGGACGGCACCCATTATGGGGAATCGGGGTTACATCTTTGATCAGGCTGATGTTGATGCCCGCAGACTGAAGCGCCCGCAAAGCCGACTCTCTTCCAGCGCCCGGGCCCCGGACAAAGATCTGAACGGTTCGCAGGCCGTGATCCATCGCCTTTTTGGCGGCACTATCGGCTGCCTGTTGGGCGGCGAACGGCGTCCCTTTCCGCGAGCCTTTGAATCCCATACTTCCCGCGCTTGACCAGGAAATCACATTGCCTTGATAGTCCGTAATCGTCACAATCGTGTTGTTGAAGGTCGAATGAATGTGAACCACGCCTTCGGCTATGTTCTTCCGTCCCCGCTTTTTACGACCGGCCCTGTCAGCAATCTTTGGCTCGGCCTGACCTTCAGACTTTTTCTCTTGTTTTTCTTCGTCATCGGCTTTTGCCATATGGTTCTCCTGATCGGATTAACCCTTCGATGGAGCGGGCTTCTTTCCCGCGACGGTTTTGCGCGGCCCCTTGCGCGTACGGGCGTTGGTGTGGGTCCGTTGGCCGCGCACCGGCAGGTTCTTGCGATGACGCAGGCCCCGATAAGATCCCATATCAATGTGACGCTTGATATTCACCGACACATCGCGCCGCAGATCACCCTCGACTTTGTGTTGCTGATCTAGAATTTGACGGATTTTGACAACGTCCTCGTCCGAGAGATCATCGCTCTTCAGGTCAAAGACGATGCCCGCTTGCTCGAGGATTTTTCGTGAGGCGCTTCTGCCGATGCCATAAATGTAGGTGAGCGCAACTTCCATTCTTTTGTTTCTTGGGAGATCGACTCCTGCGATGCGGGCCATATTTTCTCCTCTTCTTTAAGCCCTAGGGCTCAAACCATCTAACCTTGTCTCTGTTTGTGCTTGGTGTTAACACACAACACTCGCACAACTCCCTTTCGCCTTATGATTTTGCACTTGTTGCAGATTCTTTTTACGGACGCTCTAACCTTCACAACGCCGACTCCTGTTCTAGCGCTCCCGAAAGACGATCCGCCCCCGGGCCAAGTCGTAGGGAGACAATTCAATCTTGACCTTGTCCCCGGGCAAGATCTTGATGTAGTGCATCCTCATTTTCCCCGATATATGAGCGAGGACTTTATGTCCGTTGTCCAACTCCACCCGGAACATCGCGTTGGGTAAGGTCTCCAACACTTTCCCCGTCACTTCGATGGCATCTTCTTTAGGCATACAATTTTCGGCTACTCGACTGAATAAACACTCGGCTATAATTTGCTTAAGATAAACGGGCCGTTTTCTGTGACGGCCACCGAATGTTCGAAATGCGCCGCAAGGCTGCCATCTCTAGTAATCGCAGTCCAGCCGTCTTCTTTAATTTCAACTTCGTAACCTCCGGCATTGACCATAGGCTCAATGGCCAGAACCATACCCTCCCGCAATCGAACTCCTCGATCCGGCTCGCCGTAGTTCGGCACCGGCGGCTCCTCATGCAGCTTCTTGCCAATGCCATGACCGACAAAGGCCCGGACCACCGAGTAGCCTGCGTTCTCTGCGGTTTGCTGAACCGCAAAGCCGAGGTCGCCCAGCCGCTTCCCTGCATGGAGTTGATCGATACCGTTGTAGAGCGCCTGCTCGGTCACTCCCATCAGTCGTTTGGCTTCCTCGCTCACCTTCCCCACGCCAACCGTTACAGCCGAATCGCCGTAGAAGCCATCGTAAATCACCCCGTAATCAAGACCAACGATATCTCCCTCACGTAGCGCTCGATGCGACGGAATGCCATGCACAATCTCTTCGTTGATCGATACGCAAAGACAGCATGGAAAAATTCTCCCGGCAACGCTGTAGCCCTTAAATGCCGGGACGGCCTTTCTTTTGAGCGTCAGCTCCTCCGCCAAGGCGTCCAATTCGAGCGTCGTTATCCCGGGGGCCACCCTGTGTTTGAGCTCTTCCAAAACCTCCGCAACAATTACGTTCGCCCGCCTCATGATGTCGATCTCTCGAGGCGATTTGAGCGCAATCACGTCCCCGGATCTCCCAGAGCCTTAATCATACGGTTTTGGATATCCTCTACTTTTCCAACACCGTCGATCTCCCGCAATATCCCCCGTTGCCGGTAATAATCGACCAGGGGTAGGGTCTGCGTATCGTAGACATCCAGACGCGCCCTGACGGTTTCCTCACGATCATCATCCCGTTGAAGGAGCTCGCCGCCGCAGCGATCGCAAACATCCTCCTGCTTCGGAGGATCAAGGCTCCGATGGTAGGGTGACCCGCAGACTTTGCAGGTTCGTCGCCCGGCAAGCCTTTCAACAATTAATCCAGGGGGAACCTGCACCAACAACACGCGATGCAGCGCTAATCCCATTTTCGTCAATATCTCTTCGAGGCTTTGAGCCTGCGGAATTGTCCTGGGGAAACCATCCAGTATAAAGCCCTTTTGGCAATCGTTTTGTTTCAACCGCTCGGCGACGAGCTTTACGATCACGCTATCCGGCACCAATGCCCCACGATTGATATATTCGGCGGCTTCTTTGCCCACTGGACTTTGGTCGGCGACCGCCTTCCTAAGAATATCGCCCGTCGATACTTGACAGGCTTCGAACTCTTCCCGCAAGAGTTTCGCCTGAGTTCCTTTCCCTGCGCCCGGAGGCCCCAGCAAAACGACGCGTAGGCCGGCCAATCTCTAGCCCCTTCTCCCTCGCAGACGTCCTCGCTTCATGAACCCCTCATAATTGCGGGTAATCAAATGCGTCTCCATCTGGGCCACTGTATCCAGCGCAACGCCGACCACGATCAACAACGCGGTTCCACCGAAATAGAACGGCACATTGAACTGCTGGATCAAGAGCGTCGGTAAAAGAGCCACGATGGAAATATAAATCGCCCCACCGAGGGTGATGCGAGAAAGAACCCGGTCGATGAATTCCGCGGTTTTTTGCCCCGGTCTGATGCCGGGGATATAACCGCCAAATTTTTTCATGTTTTCCGCAACATCCACGGGATTGAAAACGACCGCGGTATAAAAATAAGCAAAGAAAATGATCAAGATCACGTACACCGAATCGTGAAGCCATTGCCCCGGACTCAGCATGCCGGCCATCGATTGAACCCAAGGGTATGGAGCAAACTGAGCGACAGTAGCGGGAAATATCAGTATCGACGAGGCAAAGATCGGGGGAATCACCCCTGCAGTATTGATCTTCAACGGCAAGTGAGAACTTTGTCCCCCGTACATCTTTCGCCCCACGACCCTTTTGGCGTACTGAACCGGGATGCGTCTCTGCCCTCGTTCCATGAAAATGATGACTCCCACGATGACTACGGTAAAAACCAGCAGCAGCAACGCCACCAGCACTCCCAATTCACCCTCACGAATAAACTGAAACGTTGTAGTAATCGCCGACGGTAGCCGAGCCACGATGCCGGCGAAGATGATCAGGGAAATACCGTTGCCGATTCCCCGTTCGGTGATTTGCTCCCCCAGCCACATAATGAAAGCCGTGCCGGAAGTCAGTGTAATCACAGTCATCAGGCGAAACCCCCAACCGGGATCTAAAACAATGGCTGAGCCTCCGGGACCCCGTGTCCCCTCCAGTCCGAAGCTAATCATGAGTCCCTGAACGATCGACAAAACCACAGTTCCGTAACGTGTATATTGAGTGATTTTTCGCCGTCCCGCCTCACCCTCCTTCGAGAGCCTCTCAATGTAAGGAAAAACCACCGTTAGCAACTGAAGAATGATCGACGCGCTGATGTAGGGCATGATCCCCAGAGAAAAAACCGAAAACTGTTCCAGGGCACCGCCGGAGAAAAGATTGAACAGTCCGAAAATTGTTCCCTTGACTTGTTCAAAATAAGCCGCCAGCGCCTGGCGATCGATACCTGGCGTGGGAACGTGAACGCCGAGCCGATAAACGGCCAACATCGCCAGGGTAAAGAGCACCCGACGCCTGAGCTCGGGAATCCTCGATGCGTTCTGGAAGCCGCTAAGCATGAACGTTTAACAACTCCAATGTGCCGCCGCAGGCTGCTATTTTTTCTCTAGCTTTGGCGGATGCTCCATGGGCCTTGACTGTCAACGGCTTGGTAAGCCCGCCGGCTCCGAGTATCTTCACCTTCGGGTTCTTACCACGCAGAAATCCTTTTTCGGCCAGGAGCTCCGGGGTAACTTCGCTCCCCGATGGAAAGGCTTCCAACTGATCCAAATTAATCACCTTCATTTCAACTCGAAAAGGGTTGTGAAATCCGCGCTTGGGAAGACGCCGTTGCAACGGCATTTGCCCGCCCTCGAACCCGGGACGGGTCCCTCCCCCTGACCGCGCGCCTTGACCCTTGTGGCCCCGGCAAGAAGTTTTCCCGTGGCCGGATCCGTCTCCACGACCAACGCGCTTGCGTTTCTTGTTGGAACCCTGTGCCGGTCTTAAATCAGAGAGTTTCATTTCAGCGAATCTCCGCCAATATTTTCCCGCGCCGGTCGGCGATCTCCTCAGGAGCGCGCAAATCTTTCAGCGCTTCAAACGTCGCCTTGACCATGTTATGCGGATTATTGGAACCGAGACACTTGGTTAAGACGTTTTGAATCCCTGCAGCTTCGACAACCGCCCGCACGCCCCCACCGGCAATAACCCCTGTTCCGTCAGACGCCGGCTTGAGAATGACGTAACCCGCGCCGAATCTTCCACTCACCTCAAACGGTATGGTTCCTTCCATGACGGGAACACGAATCAAATGTTTCTTGGCTTGTTCGAGCCCTTTTCGTATCGCTTCGGGTACTTCGTTCGCTTTCCCCATTCCATAACCGACAACGGCGTGGTTATCTCCGACTACGACCAGCGCGCTGAAGCTGAATCGCCGTCCGCCCTTGACGACCTTGGCCACCCGGCTGATGTGAACCACTTTCTCTTTCAAGTCTAAACCCTGCGGATCAATCCGTTCCAAAAGCAACCTCGCCTCAATTGACTGTACTGTTAAAATTCCAATCCGCCTTCACGAGCGCCATCAGCAATCGCCTTGACCCGGCCGTGAAAGAGAAACCCGTTGCGATCGAAAACCACACGGGTAATGTTTTTTTCTTTACAGATTTTGGCCAATGCCAGTCCAATCAGCTTGGCGGCCTTTACCCCCTTGCTGTTTCCGACCTGGCCTGCCAAACCTTTAGCGAGCGTCGAAACCGACGCCAAGGTCGCGCTTCGATCGTCTGAAATAACCTGCGCGTAGATGTGTTTATTGCTCTTGAACACACAAATGCGCGGTCGCTCGTCCGTCCCCATTACCTTTTTGCGAACCCGTTCCTTTCTCAGCTCGCGGGCAAAGTTCCTTTGCTTATTCGCCATCGGTACTCAACCTCTACTAGGAGCCCCCGGCAGAACCAACCGCCTTTCCAGCCTTGCGCCGGATGACTTCTTCGCGATATTTGACCCCTTTGCCTTTGTAAGGCTCAGGCGGCCTGAGCCCGCGCAACTTTGCCGCAGCTTCTCCCAGCAACTGGCGGTCGGCGCTGCTCAGGGTGACGATGACCTGTCTTTCGACCGTAGCCGTCACACCCGCGGGCAGGGGAAAAACCACTGGATGAGAAAAACCCAAGGTGATATGGACCTCCTGCCCCTTGACCTCCGCGCGATAACCGACGCCGTTGATCTCCAGCACTCGAACAAAACCCTGACTCACACCCTGAGCCATATTGGCGATCAACTTTCGGGTAAGTCCATGCAGAGCGCGAACGTTGCGCTCCTCTCCCTCTCGCTCAACGCGCACGACATTGCCTTCAACTCTTACGCTGACCCCCGGCGGAACGGCCGTTTTGAGTTTTCCCTTCGGCCCTTCTAAACAAACTTCCCTGGGCTCGACCGCTACCTTTACCCCGCTTGGGATCGTAATGGGTAGCTTTCCAATACGCGACACAATACACCTCGCTTTAAACTACCACACCGAGCAGATGAGTTCTCCCCCGACTCTTGCCTTCAGGGCTTCTCGATCCACCATGATACCCTTCGGCGTCGACAGAATGTTTATTCCCAACCCCTTGCGAATTGGCGTCACGGCCTGCGCTCCGACATAGACCCTGCGGCTTGGGCTGCTGACGCGCTTGATGCCGATAATCACCGGACGATTTTCCCGGTCGAACTTCAGTTGGACCAGCAGCGCCTCACCGGCACCTTGTGAATCTTTTACCTTTTTGGATTCTCTTAAATAGCCCTCTTCGATCAGGACCTTGATGATGGCTTCCTTCACCCGGGACCACGGGATCGCGACTTTTTGATGCCGCGCCCGGGAGGCGTTACGGATGCGAGTGAGCATATCGGCGATCGGATCGGTCATTCCCATCGTAATTTCCGCCTTCCTACCAGCTGGCCTTGATCAGTCCGGGAATATGTCCCTTGCGTGCGTGATCTCGCAGACACAGCCGGCACATGCGAAACCGCCGATAGAACGCCCGCGCTCGCCCGCAAAGCGGGCAGCGGTTGTACTCCCGCACTTTGAACTTATTCGGTCTCTCCGCCTTAATTCGAAGACATGTCTTGGCCAACGGTAATCTCCCTCATCGATCAACCGGCAAAAGGCATGCCCAGCAACTTTAGTAGTGTTCTGCCTTCGCCATCCGTCTTCGCAGTGGTTACGAACGAGACGGTCATTCCTCGTGTTTTCTCGACTTTGTCCGCCTGTATCTCAGGAAAAATAATCTGCTCGCGCAAGCCTAGAGAATAATTCCCTCGACCGTCGAACGAACGATCCGAGATCCCTTTGAAATCGCGAACGCGAGGCAGTGCCACGTGAATCAGACGGTCGAGAAACTCGTACATGCGGTCCTGCCGTAGCGTAACCATGCAACCGATCGGCACCCCTTCCCGCAACTTAAAGTTTGCGATCGACTTTTTGGCGCGCGTGACCACGGGCCTCTGTCCAGTGATGGCGGTGACTTCAGCGACCGTGGTATCGAGAGCCTTGATATTTTGCGTCGCCTCCCCGAGCCCCACGTTCACGGTAATTTTCTCCAGCCGTGGCGCCTGCATCGAGTTCTTATAGCCGAACTCCTTCATCATCGCCGGCAATACTTCCTCTCGATATTTTTGCTTCAGCCGCACCATCCGATTCACACCTAATCTAAGGCTTCCCCGCACCGTCGGCAGATGCGGATTTTTTCTCCATCCGCCAGAATCTTTCGGCCGACGCGCACCGGGGCATTACACTTGCCGCACATGATCATGATGTTGGAAGCAGGAATCAAAGCTTCTTTTTCTACGATGCCACCGGGTTGCTGTGGGCCGCGCGGCCGACTATGGCGTTTCACCATATTGACTCTCTCGATAACGATAGCATCCTGCTTGGGGAGGACCCGGAGGACCTTGCCGGTTTTTCCCCGCTCCCTTCCCGAGATCACCATCACGTCGTCGTTTTTGCGAATTTGCACGAGACTTTCCTCGATAACTGACTACAGCACTTCCGGCGCGAGCGAAATAATCTTCATGAACTTTTTGGCCCGCAGCTCGCGTGCCACCGGCCCAAATATGCGCGTCCCAATCGGCTCCTTTTGGTTGTCGATCAGCACGGCCGAATTGTTGTCGAATCGGATATAGGTTCCGTCCGGCCTGCCGATCTCCTTTGCCGTCCGCACCACTACAGCCTTCATTACCTCGCCCTTTTTTACCTTGGCGTTGGGAATCGCTTCCTTGACCGAAACCACAATGATGTCCCCGATGGAGGCGTATTTCCGCTTGCTACCTCCCAGGACTTTGATGCACTGCACCTTTCGAGCTCCCGAGTTATCCGCTACATCCAACACCGTTCTCATTTGGATCATCAATCAATCTCAACTCCGGCTCAGACAGCCGTTGCTTCCGAAGCCTCGGCCACCATCGTTTTGGCCCGCTCCAAGATCTTACTGACGCGCCAGCGTTTATCCCGACTTAGAGGCCGACACTCGACGATCACAACTCGGTCTCCGACATGGCTCTGATTGCTCTCGTCATGCGCCTTGACCTTGGTCCGCCGCCTCAGGTACTTCTTATACTTCGGGTGCATGACCGTCCGCTCTATAGAAACAATGACAGTCTTGTGCATCCGGTCGCTAACCACCAACCCTATTTGCTCTTTTCTAAGTCCTCTCTGATTCATGCGGCGCCCTTCCCGCCCGGGAGCGCTCTTTCCCTAAGAATGGTCTCCACCCTGGCCAAATCCCGTTTCGTTTGCCGTAACTTCATGGGGTTTTCCAATCGGCTTGTGGCCCGCCTTAGTTTCAGATGTCCAATCTCCTCTCGAAGCTCCGTACGCTTCTGCGCAAGCTCGTCCATATTCATATCGCGCAGTTCCTTAGCTTCCATGGGCGAGTCCTCTCCGCTCGACAAACATCGTCGGAATAGAAAGCTTGTGCGCCGCTAAACGGAACGCCTCTCGTGCAAGCGGGCCGTCCACGCCTTCCATTTCGAACAATATGCGCCCCGGTTGAATCACTGCAACCCACATCTCCGGAGCGCCCTTTCCTTTCCCCATGCGGGTTTCCGCCGGCTTTTTGGTTAGCGGCTTGTCAGGAAAGATTCGAATCCAGACTTTACCACCCCGCTTGAGATAGCGGGTGAGCGCCACTCGCGCCGCTTCGATTTCCCGTGCGCTCATCCAACCCCGATCCATGGCCTTTAAGCCGTACTCACCGAACGCCAGAGAAGAGCCACGATGCGCGGTGCCGCGGCGGCGCCCCTTTTGCAATTTCCGATATTTTACTTTTTTTGGCTCAAGCATGTTAATCGCTTCTACAAATTACAAGCGCCGTCCATAATGAAGGACCCAGGAATCTTTAGCCCCCTAACATCGCTTTCTGTTGCTCTTCCTCTTCGGTCAAGACCTCACCTCTGAAGATCCACGCTTTTACCCCGATAATACCGTAGGTCGTGCGCGCCTCCGCAAACCCGTAATTGATATCGGCCCGCAACGTGTGCAGCGGCACACGCCCTTCTCGGTACCACTCAGTGCGAGCGATTTCTGATCCTCCTAATCGGCCGGCACACTGAATCCTCACGCCCTGGGCGCCCATACGCATAGCCCGAGAAACACTTTCTTTCATGGCGCGCCGGAAGGCAACCCGCCGTTCCAACTGCAGCGCCACGTTTTCAGCGACGAGCTGAGCGTCGAGGTCCGGTCGCCTCACCTCGTGAATATTGATGTAGGTGTCTCGGCGCGTCAATTTGCTAATCTCTTCTTTCAACTTTTCAATCTCAGCGCCCTTTTTGCCGATGACGATTCCCGGGCGAGCCGTGTAAATATTGATCTTCGCTTTGTTTGCCGCTCTTTCGATCTCGATCCTTGAGATGCCCGCATGGTAAAGACGGCTTTTTAAAAACTTTTTGACTCGGAAGTCTTCATGGAGCAGCTTAGGATAATCATGACGGGCAAACCATTTAGAGTCCCAAGATTCAATGACTCCCAGACGAAAAACTCTCGGATGCGTCTTCTGACCCATCGGCTTAACTCCTCTCGCCGGCCTCATCCAGCACAATTGTGATATGGCTCAGGCGCTTGCGGATGCGTGTGGCTCTGCCTTGGGCGCGGGGTGTAAACCTTTTCCACATCCCGCCTTCATCCACCTTGACCTGTTTTACATAAAGACGATCCACATCGACACTCTGGGTGTTCTCCGCATTGGCCACCGCCGTGCGCAGGGTCTTCGCGACAATCCCCGCCGAACGCTTGGGGACAAACTTTAGAATATTGAGCGCTTCCTCAACTCCCTTACCTCGAATCTGGTCTACGACCAGCCGCACCTTTCGCGGAGAGAGCCGGACGTATTTGGTGATCGCTTGAGATTCCATGGTTTTCAATAAACTTCGCTACTCGTATTCTGCCTGGCTATCCTGACCGTACTCCATGCATTTAACCTTTGGGGGGCGTCGCCGCAGGCGGTCTTTGCGCCACGGTCGCAGCCGCAGGGGCCGGAGCCACAGCGCCCACCGTCTCTTTTGCTTCTCCCTTACGATCACCCGAATGCAGGAAAAATGTCCGAGTCGGCGAAAATTCACCGAGCTTATGACCCACCATGTTTTCGGTAATGAAAACCGGGATAAATTTTCTGCCGTTATGAACGCCAATCGTATGGCCGACCATTTCCGGCGTCACCGTCGAACGGCGGGACCAAGTCTGGATCACCCGCTTCTGGCGCGATTCGTTCATCGTCGCTATTTTCTTCGCCAGATGCGCGTCGACGAAGGGGCCTTTCTTGACCGAACGTGCCATGGCTACTTCGCCTTTCTACCCTGCACGATATACTTATCGGACGAATGATTCTTTCTCGTCTTGTATCCCTTGGTAGGTTTGCCCCAAGGGGTCATAGGATGATTTCCCTTTGACCGGCCCTCGCCGCCGCCGTGGGGATGATCGACCGGGTTCTTGGCGATACCACGAGTCGTCGGTCGCCAGCCTAACCAGCGCATTCTACCGGCTTTGCCCCATGAAATATTTTCCTGATCGGCATTGCCCACTTGTCCGACAGTGGCTCGGCACTCTGCTAAGACATACCGGAGCTCGCCAGAGGGCATCTTTAGCAAGGCGTAGAATCCTTCCTTAGCCATAAGTTGAGCCCCCGACCCAGCGCTGCGAACCAGTTGTCCGCCTTTGCCGATCTTGAGCTCTACGTTGTGGACCACGGTTCCAACCGGAATAAACTTGAGGGGCAGCGAATTACCCGGCTGTATGTCCACGTTGTCGTCGCCGGCGATTACAGAGTCGCCGACCTGCAACCGCTCCGGCGCTAAGATATAACGGCGCTCGCCATCGGCATAACAGAGCAGCGCGATACGGGCCGAACGATTCGGATCATACTGCATCGATTCGACTTTAGCCGGAATATTTGTCTTGTCGCGCTTAAAATCGATCAAGCGATAGAGTCGCTTGTGGCCGCCGCCCCGATGATCGGCCGTGACTCGACCCGTATTGTTGCGCCCGCCATGACGCTTAAGCGGCTCGCGCAAGGTTTTCTCCGGCGCTTTCTTGGTGATCTCATCGAATGTGAGCCCGGTCCTAAAGCGCATGCCCGCAGACGTGGGCCGATAGTTCTTTATCGCCATCTTTTGTCCTTCTAGGCTCCGCCAAAAAAGTCGATCTTGTCACCTTCTCTCAAGGTAACGTAGGCCTTCTTCCACTGGGGTCGGCGTCCCATGTTTCTACCGACACGCCGGATCTTTCCCAAATACCGAGCCATGCGCACCTTGGTGACCTTGACTTTAAAGAGCGTCTCAACGGCCTTTTTCACTTCTATCTTGTTAGCGTCCGGCCGAACCTTGAACAAGACTTGTTGGGTGGTCTCCGCAAGCAGCGAGCCCTTCTCAGAGATCAGCGGTGCTTGAATGATTTCCGGAGCCCCCCTCATGCGCCGAACCTCTCTTCCAGCAGCTTCAAAGCTCCTTCAGTTAGGATGAGATGTTGGTAGCAAACCAGGTCATAGACATTCAAGCCTTCTACTCGTAGCACTTTGACTCCCGGAAGATTGCGGCAGGAACGCTCAATCTTTTCATCCGGCTGCGCAATCACGATCAAAGCGCTGGTGACCTGGAGTTCGGCCAACGCTCTCGCCATGAGTTTGGTTTTGGCTTCTTCGAGCTCCAATTTATCGACGACGATAATTTTGCCGTCGCGATTTTTCAGGCTCAGCGCCGAAAGCAGAGCTTCCCGGCGTGCCTTGCGAGGCATCCGAAATGAATAGTCCCGAGGCTGTGGCCCAAATATCGTGCCGCCTCCAACCCAGATCGGCGATCGGTTGCTACCGGCGCGGGCTCGACCCGTGCCTTTTTGACGCCAAGGTTTTTTTCCACCCCCGCGTACCCACCCCCTGGACTTGGTTGCCGCAGTACCGGCCCGGCGCTTATTGAGTTGCATCAGCACCGTCTGATGCAGAAGGTGCGGCCGGGTTTTGGTCCCAAATATTTCTTGCTTGAGTTCGGGCTGGATAACGTGGACCTCCATCGTTTAGCCTTTCATCGCCTGCCGCACGACAACGATTCCCTGTCTGGCCCCCGGAACCGCCCCCTTGATCAGGATCAAGTCCGCTTCAGGGCGGATGTCGACCACCTCGAGGTTTTGCACCGAGATCTGCTCATTGCCCCAGTGACCGGCCATTTTTTTTCCTTTGCGGACGCGACCGGGAAATGAACGGTTGCCAATGGAGCCGCCATGACGGAAGTACTCGTGCGTACCGTGGGACCCTGGGAATCCGCCGAACGACCACCTTTTGATCACGCCGGTAAAGCCATGGCCCTTGGAGGTTCCGGACACGTCGACGCGATCGCCGGTCTTAAACAAGTCACCCGCTTTAATCTCCTGTCCGACCTGATATTGGGATACATCATCCAAACGAAATTCTTTCAAAACTTCAAAAGCGCCCTTACCCGCCTTCGCCATATGCCCTTGCTCCGGCTTATTGACACGCTGGCTCTTTCTGCGACCAAAACCGACTTGCAGCGCATTGTAACCGTCCTTGGCCTGTTCCTTCTTTTGTACGACGACGCAGGGGCCGGTTTGGATAAGCGTTACCGGAACGACGTTTCCGTCCGCGTTGTAGAATTGCGTCATGCCGATTTTTTTCCCGATAAGGCCCGTCATTGAGCTTTCCGATTACTGGAGTTTGATTTCCACGTCTACGCCGGCAGCGATATCCAACTTTCCTAACGCGTCAATGGTTTGCTGGGTCGGCTCCAAGATATCGAGAAGCCGTTTGTGCGTCCGGATTTCGTACTGGTCCCGCGATTTCTTGTCGACATGGGGCGAACGGTTCACGGTGAAACGCTCGATCCGAGTCGGCAGCGGAATCGGGCCCGCCACCCTACCGCCCGTACGCTTGACGGTCTCGACGATTTCTCCCACCGACTGGTCCAGCACGCGGTGGTCATAGGCTTTGAGCCGAATCCTGATCTTTTCGTTCATATCTCTTTCTTCGCATCGCCAAATTTAGCGATAATGCCTTCGGCCACGGCCGC